>Ga0315281_10005152_pt1 | contig 18756 bp, 18 predicted proteins | sample YL17G07_0_MG_FD_204540 | JGI IMG/M metagenome (GOLD analysis project Ga0315281, IMG submission 204540) | Sediment microbial communities from Yellowstone Lake, YNP, Wyoming, USA - YL17G07_0 | ecosystem: Environmental > Aquatic > Freshwater > Lake > Sediment | place: USA: Wyoming | collected...
ACCTCGGTCTCCTTGCCGCATTCGGCACAGGTAGCCTTATGCATCTCGAAGCTTTCTCTTCTACCGTAGCTCCCCCTATTGAATCTCCCTTTCCTACCGAAACTCATTGATGATAGTGAACGGTTGCACCCCCTTATAATCGTTCGCGCGCAAGACTGTTAGCTACACGCTTTACGATAAGGTCAAAGACCCTGTTGCGATTGACACGAAGGAGGACGAAGAGCGCCTTCACGTGACGGCGATTGAGAAATCCCGGTTAGTGCGGTGAGTGGACCGGGCGGTGTCCATACCAGAATGGGTTTGAGTCTGTCGAAATGCTCAGTTTCAAGCTCCAGTTTAGGCGTTTTCTGAGGAATCCGTGACTAGTTGTTCCAACGATAGCATTCTCGATGGATTCGAACCGGTGAACACGCGCGCCTCAACGACGTGCGCTATGGATAGCACTCTTTCCGTTCTTCACGCGATTCGTGAGTTTCAACAGGATCTGTGTCATCTCGGGAATCTTGAATTTCTTGATTTCTCGCATCGACTCCAGGTATTCGATTACCTTGTGAGTTTTCGAGTTCGCATCTCGTCTGAAGGGATGAGCCATGTCTAGGAACTTGTCGATCAGGGCATGGTGGTCTAGGTCGAACTTTGATTTTCGTTCTTTCAGGTTATCTAGCAGGTCGCCAAAATCACGCGCTCGTCTATTCTTGGTGTCATAGTACACATCTATCTCACGCCCACCGAATCTGTATTCCAGCAGATTGTAGACAAGGTTCTCGATTAGCTTCCTAGAGAGCATTAGGACGGCATTGGGTAGTGCCGGATTGCTGTAGGCCGTGTTGATCTCATCCTCGAGACGGTCATAGAAGATCTCCGGGTATTCGCCTTTGAATTCAAGTAGATGGCGAGTCTGAGCCTTAGTTACCTTGGAGCCTTTTGTTGCACTAGGTGTAGGCAAAATACGTGCAATCTGTGCGTCGCGACGTTTCAATAGAGCTTCGAATCTTGCCAGCTTGTCTCGGGGGACTGCGAACCGAGGCTTCGTTACATCCAATTCGTTTTGATGAGCCAGATACAGAAGCGCCATGTCACGGTCGGTAGTCCCTATTTCTACTGCTGCGGTGGTTACGCGGTTTAGCAACTGGCGCTCCTTGACCCTCAACCTATCACAGACTTCCTCCCTAAGCCTTCGTGATAGCGTCATCTTATTGCCTCGGTCTTTTCTTCTGCTTCGATCTTGAAAGAGCCTTGTTGACCGCCTGTTGAGTGATGCCCAACAGGTCAGCAATCTCTTGTTCGGTTAGCCCGAAGACCCTCAGGAATCTGGCGTTTCTTTCGGTTCCTTCGCTCCACCTTATTTGAGCGCAAGCACATACCTTGACGAGGTTGCGAAGCGCCTCGACCAGAGAGTCAAATTGTGATCTACTGAGCGAGAGAGAAACAGCTTCTTCCCTTGGTTTAGTGCTCACTCTCCCGCCTCCTCTGTCCATCTCTGCTTCGCAGGGCTTCCGGCTAGAATCCTACTGATTGTTGGCTGTGAGGAATGAAGGATCTTGGCAATCTCTTTTTGACCAAAGCCAGCTGAGTTCAGGAGTCTAGTATTCCTTTCCAGCTCTTTCTCGGATATTTCGCGAACGGCTCCGATGGCCACTACTTTGAGATAGGATTGGAGAAGTTCCCTCAAATTCTCGAACTGGGAATCAGTGAGGACAATTGGACTAGGAGGGTCACATGAGCGGGTTCGATCAGTAGCCCTCCTTCCGGATCTGCTCATATCTCCCCCCTCTTTCGCATTTCAGATAGTCGCACATTCACACTGTTTGCAGACGCGCTTAGCATGTGGGCTATCTCCTTTGGTGAAAACCCTGATCTATGGAGTAGGAGTATTCTATCTCTCATAGTCAGCCCCTGAGTTCCACAGACTGCCATGACATGTGTCAACCGGTCGATCCTATCCAGAATCTCCTTCAGCTGTCTCTCATTCATGTAGTCATCTCACCTGCATATAGTATTTTGCCTTCCCGCTTCTAACCTCCTTTACAAGCCCATGGTCTCTGAGCATGGCGATGTTGTTGCTAATCTGTTGGATTGGCCTTCCCAAAGAGTTGGCTATCTGGCCCACAGACCTGCTCCCATCGCACAGCTCGTATATTCTCCTCCTCAGAGTCGACCTAGCGAAGGCTCTCCTTTTTGCCGCTTCAATCGCCTCCCCTTGCTGAAGTCTGAGAACTCCTACGATCTCATCAAGCTTGTCCTCGATCCGGTACAACGATTGTAGGAGATCCTTACCCTCTTCTATGCTCATATTACTCAGTTAATGACATTGGGGTTTACTATTTAACTCTTTCTAGGTCTACGATGTCTTCTTGATAAACCCCGGGTGAAACGGGCGGGGCAGTCCGGACGTTCAGGCAGTGGCTGAACGCCGAGTGCCAAGAATGGATGAAGATGAAGATCATGCTGCCCGAAGAGGAGAGGGGGGGCGCTCAAGGAGCTGCTCGATGCAGTCGTCGCTAGATCACATGCCGGATCCATGGTGCCGAGGCCGCTTCCGAGCGAGATGGTGTTTATGCTGATGTTGGTCAACATGAAAGTAAAGATCGACGAGCTGGAGAAAGGAGGGGAAAGCAGTTGGCGCGAGAAATGATTGGTTCTGAACCAGAACTGATATGAATGGAGCAGGATTCAAGCAGAAACGGGTTTGAGCCTATGGCCAGAATAGCGAATCTGCAGTTCTCGTGGGTTTCTTCAACCCAATCACGCGTTCTCAGGTTCAGTAGATCCGTGCAATATGATGATGTGAAGAGGTCGGGGTCAGGTCCCAACCCGGTTTACGCACTCTCCTAGCAGTTCCTCTACTGACGCACACGCAAGCTCACGGCGTTGGGCCTTCCTCGTCACTCTTCCCCCTCAAGACGTCCAGGGCATCGTCAACTACCTTGTCGCGCGCGCCATGCTGCTTGGCCTCATCGGTGAGATCGGCTATGTCAGCCAGCATATTCGTTGCCAAATGTGTTGCCAGAAGGAGTCTCTCGTATTGCTTGATCCATGTGCCCCATTTCGAATGCGATGATGGATCTTTGAGGAATTTGTCATAGAGCTGGCGTAGCCGCAAGTATTCTTCATCTGCGAGGTTCGCAGCCCTGCTGAGCCTGTATGACCGGAGAAACCTAACGGTCACTTCCGTGTCCTCCATCATCACAGCATAGATTTTACTCGACGTAGTCTTGATGAATTCTTGGTCAGGATTCTCGCTCTTATTGGCTTCTTCGATCAGCTCGCGGTAAGCTTCCAGTTTTCCGATGTGTTCAGCCATTAGATGTGATGCCTCAGCAATAGCCTCTTTGTCATCATCCGACAGCCACATTTGTCCTGCGTTGCGCAGTATCAGAAGATAAGCCTGCGATGCCACATGCCTATGCGCGCGATAGGTGCGCGAAATCATAAATAGAATCACGGCTGATCTAGTGTGAGTTTGCCCAAGGATTTCCGGCATAGGCCGTACAGGTACCAAAGAACAGTCTTTGGTACCTTGACCGTGCCCGACCTCTTGAAGCAGAAGCCCGCTTTCACCCACGTCATTTTCGCCTCTCCTGGAAGACCAAATCAGACAGTAGGGCCTTTCCCGAGTACCACGATGGTCATCTGTTTTGTCAGGAAGAAGCGCAATCGCGAGGGTTGCCTCGTTTTCGAGTCTCCAGTCTGGGACAAGGAGTCGGCCAAACACCAATTCAGAGGAATAGCTGGGAAGACTGGACTCAAATCCAAAGATGGATGGTGCTGGGAACTTGGTAGTCTATTCCTGATCTGTGTCAAGGGTGCCGATTGTTCCCATTGTGATCTATACCTTCATAATACAATCCCCCTGCCCACATCGGAGTTTTTCATGCGTAGAGGCCTCACACACATGCTATCATACCTCAAGAACCACAACGGCGCAAATGAGGGGGAATTGCGCAAACGTTTTGATCACGTATCGGACAAGCTCCTCTACCTCGAAGTGCACGGATCTGTCCGGCGTACGCGAAAGAGAGGTGAGAATGTCTATCCAGACGCACGCACGGAGGACCGAGATGTTATGGTTCTACAGACGGCCACGAGTGTCGATCAGGACGCGCGAGAGGTGAGCGACTAGAGTCTATTGAGTCAGTAGGCGATCAATCGCCTTCTGAACGAGGGTCAATGTTTCATCGCTGACCTTGAGTCGACTCTTGAGTTCGCTCCGGAGCACCTTTCTATATCTCCCGGAGAGTTCCACAAAACATCTACCATAACCTTCCCTCGTGATCCTGGCGTAGAAACGTCTCGTAGCGTTGCGGTTGGAAGTCAGTACGCTGTCTGGGGTGAGTACGGTCAAGGATAGGTCCCCTATTTGGATGGGTTTGTTGAATTGTTGCGAATGGGTCTGTGGGCGCTCCACAAGTGGCTTGATCCCTTGGTCTCCTACAATGGTAACCTCTCTTGCATTCACATGAGCTATCTTAGACTGAACCTTGGGAACAGGAGGCTGAAACTCAGAGATCTTGAATTTGGAAACGAAGACCTCTCCCTTAGCTTCTCTTACTTCTTCCCGATAGCCGATGTCTTCCATCAGGTCACCAGAGTTAGTCTTCCTTGACAGATAGCCCGGCTCTGCTCTGTTAGCATACCGCTCGTGGCGTGTTGCATTGGTGAAGTCAACTATTACCGCGTAGCCCTTAGATTGCTTGATGTTTCCATCGGCGGCATCTGAATTGGGCTTCCTCAGTACTCTCCCCCGAATCTGGACATATGAAAGAATCGAACCCACTGGTCTGGCTATGACCAAAGCCTCTAGGTTCGGGTCGTCAAATCCCATCCTAGCCATATCCACTGTCACCAGCACCCCTTCGCTCTTCTTTTGGAACTTGGCGATCACCTCATCGTGGTCCTCTCGGTTGTAGTGTGCAACTGAGATCGGATCCCTCATATGTGCACCCTTAGTGGAGATAACCGCCTCCTCTAGGTATTTCCCGAGTTTGTTAGCTTCTTTGGTGTTGGTCGCTATGACTAGAGTCTTCGGGATTCTCTGTGACAGACACGGATGTCCGTCTGAATCAGCCGTTTCCAGTTCCAAGACTTCTGCAATTCTGCGAGCAAACTCTTCGGCTCTTTCTGGGACCGCTACCCTCCATTCATTCTCATGGGACCCGTTAGACTCCTTCCAGCGGAGGATCTTGGTGTCGGCCTGATATATCCTGTAATTGCCTATAAGAATCCCTGGCGGATCGGCCATTGCCTCATAGGTGTTCATGGAGTAGATAATGTCGCCAACGCCCTGAATAGCTTCTATGGTTGGAGTGGCAGACAGGCCAACAGCGAAGTGTACTGATGGTAAGCCAAGAAGTGTTCTCACCGTTTCTGAGATTCCCTGCCCCCAATACGTGTGGTGGACCTCGTCTAAGATGATAGCCTTTATTCTACTAGACTTGTGTCCCCAGGTTGGGTAACGACTGTATTCCTTGACATACTTGTGAATGAGTTGTGGAGTCAATACTATGACGGTAACACTTCCTCTTTGTTTGAACAGTAGATCTAGATCTTGGAGCTTTGTTTTGTACCGGTAGAGGAATTCAAACGTCTCCGGAATCCTTATTGAGAAGCCATGTCCCTTGAGGATACGCCTCAACTCTGGTCTAGTCTGATTCAGTATGACCAATCGAGGAGCTAGTACAAGAACTATGTCATCAGTGTCTAGTCTGCCATTGAGAGCCAAGGAGAGGAGGAATGCTGCACCAAGTCGGGTCTTACCAGATCCGGTGGGGATCGCGATGGTTCCCTTAACCGTTCCGTCTCTGGAGCTAGATAGTCGCGCAAGCAGAGCTTCAAGGGCATTTTCCTGAGCCAAGTTAAGGTGCTGGTGTGTCTTACTGAAAACAGCATCTTTCGTTTCTCTGACCAGATCATCGGTCTTTCTGGACAGGGAGCAATGCGAACTAGACGAAGAGTCCGTTGGGTTAGCACTCCTCGGAGACTCCGACGTCATCCATCTTCGCTGAGCTTCCCTGGTGATATAGGAGTTTCACCTGTCATGCTCAAACGCGCGTTGGGTTGCCAGCTTGTGTTGTCCATGGTCGTCTTGAGAATCTGGATAGTCGCCAGAGCGCGCGCGAGTGATACTATCTCCGCCTACCATTCTCATCGTGTCACTTAATAATCGTGGCTCTACTCTTTCTTCTGGTGATGGAAACGTGTTTAATCCGGTCTGGAACAAGCCTGTTCAGGAAGGTGATCAAGCTCTCGATCCGTTGGGCATGAACAGGGTTACCGATCGCCTTCTTAACGACCTGTTGATGGGGATAACTACAGTCACGCCTCGCGCGCGATACTATTCCTTTTACACTTGGGTTGTATACAACATAGGAAAGCGTAGGACGATTGAGAACTTCTCGCAATTTCGTTCGGAATTCTACGATTTGGAGCGCGCCTTCATGCTGGCGTGCGTGGCGCACGAGCAAGATACTAACGCGAGGAACCGTAACCACAATGCCATTAGCGGTTCAGAGAAAGGGCATCGAGTGTGGAAGGAGAGCGGCAGCAGTATTTCGATGGATTTCCCGTATTTCGGGCATAAGCTCGGGGGATATGGACAATACTATCAGGGCTCCATCGCAAAGCTGGGGTTGACTATGGTTCCGGAGGATGCCGCCTTCGAGCAACCGACCGAGTTGGGACTGAAAATCGCCGAGGCTTTTGGCAAAGTAATAGAGCACACCTGGTTCATGCGTGATATTTCTGGCAAGAAGAAGGTCATGAAAGAAGCTCTGCTGAAGTTCGGCAGTGGAGCATGTCTCTGCAGACTCAGGGATGCCGACGCTGACGACCGGAACGTTCTTACGAAATTGTTCTTTGGCACATTGTCAGGTACGAATTCAAGCCCTACAACCATCCACCGAAGGGAAACTCTCGCCCTGATTCTCTTTTGCTCAGACTTCGCGGCGAGCCGGGGGTTCAAATTGTCCGACCAACATTTCCTAGATATGTGCTACTTTGGGCAAACGTGCGGAGCTGGGCGGGCTCACAACTTTGTAATTCCCAAGGCGCTCGCGGAAACAGCCAGTATGTGGAAGGTGTTCCGGGCACACGACTACCTCGCCTATTCTTGCGAAGTAATTCTGTCCTGTTTTTTGGAGTTCCTTAGCGAGAAGCCACATATCGGTGGAACGCTTGACGACTTTCTCGCCGAGGTAGCATCCAAAGAACTCGTCGGGAGGTTACGCGAGTTAACCAAGGCTTCTGTTCCAAACAAGACAGCCACAGAAATCCAAATGAGGGAGATCCTCAATGGTATTACGGTGTCGCTCGGTCTAGGCGAGTTTGGCGGTAGGGAAGTAGAAGCTAGTAAGGAGTTCGACGCGAAGGTGAGAGTCTCCTCCAGCTTCAGCGAGTTTCAGGTAATGGAGATGTTGGAGGAGGTGGTTCAAGCAGGTGAGTTCAATCGAGAGGAAGTCTACTCACCAGTCTGCGCTCTGCTCATCTCAATTTACATCCGTTTTTTTTCACAACATGCAACGGCAAGCAAACTGTGGCGATGGATGATCAAGCACACAGGCGGAGACATGAGTCCCGCACGCTTCGTGAACGACTTTCAAGTCAGAATGAAGGCCGCGAGATTCAGCCTTGCCGATTTTATGGAACGGTTCACAAAGGAATATGTGGTAGAACAGGCGAAGCAAGTCTACTTAGAAAAGAGTGCCTCCATTTACTCAAAGCCCCGCTCTTGGTTCCATGTAGAAGGGATGTTCTTCAAGCCGGATCGCGAATACTGGGCCCGTCACCGCAATACTAGGTTCGACAGTGCCACGACAATCCTCGAAGATTTAGGGCTGGTCAAAATCGGCGGCGGTGCAATTGAACTGAGCGAGGATGGCAAACAACTCCTTAACAAGCTGGGGGTATCATAATGACCGCAACCCAGCCTTTGGAGCTGTTGAGCGACATTAAGGAAGGCTCCGACGAATACGAGCATGCAATTTTCGGGACCTATACCTTTGATCCTGCTTTTTTTGAGGGAGAGGTGCTTCCCATCCTCCAGAGGAGAGATACTGAGAACATTCTGGTTCTAGTTGACCGCTCGGAATACGAGCAGAGGTTTACAGAAGTGAAGTTGGCAGGAAGAGAATACTACCTAGACTACTGCAAATGTGCAAAAACATTCCACCCGAAGTTTGTCTTGTTGACCTGGCCCGAAGGCGGGAAGCTCCTCGTGGGGAGCGCCAATCTAACGGACAATGCATGGTTGACTGCTGGGGAACTCTTTGTCAGCTTGGAGTTCAATGCTGCCGAGGCCGGGCTCGACGTTCGTGCCGTTTTCTGGGAGATGAAGAAGTTTCTCGCGGGACTACTCACCAAAAACTTGTTGAAGAGCTATAAACACAGAGCCAAAGTCGAGGAAGTGCTCAGCCAGACGAGGTGGCTTGCAGAACTTGGAGAACAAAAGCCTTCGTCCAAAATCCGATTGCTACACAACTTGGACTTGCCGATTCTCGGGCAGGTTTTCGACCAAATCGGGGATGAGAGAATACGGGAAGTCGAGATACTCTCTCCATTCTTCGACCCAGGAGCCTTAGTCTTAAAGGAGTTTCTCCGAATAGGCTGCAAGAACCTCACGCTGTATGTTCAACCAGAAAAGACAGTGGGGTTCCCGAAGGGGGATATTCTCGAAGCAAGAAAGAAAGGCGTAAGAATCCGAGTGGTTGAGACGAGATTCAATGAAGAGGAGAACCGCTTTATCCACGCAAAATTCCTGATCTTCAAGACCAACAAGGCAGTCTATTGTCTATTCGGAAGTGCTAATGCAACAAGGGCCGGACTCTTGTCCACAGTTGAGACTGGAAATATCGAGCTCTGCATCCTGAGAAAGGAGCATGACAATGACTATTTCAAGTACCTACTCGACACGAAAGTTTTCGAGCTGAGAGAAATTGACCCGGAGAACGTGCAGGTCCAATCGGCTCCTGAGTTGGGCCCAGCACATAGACCGGAGCTGACTCTCACAGACGCACATCTTGAAGCAAAGGAACTTATCATTGGGTTCGAACCGACAGTTCAGGGTGTGAATGCCGTAGAAGTCCAGCTTAGACACCAAGAAAGTGAAACCCCAATAAGACTGCAGACGAGACTTCAAGAGGGAAGGATTGTGAAGACGAAGTTAGAAGAGAAGACCTCTGCGTTTTGTTCCGAACCCACCTTCGCCAGCATCTCGATCGTCACCAAAGACAAGACCCTTAACTCAGACAGAAGATGGATCTCAACTCAGGCCCTCGAACTCGTTCCTCGTAGGCGAGATGTGGAGCGGATTAAGGAAACTAATGGTCGTTTTGGACTCATCACGCTATTCAACCAACTACACAAAGCAGCAGAAAACCCGGAGTGGTTCCTGTACTACATCCAATGGGTCGACTTTGAAAGTCTGGGGGAGAGCCTGAACTGGGCCAGACGTCAGCTGCTCAAGCGCATAGCCAGTGTCGAGGAAGGTGGAGAGGCAGAGCTGGAAGAAAGGCCAGAGGTCGACGTGAGGAGGATCCTAGAGAGAATCATACATAGGCATCGCAGGCACTTTGAGAAATGCATGTCTGAGATCAGGGTGGATGAGGGATTTCCAATCACTTTAGAAAACCTTTTCAACATGTTCATGTTTTTGAACAAGGTCACGCTTTGGTTCGTGGTCAGTGGACGCTCTGAAATCCAGGAGTTACGTCATATCCGGACCAACCTAGAGGAGTTTTCTGACCTCCTACAAGAGCTAAAGGGCGAAGTACCAGAAAAGCAATTGCGTTCCTTGATATGGGGACTTCAAATACCGGCGCATCTCATCCTTCTTTGCTTTGTTGTCGACGACCTCCAGCGGCGGCGTGGCTACACAACCAGTGTCGATGCCAAATGGGTAGTAGCTGTATTCAGAGAGACATACACCAAGGTTTTGAGACTGTGCGCCGACATTGGAAAGCCCCACCCCTTGAAGGATATGTGGTCGGAGCTTGCAGAGGCTATCAAAGAATACGAGGAATTTGAGGACATCGGGTTCGATCTTGCGCAAGTGGTTAGGTTCACAGAGGAAGTTCTTAGCGCGCACACAAATGCCAGTGCTTGAGTCCGGAAACAAGCGTTTTCTCGCCAACCAGATTCAACGTGTGCGGTCCTGAAGAAGCCAACTGCGATTACAACAGTCGGGGACTTGCTCTCGTCGCGGTTGTTCTGGCCGTCTCAAGTGGTCATTCTACATTCGGTAGCTGAACCAGCGCCGGAAGGGTGCCTTTCCGCAAAAGCTTCTTGGGCTCAGGTTGTCCGCGCAGCATGGCCCTGGCAGTACTCCTCACAGTGAATGCTTCCTCGTACACCTTCCTATATGAGTCGTACCTTTTTCTCCATGTAGCTATATGTTTCCTGACTTCGTCCATCAGGTTGTTGTAGAGTGTAGTACTTTCCTGTATGATCATTTCCATAGAATTCGCGAATTCGGGCCCCTCAAGGTATTCTAAGGTGAGTTTCACAGCTCTGTCTCTCTGCAGTTGGCCTAGCTTCATCTCGGAGATTTGAATAAGTTGGTTCCTGAGAACACCAGTCAACGATACCACCCCCGTCGCGTGTATGCCTATCACTCCTCTCTCTATGAAGAAGCCATACACTCCTTTCTTCATCGCGTTGGTTACTAGGATTGCGAAGTCCGCCTTTCTCTTCTTCTTGGCTTCCGCGGCCTGTCTTATGTGACTAGCTGAGTAGTGCTTTACCCTTTTGCATTCGTACACTATCGTCCCAGCTCTCTCTCCCTTTCTCATCACTTCCTGTATCACGTCCCCTCCCTTACCGGTGTGCTGGAACCGATCCTCGGGAAAACGTTGCTTAAGTTCTCTTATCAAGTTGCTCTCATAGAGTAGTCCCTCTATTTGTGGCGTGGTCTCCCTTTGTAGTTGCCTTTCCAGCTCCCTTATCTGACCTGCCTGTTGTTGCAGTTGCGTGTTCTTCCCCTTCATCTGAACCAAGGTACTGTGGAAGGTTCGTCTCAATCGCTCGTACTTTCTTTGAGTCTGTTGAGAACCGAGTTCTCTTTCCTTCCTCATTTGTTCTCTGATGGATGAACGGAACTGCCTTTTCAGAGACCGGAATCGAGTATCAGCCCCCTTCTTCGCCTTCTTATCGGCCAGCGCTACGGCTCTCCGTATTCTCTCTCTTGTTGCCCTTCTTGTTTGATCTTCTTTTGTCCTTAGATGCCTTATCTGAGATTCGAGTTTTGTTGTTCTCCTGTCGACCGCTTGCCTGACGATATCAGCCTTCTGCCTCTTAAAGGCAACCACCTCCTTATGGAGTCTGTCCCTTTGGGTTCTGAGTTGAGCAGAGAGCTTTGCCTCTCGGTTTCTCATTCTCTTAAGCAGCTTCTGTCTTTCTTTCCAGATTCCTGTTATTCTGTGGTATAGAGACGCTGAAACAGGCCTGCCACATAAAGGACAAGAATATGCCATGGTCAGTGTTTCTGGTAGGTGGCCCATGCCGATTTAACGTTTCGTGGTAGCTCATGTGCGACCACGTCGGGCACACAGGAATCTGAGCTCAAGGACATTTGTTGGTAACTGGTGCCAAGCATGACTACGGGCTAGGTCATCCTTTGCATACCCCTTGCGTACTTCACGTATCTGAGGCCAGCATGTTGTAGTCTTAAAAGGTGCAATACAGGCACATCTGATTCATCGGCATGCACACTATTTCTGTCACCTGGTTCCGGCTCGAAGCTGGTCCTTCTCGTGACTGCCTTGACCATATCGCGCGCAGGGTGGTTGGTCACATCAGAGTTGGAAACACGTATCAGGGAGAAACGGGGTCAAATATGCGTCCTAGACGGTAGGGCGCTTGCAGAGGTGGCGAAGTCGTATGACTTGCAGTGACAACCCGTCGCTAGGGTTCTGGCCTATAAACGCCAACCCGCTCTCTCATGCCTTCAGTTCGAGCAGGCGCGACATATCCTAGAAACACAGGTCGGTAAAGACGAAGGACCTGATAGCTTACAAGTACAGAAGGATTCTAGGCTCACCATCTATTGAGACGTCTTCTGGACCTGATCTCTCCTCATGCGACCGGAAATACAGAGTGTCTAGCGATACTCAGACTTCAGTTTTCCGCGGTCGTCAAACGGGTAAAGATCTCGCAAGTGAGCGACCTAGCAGATCTAGCGGATCAGATGGTGCGCGGGAGGCTCGGGATTCTCTTCAGTGTCTTGAAGCCTAGCCTCTTCGAAGCTCTCCAAACAGGCCTTTCACGATGCTGTGGAATCACATGCGACCCAATTCCTGTATCATGCCCCATACCTTGGTGGCTCGCTACGGGGGATTACTCGTGGATGATACACACGCAGTGGCCGGGTTTCCGGGAACAGACTGGGTAGGTTAATAAGCGGTTTTGGACTATCATTGTGAAATCACGGGAAGATGAGGCCGTATCTCAAAAGAAGGAACGATGTGAAACCGGAAAGACCAGACAGGGTGGGTGGATAGGGCGTATGTCAGGAGAACTCTCCTCTGAGGTTCTGAGAACTGATTTTGGCACACAGAGTCAGGTGTACAAAAGGACTATCGCAGATCTCAGAACACTCTGGAGGCAAGCGAGACATAATGAAGATGCTGACCGCAGGTTTGACTCTTGGAGAGAATCCCTCAAAGCAGTCTATGGGAGTGCCTCAGACGAGGACTTGTTTATCCGCCACAGCTACTTGGCCACGTTAGCGAAGCTAGTGTTGTGTCTGGGGGTTGAGACTAAGCCGACACTGGATGATTGGTGGATCAGAGAGGCTATCGGGGGCAAACTACTTCACTCACACGGCATCTTCAGTTCATTTGACGACGATCCCTTTTCTTGGGTGTTGTGCTCAGAGACAACTGATCATGCCATGAAGCCACTTAGCGAACTGGCACGGGCTCTGGCAGGATACAGTTTCCCGGGAGTGGAGGGGGACCTTTTCAGGGAGGTATACGAGGATGTTGTCGGGAAGTCAGATAGACATAGGGCCGGGGAATACTACACCCCAGAATGGCTAGTTCAGCGGGTATTGTCGGAGGCCCTTAGGCTTTGGGAAGGGAATCACAAGGGGATCCCTAGACTCCTAGATCCTGCATGCGGGTCCGGAGTTTTCGTATGCAGTGCGATTCAACTCTTCAGAAGAAGGCTGGACAGACTTGGTGTTGAGTCCAGCGAGCAATTGGACACCATCTTAGAGAATACTGCTGGCGTTGACCTGAACCCTCTGGCTTGTGTCCTAGCCAAGACGAACTACATTGCCGCTCTTGGGGGGCTCGTCAAGAAAGGGGTTACCATCCATCTTCCGATACACTCCTCGGATGCCCTCAAACTTCCAAGAGGAGAACTTGGTGACTTCGACATCGTTGTGGGCAACCCACCCTGGATAGTCATGAGATCAATAGGGGACAAAGTGTACCAAGACTATCTGAAGGGGGAGACTCTCAGATACCGGCTCTTGGACAGGGATGACGTGCATCTCTTCACTCAGATGGAGATCGCCACACTTTTCTTCAGCAAGTGTACTGACCTTTACCTAAGGAGGGGAGGCATAGTAGGATTTGTGATGCCAAGGAGCGTAATAGCTGGGACCATCCACCATACTAGCTTCAGACGATTCGAAACTCCTCCGATGCAACTCAAGAGAGTGATTGACTTGGACGACGTACGACCCCTATTCAACATGCCGTCTTGCGTCCTAATAGCGGCTAAGGATGGGAGGACAACCTATCCAGTAGCGGCGGAGAGATATAGTGGAGAGTTCCCAGACAGGAACCCTAGGCCAGAACAAGCGGATATGCTTCTCTCCACCAAGAGTTACCTGTATTCGCCACCAGAGTTTCCAGCCAAGTCTAGCTACTACTTTGACAAGTTCAAAGTGGGAGCAAGCATTTTCCCACGCAGTCTCTATTTCGTTGATCCTTCCTCCGAAAAGGGAGAATGTCTGGCCGTTCGAACTTCGAAGGCGATATTCGAGACAGCCAAAGCCAATTGGAAGGTAGAGCTTAGAGGTGATATTGAACCTGAATTTCTCTACACTACTCTCTTGGCTCTTGATATGATCCCGTTCGGCTACACCAGACTCAGACCAATCGTGCTTCCTGTCGTACCTTCACACAATGCATACAGAGTAGTCAGTCACAGTTACCTGAAGGCGAATGGATTTGCGGGAGTGGCTAGATGGTTCAAGGAGGCCCAGCTGGTCTGGGAAGAGAAAAGAACCGAGAAATCAAAGGAACGCTTTCCTGCACTGGAAGACAGATTGGACTACAATGGGCTACTGACGTCCCAGCATCCGAAAACGAGGTACATTGTGCTGTATAACGCCACCGGGTCGAACATCGTCTCGTGCGTTGTTGATAGGGAATTGCAGACATCGACTAAGCCATCGAAGAGAAACGCAGGATCAGGTGGCTTCGTTGCTGATGTCAAGACTTGGTTCTATGAGACGAACAAGGAAATGGAGGCCTACTATCTCTCTGCGGTGCTCAATTCGGAAACGATCAACACGATCATAAAACCGCTGCAACCCAGAGGGCTTTATGGACCAAGAGCGATCCACAGGAGGCCGTTGCTCTTCCCGATACCGAGGTTCGACGGAGACAGAGAAGAACACGCGCGCCTTGCTGAGATCGCCAAGCGTTGTAGCAGGGAAGCAAAACAACTATCTATGAATGGAGGAGGTGTCTCTAGGACTAGCATCAAGAGCCGTCTCGGCAGTTACCTCGAAGAAATAAATAGTCTTGTTCAGTTCTTGCTCGCTTGAGGAAATGTCCGGATGGGTTCTCTGACTGATTCCCTAAGAAAGATGAAGACGACATACGAGGATGCTATTCTGAAGGGGAGATATACAGAACTGATAAGATCCAAGGTGCTCATCGAGATACTGCATGATTTCGCAGTGCAAGAACTAACCAAGAAGCTGCCCGCGGATTGGGTCTATCGGGACAAACCAGCCTATGGCTTCCCAAAGACAAAGACCCAAGACATCCTAGTGCAACCGCCACAGGATCCTGCCAAGAGTCTGTCGGTCGGACCTTTGCTGACAGTGAATGTCAGAAGCCAGTTAAGCTCCATAGACAAGAATTTCGACACGCTATTTGAGAGGCTTTTTGCTGAGGCCCTTAACCTACACAACCGATTCCCGTACCTAGTGCTGGGGTACCTCTACCTTCTACCGAAAATAGGCTATAGCGATAGCTCAGCTGCTGAGAGGAAGGTGGAATTCAAGGAACGATACAATGTCGCGAAGTACATACAGAGTTTTTTGTCGATTACTGACAGGAAAGGTCCAAATGATGTCCCATGGAGGTATGAGAGAATCTGTCTTCTGATAGTCGATTTTCAGAAGGATCCTCCAGCTGTCCTAAATGATACGAGGGTCTTTATGCGGGAAGGATTGGTGAGTAAGGATTTTGCCAGCCATTTCAGTTTCGCGACACTCAGTATGGGGAAATTCTTCGACGAACTGTACAGAATCGCCATGGAGAGATACTATTCGCTTCTTACCTCCTCTTGAGAAGGAATTACCATGTTCGCCTTGCCGTTGGAGTGGGACAACAACTCCCGCCCTATCATCGTGCGAACCTCGACCTCTTGAAGGTCAATGGTCTTCTGCCTTGCGCAGTTGTTCGCCATCTTTCCTAGGAACCGACTCCTGATCAAGCCCTTCGACTCGGCGAGCATCAGCTGGGCGTCAAGGTATGACCTTAGAATATGGGACCTTCATGGGAAGTCCGCCTCCCTTATAATCAGATGACCGTAACGATAGGCCTGAAGAGGGGCACATTCAGTTAGTTGGTCGAGAAGAGGAATGTAGAGCGGACGAAGGGGAACTGTGGCACAGATTGTTCCCTTTGCGACTACTTCCACGGGCCTTGTTCAGGGTGCTTCGTCACCAAGGCCTGTCTGGTCGACTACTGCATTAAGGGGATGTCGTACACCGGGATAACCCGCCCGCACGCTTTCTGCCTGCTGAGATCCCACTGCCCTATAGGCGGGAGAGGGAGACCCGCACCAGAGCATGTCCCACCGATCCGCCCCAAATCCAAAGCAACTGTGAATCTGCCCGGATTCATACCGATCGCAAGCATCACAGATCGAAGATCTTGGTTCTGGAGCGATGTCCAGCTACCTATGATCATCGTCAGGTTGGCGGAACTGATTATGAAACCCAACCTGCTCTCTGAGGTATCTAGGAAGGGGCTCCATGACCATCTGGGATTCGATGGCAGGATAGTCCTTTCAACGATAATGCCCGATGAGCTGATCGATGAGCTTCAGCCGAAAGACTACCTGAGGTTCGTAAGAGACCTTAAGCCCGATGCCACTATGGTTCCGGACAACTACACCTACATGGATGACCCTCTGTACCTGTCATGGTCCCAGACAATCCGACTTATCAGAAACGCGCTCTCATTTCTGGAACTCGACATTCCGGCGATTGGTCTGATCAAGGGAGCAACCCCAGAGCAAGTTGGCTGGTCGACAAGACAACTCGTGGAAATGGGTTATGGCACCTTTGCCCTGCCAGCAAGGGAACTCTCGCGGTCCGACCTTCTGGATAACATCCTAGCGCCAGCACTCCTCGTCTTTGAGGAGTACAGACTGAACGCGAATCTGATGCTCTATGGAAGATCGTACCCGGTCAGAGGGCTGAAGAAGGCCAGCTACGCTAACCACTCTTGGTTCCTAGGGGCAAAGGGGGGCACTTACTTCAAGGGAGGGTTCCAGTACGACATCGCCGACCCTAGCATCAGATTCGAGAGATGCAATTGTGAGTCATGCAAAGGCAGGATGGCTCAGGATCTGGCGGGAGATATACGGGCGCTCGCCCTACACAATCTCCTCGATCTTGACAGAGCATTGGGTGATTCCTGATAGATGGGCGCTGGAAGTAGAGTCAGGCAGTTCGAATACAGGTTCTACCAAGGGGAACCATCGCTCTCCGATGCAATAGAGAGCTGCAACGAAGGAGGAGAATCGATTGCCACGTTCGGAGAGTGCCAGATATCCAGCGGCGCGGACGGCTATGAACTAATGAAGGGAGGGAGAATTGTCGGGATATTCGAGGAGGCTTCCATTGAATCCGAGCGTGCGGTCTTCAAGTTGAGTACCGGGATGTTGCTTGAAGTCACGGATGAGGGGATTCGAGAGATATTTACAAAGGCGAAGGCTGGTCTACATGGGTTGACCGCGTCCGACGGTAGCCTATACAATGGGCGTCCCGGCAGTCGTGCATACAGAATAAGCCTTGAATCGGAATCCCCGGAGCTGACAGACCTGTACTCACAGTACTTCGAGGCCGTATATCATAGGCAGATGCATCAATACCCTGATAGAGGCTATCCTCGTGTCGTCGTGGGCAATAAGATGGCCTTCTATGACCTGAAGAACTATGGCGCGAAGACTGGCCTGTACACTTGGAATGTCCCTAGGGCATACTTGGACAGGGAAGGAGCCGCCGAATGGCTCAAATGCTTCTTCTCTGGAGATGGAACGGTCAAGTTAGTCTGTGCGGGCGAGGATTATGACATCTCATTTGAATCGACTCATAAGGAAGGCTTGGAGAACATACAGTCTCTCCTTCTGGACGAGTTCGGGATAAAGTCTAGGCTGCATGGTCCATACGGGGAAGACAGGCCTGATCGCAGACCGGAGTACAGCCTTCGGGTTTGGGACGAGGTAGAGTTCGCTGAGGAAATAGGCAGTTATAAGGAGATGCATATCAAACGTTTGGGAGAAATACTCAGGAGGAAGAAGGGGGAGGGGTAGAAGAATGGCGATTGTTTGGGAATGGGGATTCGAAATTGATCTTTTGGTGCAGAATTGTGAGAGATACGTCTCATCGGCTTGGGAGCAGAACATAACCGAATGTGCTATTGCCCTTCATGGCATCGAGCGGAACGAAGGGGTTACGTACTCAATCACGGCCTACACGAGAAACCGCACCGATGTGGCAGACATAGCATCAAGGCTCCTGAATGCTGTCTTGGGAACAAAGATTCGGTATTGCAGTGTTGAGCTTAGTGCGGAGGGATTTCCCAAGAAGACGGGCGCGTCATACAAAGAGGAGGAGTTGCCCAAGAGAGTTGAGCTTCTGCTTAGTGAAGTTAGTCGCAGGTTGTTGGAAAAGGACGAGAATCTGAAGAAGAGAGTCGAGCAGACGAGAAAACGACTGATAGTGGACTGGCTTCTCTGGCTGTCATGCCAAGCAAGAAGCTCCGGGATAGCCTACCTCGTCGACTGTCACGACACATTCTTAGATGTGATCCTTCCTTTCATGAAGAACCTCGCCCTGAAGCTGGGTGACGTCGATGGTTACACGCTCTATGATAAAGTCGAAGATCCTATTGCAATAGACACAGAGGAGGACAAAGAGTACCTTCACGTAACAGCGATTGAGAAGTCCCAGTTGGTGAAGTGAGTGGACCGGGCGGGACTTGAACCCGCGGTCTCTAGCTTTTCCGGAGGTTCCTGCGAAGCTAGCGTCTGCACCCATCATCTGTACCAGCCTAGACTACCGGCCCAACTCCCTCATCAGTCTCGCGTATTTTAACAGTTGCGTGGTGGGCCAGGGCGGAATTTCAGACACTCTCTTGAACCGCCGACCTTCCGGTCTCAGCCAGTGATATCAGCATCGCCCCGATGAAGGACGGACGCCCTAACCATCCTAGGCCACTGGCCCACTGCGTGCTCCCAACTCGGTTCCGGTTTTAACCTTTCAATGTTTCAGTATTGCGGCCA
>Ga0315281_10005155_pt1 | contig 18752 bp, 20 predicted proteins | sample YL17G07_0_MG_FD_204540 | JGI IMG/M metagenome (GOLD analysis project Ga0315281, IMG submission 204540) | Sediment microbial communities from Yellowstone Lake, YNP, Wyoming, USA - YL17G07_0 | ecosystem: Environmental > Aquatic > Freshwater > Lake > Sediment | place: USA: Wyoming | collected...
GCATCAGTGACCCGAAAAGCCTCGAAGCCTGGCGTATAAGCTACCTGGGCAGAAAAAGCCCCCTTACCCAGATCTTAAGAGGTCTGGCAACGCTGCCTCTCGAGGAGAGACGCGCAGTAGGGGCTGCTGCCAACGTTCTCAGAGAGTTTCTGGAACAGAGCCTGGCTCAGCGGGAAGAAATCGTCAAGGAAGCTGAGATAGTCAAGGCTATCGAGAGAGGTCGCCTCGATGTAACCCTGCCAGGCCGCCCCGCCACGCTTGGCCGACTACACCCCTCGACTCAGATGATGCGCCAGATGTGCGACATTTTCACAGCTATGGGCTTTGAGGTAGTAGAAGGGCCTGAGGTGGAGTGGGACTACTACAATTTCGAGGCTCTCAACATTCCCCAGGACCATCCTGCCCGTGATATGTGGGCCACCATGTGGATGGATTACCAGAACGAAAAGGGCGAGCGGCCCATGTTGCTCCGCACTCACACTTCTCCGATGCAGATCCGTGTAATGGAGAACAGGCGTCCTCCGGTGCGTGTGGTTGTCCCCGGCAAGGTCTATCGCTACGAAGCCACCGATGCTACCCACGAGTCTATGTTCCACCAGGTCGAAGGCTTCGCGGTTGACAAGAACATCACCATGGCAGACCTGAAGGGGACGCTTTTTGAGTTCGCCAGAAGGCTTTTCGGCAAAGAGCGCAAGGCCAGATTCAGATGTGACTACTTCCCCTTCGTCGAGCCCGGCGTGGAGATGGCCATCGATTGCTTTGTTTGCAACGGCGCAGGATGTCAGCTCTGCTCAAATAGTGGCTGGATCGAGATACTGGGTGCAGGCATGATCCATCCCGAGGTGCTGCGCAGGGTAAATTACGACCCCGAGATTTATACAGGATTCGCTTTCGGCATGGGTGTGGAACGTATGCCCATACTCAAATATGGCATAGACGATATCCGCCTTTTCTATTCTAACGACCTGAGATTTCTAAAGCAGTTTTAGAGCCTATTTCTAGCTGGTACAATGAATGAATTATTTTCAAGGAAACACAATCTAAATAGGCCGTCTATCGGGCTTATTCATGACAGCATCCCCAAGGGTGTACGTCAAGCCCTATTGAACTTCCTTCATAAAAAGATACCCTTTCATGAGGAAGGCACATGGATGGCCATTCAAAATACAATTTTTGAAGCCCCACAGATTAAACGTGATTTTGAATTTGAATTTTTTTCTTCAGGTGCACTCTCCAGAGTGCAATTAGTAATCCAAAGCTGCCAATGGTATGGTTTTCTTGATATCTGTGAACTGCTAGCATCATTATTCGACAATCCAAACTGGAAAGAGCGTTACCCAAGGCTAAATAGGAGCGTCTTCGAGAGTGAGGTAAACGAAACTTTTGCAGATAGTGCCTTAGGATACGAATTTAAGAATGGGAGGATAGAGAAACTAGGTGCCCCCCAAATTGATAAGGTAGTCAATGAAGTTCGCCAAGTCTTGCAAAGCCCCGAATACCTCGGCCCTAATGATCAATTCGAAAAAGCTCTCCATTTCTTGAATCAACGGCCTAACCCAGACACAGCGAATTGTGTCAAAGATGCTGTCGGAGCGGTCGAGGGTTTGGCTCGAATAATAACTGGCAACAACAAACTGACATTGAATAAGATTTTGGATAGCGAGCCTTTTAGGTCGGAAGTCCATGGAGCATTACGTGAAATAATGCAGAAGTTGTACGCCTATAGAGGCGATGCAGAAGGAGCCGGACACGGTCAAACTTCGACTGGTCAAATCTCCGTTGAAGAAGCAGAGTTAGCGCTTGGAGTTAGCGCAGCATGCATGATTTTCCTGGCTAAGAGGTTTGGCAAAGAGCTATGAAAGTCTCACTAAACTGGCTCAAGGACTTTGTCAATATCTCGCTCCCGGCCAAGGAGTTAGCTGAGAAGCTGACCATGTCCGGCAACGAGGTCGGCAGAATCGATATCGTTGGCGGAAGCTGGGAGCATGTCTTCGTAGGTCAGGTCACCGCCCTGGACAAGCATCCCAACGCCGACCGCCTCAAGCTGGCGACCATCGACCTCAGCACCGAGCGCATCACTGTGGTCACCGGCGCCCCTAACCTCGAAGTAGGACAGAAAGTGCCCTTCGCCAAGGTAGGCGCACGGCTCATAGACGGCCATACTGGCGAGGTCGCTGAGCTCAAGCCAGCCAAGATTCGCGGCGTGAGGTCGGAGGGAATGGCCTGCTCGGAAAAGGAACTGGGCATCTCCGACAATCATCAAGGCATAATGATTCTGCCTGCCGATGCGCCTGTAGGCGTGCCTCTCGCTCAATACTTAGGCGACACCATCTACGATATCAAGGTGACGCCCAATCGCGCCGACTGCCTTTCGGTCATAGGCATCGCCCGCGAGGTCACCGCCCTCACCGGCCAGCCAACACACATACCGGAGCCAAGCCACGCTGAGGAAGGGGAACCCATACACAACTTTATTTCCGTCGAGATAGCTGACCCCGACCTCTGCTCCAGATACTGCGCCAGTCTGGTCACAGGGGTCAAAATAGGCCCGTCTCCGCAATGGATGCAGCAAAGGCTCATCGCCGGAGGCATGCGTCCCATCAGCAACGTCGTGGACATCACCAATTACGTCATGCTGGAGTATGGACAGCCTCTCCACTCCTTCGACTATAGTCAAATCAAAGGCAAGAAGATAATAGTGCGCCGTGCCAGAAATGATGAAATACTCTACACACTTGACAACATGGAAAGAAACTTGAACCCCGATATGCTCGTCATTGCCGACCAGAAGGAACCGGTCGCCCTGGCGGGAGTCATGGGTGGAACAAACACCGAGGTGATAGACCCCACAACCTCTATCCTTTTAGAGTCGGCTAATTTCAACACTATCAGCATACGCCGCACTTCCGTCAAGCTCAACCTGCGCAGCGAGGCTTCTTCCCGCTTCGAAAGGGGCATCAGCCCGGAGCTTGCGCCCATAGCGTTGCGCCGCGCTACTCAGCTTTTGCTGGAGTTGGCAGGCGGCAAAGCTGCCAGAGGCATCGCAGATGTCTATCCCGGGAAGAGAGAGACAAAGCCTGTCCTGCTCGCCAGAGAGCGCGTCAGCCGGGTTTTGGGGCTGGAACTCAGCACCGAGCGCATACAGAAAGTGCTCGAATCGCTGGGCTTCGGTTGCAGGTCAGCAGGTACATCCGGCGACCTGATGGTGACGATCCCCTACTGGCGCACAGATGTACGGATGGCTGACGACCTCGTCGAGGAAATAGCGCGCATCATCGGCTATGACGAAATCCCCACCACTCTGCTCAGCAGCCAGATACCCCAGCAGGTACCGGCGCCCATGCTCGCCCTGAAGGAACAGATTCGCGACCTTTTCGTGGGATGCGGTATGCAGGAAGTGATAACTTACTCCCTGGTCAGCCAGGCTACTTTGGACAAGGTAGACCCCCACAAAAAGCTGGGACCTGCGCTGCGAGTTGCCAACCCGATGAGCACGGAGCAGGAATACCTGCGCACCAGCCTGCGTCCCGGGCTGCTCGCTGCCTTTGCCTCAAACGAGAAGCACGAGAAGGACGGCATCAAACTATTCGAGGTAGGCAGGGCTTATCTTCCCCGGGCGAATGACCTGCCCGAGGAACGCGAGACGCTGGTGGGGATACTGGGCGGCCCCCGGCTTGAGCGTTCGTGGCTTTCGGGGGAGGATACGCTCGATTTCTTCGACGCCAAAGGCATTCTGGAGACGGTTTTCAACCGATTAAAAGTGAAAGCCGGTTTCAAGCCAGCCGAAGACCAGACACTTCTCGCCGGGAAAACCGCCGAGATAGTTGTGGGAGGAGAAAGGGTAGGCGTAGTAGGAGAGCTCCATCCTAAAACGGCCGCACTATTCGACATCTCCACTCAGCCCATTACACTCTTTGAGATAGACCTGGTGAAGCTGTTGTCCTTCGCAGAGGCTGTATACAGATACCATCCTATCCCGCGCTTCCCGGGGAATACCCGCGATATAGCCCTGATAGTAGATAACAGCCTTGCAGCAAGCAGGGTGCAAGAGGTCATAGAGAGCTTCTCACTGGTAGACCAGGTCACGTTGTTTGATGTCTACAGCGGCGAACAGGTGCCCCAGGGCAAGAAGTCATTGGCCTTCTCAGTCCGCTTCCAATCGGCGGAGCGCACCCTCACCGACGAAGAGGTCAACCAGGCGCAGCAGCAGATTATAGACCGCCTGCAACGTGATTTCGGCGCCACCCTGCGAAGCTAGACTCAAAAGGCTATCGTATTTTAGGTAGGGGCACGGCATGCCGTGCCCCTACTCAATTGTCATTCTGAGCTTTAACGAAGAATCTGAGACCCTTCGCTAACGCTCAGGGTGACAAAATAGCCCTAGTTGTCACCCTCCAACTTATGGTAGAATGAACCAATCATGGAGATAATCCCTGCCATAGACCTCAGAAACGGTAAGTGCGTGCGCCTCTACCAGGGCGATTACGACAAGGAGACCGTATTCTCCGATGAACCGGTAGCGGTTGCTCTGCGCTGGCAATCTGAAGGGGCCCGAAGGCTGCACATAGTTGACCTCGATGGCGCAGCCCAGGGAAAGCCAGTCAATCTGGACACCGTCGAGGATATGGTAGCTGCTATTGACATCCCCGTTCAGGTCGGCGGCGGTATACGCAGCATAGAGACTATCGAGCAGCTTTTCGCCACAGGCGTGGACAGAGCCATTCTGGGCACGGCAGCAGTGGAAAAGCCAGACCTGGTAAAGGAAGCTTGCCAAAGGTTCAGTGACCGGATTATCATCAGCATAGATGCCCGTGACCGCATAGTAGCTACGAGAGGCTGGCTTCAGAAATCAACGGCCACGGCCAGCGAGTTAGCGACTAAAATGATTGAGCTTGGCGTAATGCGCTTCATTTATACCGACATTAGCCGCGACGGCACGCTCACCAGCCCCAATTTTGAAACGATTGCCGAGTTCTTATCGCAGGTGGGCGTGCCTGTCATCGCTGCAGGCGGGATAAGCTCGGTCTACCACCTGACCAAGCTTGCCGAGCTGGGGGTAGAGGGAACTATCGTAGGCAAAGCCATCTATACAGGCGATGTGACATTAGCCAACGCGTTCAAAGCTATTAGAGAACTCAAATCGAGATGACGGTAAGGGCGGTTCGTGAACCGCTCAAAGACACGGTTGGAGCAGGTGCAGGAGACTTCCTGCAGGGGGTTTTGGGGGTGTCCCCCAATTATTTTCAAGTTCCCCCAAGCATGGGGGACTTAGGGGGTTGAAATGGTCAAATTTGACGAAAAGGGTTTAATCCCAGCCATAGCTCAGGACGCCAAGACCGGCGAGGTGCTCATGGTGGCCTACATGAATCAGGAGTCCCTGGAGAAGACCCTGGCCACAGGACAGGTATGGTTCTTCAGCCGGAGGCGAAAGGAGCTGTGGCACAAAGGGGCAACCTCGGGCAACTACCTGAACGTGAAAAAGGTGTTCATAGACTGCGACGATGATACCGTGCTGCTACAGGTGGATGCTGCCGGGCCCGTCTGCCATACCGGTAACAGAAGTTGTTTCTTCCGCGAGCTTAGGCGGGGCCTCAGCATCGAGGGCAAGGACCCGCTGCAGAGCTGAGATAGCGACTTCGATCTGCCTGTCGTCGGGCTGCCGGGTAGTCATTGCCTGAAGCGCGAGGCCAGGCCTCAAAGCAACGCGCACGGCAATGTTCTCGATGTGTGCAGCTCCGAACTTTATTATCTCGTAGCTGACCGCAGCGATAGCAGGGAGAATCAGAATCCGCTCCACATAGCGCAGCCATAACGGGGGGCGTCCCAGAAAGACGAAGGCGATAATGGCGATCACCATCACAATGAGGATGAAATTCGTACCGCAGCGGGAATGCGCGGTACTGTATTTTCGAACTTTCTCCACCTCGAGAGGTTCCCCAGCTTCGTAGGCATTTATTGTCTTGTGTTCCGCGCCATGATAGGCGAACACGCGGCGAATATCGGGTATCAGGGATATAGACCACAGGTAAATAATGAAGATAACGAGGCGGATAACTCCATCTATAAGGTTGCTTTCCGTTGAGGAAACGTAAGGGTCAACATAGTGAGTTGCCAGCAGCGGCAGCGCCAGGAACAGCCCTAACGCCACGATGAAGCCCACAGCGACACTGCCCCAGAGCAGCCAAGGGCTAATCTTTATCTCCTCATCTACCGATACCGAGGCTGAGTAGAAAAGGGTTCGTATTCCTAAAACGAGGGTCTCCACCAGAACGACTATGCCACGCACCAGGGGAATCTCCCTAATCCGGCTTGTAGACATCCCGCTGAGGGGCTCGCTGCTCAGGGCAATCTCGCCGTTGGGGCGGCGGACAGCGACCGCTATGCCCTTACGGCCGCGCATCATCACACCTTCGATGACCGCCTGCCCACCGTAATAAAATTTCTTAGTCAATGTTGCTCCTAAACAAAAGGGGCGAGCTACTCTCGCCCCAGCCTACTTCGCTGCCACTTGTGATTACTATTCCTTAGCTTCCTGAACTTCTTTAACTTCTTTGACTTTCTTAGCTTCCTTGGCCTTATATCTACGCTTGAAGCGCTCCACCTGTCCTGCAGTATCCACAATCCTGCGCTCTCCCCCGCTGAAGAAGGGATGACACTTGTTGCAGAGCTCGATTTTGAGGAGCGGTTTAGTGGAACGGGTAGTAAAAGTATTGCCGCAGGCGCAAACAACCTTAGCCTCTTTATACTCAGGATGGATTTTCAGTTTCATTGCGCTTTCTCTCCCCCAACGGTGTAAACGCTCACCTTTCTCCTCTCCTTTGTGGCTGGCTCGTACTTAACAATGCCATCCACCAGGGCGAACAGCGTGTGGTCCCGGCCCAGACCTACGTTATTTCCCTTATGAATACGTGTGCCCCGCTGTCGTACCAATATCGTTCCGGCACTGACCAACTGACCATCGTAGCGTTTGACACCCAGCATCTTGGGTTTGCTATCGCGCCCCAACCGTGTGCTGCCGCCGCCCTTCTTATGTGCCATTTCCTCTAAGTCTCCTTCCCCTAGCCGACAACTATCTCTTTGATAGCAAGTTTGGTATAAGGCTGGCGGTGTCCCTTCTTTCTGCGATACCTCACCTTAGCCTTAAACTTGTACACAATCACCTTATCGCCCTTGCCATCTCCAACCACAGTGGCTATGACCTTAGCCCCAGGCACAGTAGGATTACCCACCGTCACCTTGTCGCCATCGGCAACGAGGTAAACCTTGTCCAACTCAATGGTATCGCCGCTGGCAGTGAGCTTTTCTACTTCAATGGTCTGCCCCGGGGATACCTTATACTGCTTGCCGCCGGTTTCGACTACAGCGTAAATCGTCTTCCTCCCCAAAATAGCGTACTTGGAAATTGTACCAATTCCAACTCGAACTGTCAAGCAGAACTCTTGACATACCGTTTCGGAACAGGTGAGTGCAGAGGGGATTCACCTCTCTGCCGGGGGTTTGAGGGATACCCCCAAACCCAAAAGTCCCCCAAGACTGAGGGATTTAGGGGGTTGAAAAGGGTTACTGAACGCTCTCACTCTTGACATAGACTGGTTCTTTGTCTAAACTTGCGATAATACCTTTGAGGGTTAATCTTAATGAAATGCCCTGTCTGTAGAAATCTTATGATAGTGGTCGAGCACGATAAGGTCGAGGTTGACCACTGTACCAATTGCCAGGGTGTCTGGTTCGATGCCGGGGAGCTGGAGCTTTTCCTGGAAACCAAGAAACTCGAAGACCCTCATTTGTACCCAGCTTACTTCACCACCGCGCCTGAAGCTAAGACATCGGAGAAAAGGCGCAAGTGCCCCATCTGCGGTAAAAAGATGAGAAAGGTAGCCATAGGTGAGAAACCAAAGGTGCTCATCGATGCCTGCCCCAAGGGGGACGGGCTGTGGTTCGACGGCGGTGAGGTCGACCGGTTGATATCACAGCTTTCAGACAAGCCAGCTCCCGCGCCGGATTCTCATGGGCAGGTTACCAGTTTCATCAGGAAAGTGTTCAAGTCACCCAAGTAAACAAATACTATAGCGGAGGTGTCTCATGCCAGTCTGGGCCTTTGTTATCATCGGAATCGTAGTGGTGCTCCTCTTGTGGTTCGTCTTCATATTCAACGGACTGGTGAGGCTGCGCAACCAGGTGAAGAATGCCTGGGCGCAGATCGATGTCCAGCTAAAACGAAGACATGATCTGATCCCGAACCTGGTACAGACAGTTCAGGGCTACATGCAGTACGAGCGAGCAACCTTGGAAGCGGTTACCAAAGCCCGCAACGTCGCTCAGCAAGCAGTAGGCCAGGGCGTGGGCGCTCAGGCCAAGGCAGAAGGCGAACTCAGCGGTGCCTTAACCAGGCTGCTGGCTGTGGTCGAGCGTTACCCCGACCTGAAAGCCAACCAGAACTTCCTAGCCCTTCAGGAGCAGTTGACCTCGACTGAGAACAAGATCAGCTTTTCCCGTCAGTTCTACAACGATTCTGTCTTGAATTACAACAATAAGACTCAGATGTTTCCCTCCAACATTGTAGCGGGCATGACCGGCTTCAAACAGGGTGAGTTCTTCAAGGTTGAGGAAGCCGCAGAGAGGGAAGTGCCCAAGGTTAGCTTCGAACAGCCGAAACCTTAGCTATGTGGGAACAAATCAGGTCCAATCAGGTCAGGTCGATGATATTGGTAGCAGCTATGGGTATATTGCTGCTCCTCATCGGCTATGGCTTGGGCTTGGCCTTCGGCAGTGGCATCGCAGGGCTGGTCATTGCCCTCGTAGTATGGGCGATAATGAACCTCATCGCCTACTTCCAGGGCGACAGCATCCTGTTATCAATGTCGAAAGCGATAAAGATAGGCCCCGATGACCACCCCCGCCTCTATAATGTAGTCGAGGAGATGAAGATTGCCTCGGGGCTGCCTAAGATGCCCGATGTCTACATCATCGACGACCCGGCGTTGAACGCTTTCGCTACCGGCCGCGACCCCAGCAAAGCCTCCGTTGCCATCACCTCTGGACTGCTGGAAAAGCTCAACCGCGATGAGCTGGAAGGCGTCATCGGCCACGAAATGTCCCACATCAAGAACCGCGATGTATTGCTGATGTCGCTGTGCAGTGTCATCCTGGGGACCATCGTTATCCTTGCCTGGTATGGCTCACGAGCCCTTATCTTCAGCGGCGGCGGCAGCAGGAGGTCATCCAAGGGAGGCGGCCAGGGGCAGCTAATAATCTTTGCCGTGGCCATCATCCTGATGATCCTGGCGCCCATCATAGCCCAACTTATCTACTTCGCCATCTCCAGAAAAAGAGAATACCTGGCCGATGCCTCGTCCGCCCTGTACACCAGATACCCGGAAGGGCTGGCCTCAGCGCTGGAGAAAATCGGCACCTCAACTTACCAGTTGAAGACGGCAAACGATGCTACGGCCCCGATGTATATCGCCAATCCCTACCGCAAACAGGGGAGAGCAGCAGCCGACCTCAGCAGCACCCACCCACCCCTCTCAGAGAGGATACGCATCCTCCGTGCCATGGCTGGTGGTGCATCCTATGCTGATTACGATAATGCTTACCAGCAGGTACATAAAGGCGGCGCAACCATTATGCCAGCCGCTGCTCTTGCCGGTGCCGGTGCCGTCGGGCTGCGGGCGGCAGCGCCCGAAGCAGCGCTGAAAGAGCCTGAGCCCACCAGAGTGGAGCGCACCCGCCAGGTAGGAGACCTGCTGTGGCAGAAGAGCGGTTACAAGATTATAGACTGCGAATGCGGCACAAGGTTAAAGGTGCCTTCCAACATCGGAAAAGCTACCGTTAAATGCCCGCACTGCGGCAGAACCCACAACGTCTAAATGTTGCATTGCCGCGAGCTTATTTCCCCAAAGTTGCTACATTCTTACGGCGTGAGAGGTGCAGGACACTTCCTGCCGGGGGTTTGGGGGTGTCCCCAAAATTTTTAAAGTCCCCCAAGACTGGGGGACTCAGGGGGTTGATTACAACATCGAAGAATTGAGGAACTAGTGGCCAAAGGCAAACAAACACTCAAAATCAAGAGATTGCGCCCCAACGCCAAACTTCCCAGGCGGGCCACGCCCGGTTCCACCGGGTTCGACATCTTCGCCTGCATCGAAGGCAAGGGCAAAATAGCGCTCGTGGGAACGCAGCCCAAGCTCATCCCTAGCGGCATCGCCATCGAAGTACCCTGGGGATATGACGTCCAGATACGACCCAGGTCAGGCCTGTCTGCCAAAGGCGTGGGGGTTACCTTCGGGACGATAGACAGCGACTACCGCGGCGAGATATTGATTACCATGTACCTGTTCGACCCGGATGCTGCCTTTGAAATAAAGCACGGTGACAGGATAGCCCAGATGATCGTGAGCACGATTGCAGACTTGCCCCTGGTCGAGGTAGAGGAACTTTCTTCAACAGAGCGCGGCGCTGGCGGCCACGGCTCAACCGGGAAGTAGGGGCACAGCGCGCTGTGCCCTCAGAGGTTACAATTAAACTCCGAATCCCAAATCAAAGGCGTAGCTATCATCATTTTCTTGTTAATTTTACACCCTTAAATTCCTCGACCGCCCCCTGAACTGCTCTTTCGATGGGTATGCGTTCGATGCTTGAGGCCCCGACAAAACCTACTGCTTCCGTATGTTCATAGATATACCTGGTATCTTCGGGAAATACGATGGGACCTCCATGAGCGAGACAGATGATATCCGGGTTCACCTTCTTGGTTGCCTTTGTGATCTTCTGCACCAGGGCTGCTGCCGCTTTCATAGGTGCCGCTATGGAATCGAATCCGACCAATCCTCCAGCAGTTCCGCCCACATGGGCGACCATGCAGTCAACGCCCACCTGCGCCATCACCCTGGCATCTGCGGGGTAAAAAACGTAGGCCATGGTGAATATACCCATTTCATGAGCTACCCGTATCAGTTCGATCTCCCTTGAGAACCCTATGCCCTGGGCCTCTCTTTCCTTGCGCCAGCTCTTGTCATCGAAGAAGCCAAAGGTGGGAAAGTTGATTATCCCTGAGAACCCTGTATCTAGGAACCTTTTCACCATTTTCGCTAAATCGCTGCCCGGAGGCTCGGTGGCATGAATACCGCCGATGATGGGTGTATCCTGCACCACATTCTGTATTTCCTGGAACATCTTCAGGGTTTCCTCATTGGAGTTCTCCACGATGTTGGTCTGAAGCCCTCTCAGCCTTTCCCTTCCCGAGCTATAGACCATTATCAAATCTGCGCCGCCAAGCTCAGCGCATTTGGCTATGATGCCTGCGCTGCTGCCGGCAGCTACGATCGGCTTCCCTTCCTTGATCGTCTTGTTAAGCCTTTTCAGGATTTCTTTCCTGCTGAATCTTTTAGCCATGCTGGGTGCCTCCCTTTTTGAGCAGCTTATCGAAGGTATCTACTACTTTTCGGGCAAACCTAACGTCATTGATATGTGCATCTACCTCTATTATGTCAACTTGCTTTTTTACAGCATCCTTGATCACCCGAGCAAATGCTGCATCAGCCTCTGGATCGTAGAAATGCTGTCCTTGCTTGTCCACCGCCGAAAAACCTTGCAAAGGAATCACTATGGCAACAGGCCCTTTCGCGCTGTTCGCCCTTTTGGCAAGGACTCTGGCTGCGGTCGCTACCTCTTCCCTGGTGGTCCGTACCAAGACCGTGTCAGGGCCATGCACATGCAGCGACCGTTCAGCGTATTCGGGAGGAACACTCTCCTTTGTCCCGGGGAAGATGAACATGTCCAGACCGCCTGGGATGATGATTTGAGGCAGTCCCTTTTCTCCGGCGATCCTTAGTCTGTCCTCCGCCATCTCCTCCGGCAGATGGAAAGATATTGGTATCATAATCTCAAAAGTTGTCAGGTCTATGATCCCGCAGATCCTGTCATCCGCAATCAACTCATCCAGTATCTTCGTTTTTGAGTGGAATACGATTGCCTCATATCCCCTCTTTTCGAGAAGGGGTTTCATATTCATAACCGCCGGAGTGGTAACGCCGAGAGCAGTCATACCGATTAGAGGCATGGCTTTCTCTCTGACCTTGGCTTCAGCCATGCCTACGATTGCTCCTGCTGCGCTAGCCAGCGTCTGCCTCATGACTGAATTGAGTCCCAGTATGTCAGCAGGAGTCTGCATTATGGTTATATCCTTGGCGCCAACGAATTGCAGCTCGAAGCCTGTGCTGACCATAAGTTTGGGCACACCGATGGGCAGTATGCTCATTACAGAGGTCCCAATGGCAGAGCCTGTAGAGCCGCCCAGCGATATGATGCCATCGAGCTTTCCTTGAGCCTGAAGCTTCCGAACTATCTGCTTCACGCCTTCTATCATCACATTTGTGGCTTCTGTCCTATCTGCGCCTTTCTTGGCGGCCTCGACCAGCTCTCGAAGACTCTTGCCGCCAGCTCGGGCGACTTTCTCTCGGGAGATATCGGCTTTAAAAAGTGGCTTACCCAAAACGCCAACATCTATGACTATTGTCTTGTGGCCTTTCCGCTCTATTTGCTTCCTGAGGTATTCGGCCTCTTCACCCTTGGTATCCAGGGTCACGGGGATCACTATCGTCTTTGACATGTAAGCACCCTCTTTTTCAAATCTGGCGTGCAACGCGCCATGCGGCGCAGATCGCCCCCTCTATCTTGCCAGGCTTCACACAGTCTCCAATAGCATAGACCTCAGGGACCATACCTTTCAGCCTTTTCTCAAGCGGATTATTGCTCTTGAAGCCCGCAGCAAGTATGACGGTATCCGCCTTTATTACCTGCTTCTTACCCTCGGCGTCGATTGCGACCACTCCCTTGTTCGTGATCTTCTGGGCTGTCGTGTCGACAGCCATGTTTACACCGAGGTCGCCAAGCTTATCCATGAGATAGAGGCGACTGAACATATTCATATCCATTGCCACGGCTCCTAGCATCTCGACAATAGTCACCTTCTTGCCTTGCTCTGCTAAGAACCAGGCTAGCTCGCTTCCCACCACACCACCGCCGATTATCACTGCCTCTTCGCCTACCTTCTTCTTTCCCAGCAAAATGTCACTTGCAGTAGCCACATTGTCTCTATCGGCACCCGGGATATCTGGAATCCAGTGTGTTGCACCTGTTGCTACGACTACCACATCTGGTTTCACATTCTTAATCGATGCCAGAGTCACTTTCTTGCCGAGCTCAATTTTGACTCCCTGCTTCTTCACCTGGGTTTTCAGATATTCCATGAAGTCTCTAATCGGCTGCTTGAACTGAGGTGCCGAAGCTGCTAACAGTTGGCCACCCAGAAACTTCTCTTTCTCGTATAGCGTCACCTTATGGCCCCTGAGCGAGGCAATCCTCGCCACCTCCATGCCCGCAGGCCCACCGCCGACGACAAGCACACGCCTAGCCTTTGCCGCAGGTTCTATCTGGTATTCCTTTTCCCTACCTAAGGCCGGATTCACCACACAACCTATGCGCCACATACGAGAAACATTGCCAGCGCAGGCTTCATTGCAATAGATGCAGGGCCTGATATCACCCAGTCTCCCCTCATCCGCCTTCTTAGGCAATTCAGGGTCAACGAGCAATGCCCTGCCCATAGCAATCAGGTCCGCCTTCCCCTCTTTCAGAACCTTTTCCGCAAGCATGGGGTCCCCCAACTTTCCTGCGACGATGACTGGTATCCTAATGACCTTCTTTATCTCCTGCGCCAGCGACACGTTGCAACCCATAGGCATGCCCATGGTGGGGAAAATCCTGCTAAACCAGGGAGGCGATTCGTAGATGCCTGCCGACACATTGAGCGCATCAATGCCGGCCGACTCCAATCTCTGGGCAATCAGCTTGTTATCCTCCAGGGTGAGGCCTCCTTCTACATATTCGTCTGCACTGATTCTGAAAATGATAGGGAAATCGGGCCCCACCACCATGCGTATCCCTTCTATGATACCAAGGGGGAATTTCATCCTGCCCTCGAAATCCCTGCCATACTCGTCTTCACGCTTATTGGAGTAAGGAGACATAAATTGAGTGATTAAATACCCGTGGCCACCCTGAATCTCTACAGCATCGAAACCGGCCGCTTTGGTGATTGTGGCACCGAAAACGTATTTGCCGATCATTGCTTCGATTTCTTCCAGAGTCAGCTCGCGAGGCATCTCCGCCCCGGTGGGCAGACAAGGAATTTCCGAGGGCGCTACAAGTTGTTGCCCTTCGGCGCTGGTCAACGATGACCCCTGCCTTCCGGGATGCTGTAATTGGGTAGCGATCTTGGCGCCGTACGCATGGACCGCCTCTGCCAGATCATGCAAACCCTGGATGAACTTCCATTCATCTGCTCTGATGGGATTCGTACCTGCCTTCCCCACTGGCCAGTCTATGCAGGTGTTTTCGATTATTATCAGGGCCACTCCGCCTTTGGCTCTCTCCGCGTAGTACTCTATCATTCGGTCGCTCATGGCGCCCCATTCGGTGCCGAGCTTCGTGTTCAAGGCCGGCATCACTATCCTGTTCTTCAGCTCCATCTTGCCTATGTTGATCGGCTCGAAGAGTCTCTTCAGCTTAGCCATCGCTGCTACCTCCTATGCTAGTCAACCATTATCTGTCCACCGTTCACATGTATAGTCTGGCCGGTTATATACCGAGCGGCATTGGTGACCAGAAACAGCACCACATCTGCTATATCCTCAGGTTCCGCCAACCTGCCAAGGGGTATACTGCTTTGAAAGTATGCTACTGCCGCCTCCCAAAGTCCAGTATGCATCGGTGTATTAGTGGTCCCGGGAGCAACGGCATTGACATTGATGCCGTGGGGAGCCAGTTCCATGGCCAGCACCCTGGTGAAAGCCTGTATCGCACCCTTGGAGGCGCAATAGGCAGGGCCCCCGGAACTCAGATTACATACTGAGCCCCTTGACGAAGGGGACGACCCGATATTTACGATCTTTCCACTCTTCTGCCCTATCATGTGTCTGGCTACCGCCTGAGAACAAAACATCGCGCCTTTGAGGTTCGTGTCAAAGATTCTATCCAGCTCTGCCTCAGTTATATCTAGGGTCGTCGGATATGACATAACTCCAGCATCGTTTACCAGGATGTCAATCTTGCCGAATTTGTCGATGGTTTTTCCTACTGTCCGTTCTACATTTTTTCTGTCTGTAACGTCGGTTCTTATCGCAATAGCTTTGCCTCCCGCGGATTTGATTTCACCAGCTACTGCTCGCCCACCTTCCAGTGCTATATCTGCAATGACTACATTTGCCCCGAACTTGGCTAGGTCTAGAGCTATAGCACGCCCTATCCCACTGGCAGCTCCGGTTACGATGGCTACTTTGCCCGTGATATCGAACTGCTCAGAGACCTTTCTCGACTTCATCTAACCCTCCTAACTTCAGTGTCGTCCCCGGGATTATGGCATCAACACACGAGAGCTTCAATCTTTGCCACCTTTCTTGATCCAGCCATCCAGCCTAACGCAGCTTCCTGTTGATGAACTTAACCACAGAAGAAACTACGTAGTGGTAAGGATACTTGAGAAAGTAGTCACGGTCCATGTAGAGGTTGGGTAATTTGCAGTAGAAGGGTCCGAAGGCAGCAAAGTACGGGATGCCCACCGGGCAGCCTTTGATACGTTTGGTCTTCCCAGTGACTTTACCCTTGATCTTTGTGCAGTTGCCGACCAGAAGAATGGTATGACCATGGCCATCGACATCGCCTTCGTACTCACCTATCACAATAGCGTTATCCTGAGCCTGCTTGATCCCGCCCGGTTTATATGCCTCGAAGGTAGCCAGTGCTCCCTTGAGCATATTCACACAGCCGCCATGGCAAATGTCATTGCCTCCCGGGTAGTTCCCCAAATAGATACGGAGAGGGGTATCCAACTCAAGCAGGTTGGAAAATTTACGATCAAGGTTCTTAGTCTTTTCTCGCAGTTCATCCAAGGGGACTTCACTCTTGATTTCGATATCGTCATCGCTTACTGGTTCCCATCCCCGCGACCTGGCTATCCTGAGATGGTCGATTTCGTTCGGGTCGAATCCGATAAGCCTGGCAGCTACAGAATCAACAGCCACGCCTGATGTTCCCATCATTATGATCCCAAAGGAGAGCGGCTTTGCCACCATTTCGCACTGCTGACCGATTATCACTGCATCCACTACCACCAGGTTGGGATAGCCCACCTCGTACAGGTCTGCGATCTTGTCCTCAAGATGGTAGTCATGGCCGTCCAGACGCTCCTTCTGATCGCAGACGCCGATGTTCAGCTTGATGGCGCATGTCAATTTGCTGGTCATGTGGTGCTTGAGCTTGGGAGCATATAGCTTGTAATCGGCCTCGACGAATGTGTGCGGCAGCCGCAGGGACTTATGGTAGCTGCCCTTTTTGAAGGCGACTTCCACCAGAGCATCCTCATCAAAGAAGCAGAGCTTAACCTTGGGTTTCCTGCCGAATCTGCTGTATCCGGCAACTGCAAAGTTGTACCGCGTGGGCATGTAGATGGCTGTCCTCTCACCGATGATGATCTTTTCCACTTCCGGCCGTGCCGCCAGTTCGTCGAGAAGCGCTTCGATAACCGCGGGATGAGTGTAGGAGAAACGAGAATATCTCCTGTGGGCAAAGACCACGTTGGGCTTCAACAACACCTTACCGTAGGGTTTGGCGCTCAGCTCCTCCATGCCCTCGGCCACTATGCTCCTGATACGACTCGGGTTCTCATAATCGGGGCACTTGCGGATGATAACTTTGTGCTTGCCAGCCGTGGCCGCTTTGCCCGTGATATCGGACTGCCCGGAGACCTTTCTCGACTCCATCTAACACCCCTCTCCCTGTTTCCGAACGACACCCTCTCTTTATAAGTTTTATCTCCTTCTGAGTTAAGGTTCAGATGACATATATGCCAGGGAGGAACATAACACCATTTTGGTTCCGGTTTGGGGATTTCTAAGCGTTTACTCAACTTTCTTACCTGATTTGTAGGCGTTTGTCAAATGACTCTGACAAGCCTCGCCGATAGGTTCTCTGGGTCAATCCAGATCACTTGTTCCCAGTGCTCAAGTGTGTTAATATTGGCCCACTCCTCGCAGAGGACTTACTTCGGAATCGGGCAAAGGGCGTGGGGCCTCAGATTCTAATATAGGGGAGGTGTGGTATGGGACTGTACGTGATGCTCACAACCCTTACTGACGAGGGACGGAAAACCATCAAGGAGCACCCGGGGCGTATCAAGGAGGTAAACAAAGAGGTGGAGGCGATGGGCGTGAAGGTTCTCGCCCAGTATGCCCTCCTGGGGCGCTACGATTTCGTGAATATCCTGGAGGCCCCCAGCAACGAGGCAATATCCAAGGTAGCGGTGGAGTTGGGCTCGCGGGGAACCCTCCAGACCATGACCATGGTTGCCATGAAGGTGGACGATTTCATCAAGAGTATTAAGTAACGAAGACCCAGGTATACCCCACGCCCTAGCCCTTTAAAACGTGAACCCCGGTGGCTTTGAAGGAAGCATAGATGCGGTCCCCGGTTTGCAGGTTCATTTCCTCCGCTGACCGTTTGGTAATCAGAGCAACAAGAGGGAAGCCGCAGTTCAGCTCAACTCGAGCGAGCGGACCGAATAAAACAATGTGGGTTATCTCACCATTGAATGTATTCCTGGCACTGGTTGATTCCTTAGTTCGAGCCAGGGTTATCTCCTCAGGTCTGATGCCGGCATATACCGCCTCGCCAACGCCAAAATTGGATATAGCTTCTATGGCGTTACCATTAATCTTTATGTCAACTATGCCCTCTTCATTGGAGGTTATTATCCCGGCAATGATATTCTCCATGCCTACAAATTCGGCTATCTCCCTGCCTCGAGGCGAACTGAATATCTCCCCGGGTTTCCCTGACTGCAGCATCTGCCCAGCTACAAGCACCCCCATACGGTCTGCGAGGCGCTGCCCCTGAAACATGTCATGAGTAGCCATCATCACTGTCAGATTCGATTTCTTAATGACATCAGTGACGAGCTTCTCGATATGCGAGGTGGATACGGGGTCGAGGTTCGCCGTAGGCTCATCGAGCAACAACAGCTCCGGTTCGATCGCCAGCGCCCTGGCCAGTGCTACCCGCTGCGTCTCCCCTCCGGAAAGCGTCCGCGCGTTGCGTCTATCATATCCCGCAAGCCCCACTGTCTCCAGCGCATTCATTACCTTATGACGCAAGTTGGCTCCCTTTTCTTTTCTCACCATCAAGCCGTAGGCAACGTTGTCGAATACGCTGGCATTGAATACGGCGGGCTTCTGCGAAACAATCGCCATCCTTCTGCGTATCTCCAGCCTCTGTCCCTCAGAATTGTTGACCTGATGCCCGTCGAAATAGATAAAGCCTGAGGTGGGCTTTTCCAGGAGGCCTACCAAACGCAGAAGCGTCGTTTTGCCAGAGCCGGTGGGACCTATGGTGACGAACACCTCGCCCTGCTCCACACCGAAGTCGATGTTCTTCAGTATCTCTGCCTTGCCGTATCTATGATGCAGACCCTTGACTTCTAGCAACATCTACCTCTTTCACCCTCAAGAACCTGTTCGCCAGGACGGTTACAATAAGCGCCAGTGCCACCAGGATAAATCCCAGCGCCAATGATAGTGCCACCTCGCCCTTACCTGTTTCCAGTGAAATCGCGGTGGTTAGCACCCTGGTATAGCCTCTTATGTTCCCACCGACCATGAGGGCAAGGCCAACCTCGGATATGGCGCGCCCGAAGCCAA
>Ga0315281_10005156_pt1 | contig 18752 bp, 18 predicted proteins | sample YL17G07_0_MG_FD_204540 | JGI IMG/M metagenome (GOLD analysis project Ga0315281, IMG submission 204540) | Sediment microbial communities from Yellowstone Lake, YNP, Wyoming, USA - YL17G07_0 | ecosystem: Environmental > Aquatic > Freshwater > Lake > Sediment | place: USA: Wyoming | collected...
GAATCTGGTTTTATCGGTGAAAAGCAGCTTCACGGATTCCCGTCCACACCAGATTCCCGATTACAACCTCGGGAATGACACGGTCAAGTCATTTATCGACGATATAATCCTTAACTAAACGGCATTGCTCCTAAAGGCTATAAACAAACCGGGATGGGAGTGATCCCAGCGGAGTGGGATGTTCGACCATGCGCGGATATCTGCTTAAAAATCCAAGATGGAACACATTTTTCACCGACATTAGTAGTAATAGGGGAGTAATAAGTAATAGGGGACGGAGGCAGGAAGACAGGATAGTTGACATTGTGTAGGGAAAATGGTAGCCTTTGGACATGCCAAGACATAAGAGATTAGAAATACCAGGTGGGATATACCATGTAATACAGCGAGGTATAGAGCGTCGGGAAATATTTAAAGATGATGCTGATCGCGAAGAATTTTTACGCAGATTAGAAGGAGGGATAATACAAACCGGTCATAAATGTTATGGTTGGGTATTGATGCCCAATCATTTTCATTTATTGATACAAACGGGAGCAAAGGCGTTAAGTGAATTAATGCGGAAAGTTTTGAGCGGTTATGCTATATACTTTAATGCTCGTCACAAAAGGCGTGGATACTTATATCAAAACAGGTATAAGTCAATACTTTGCCAAAAAGAAGAATATTTATTGGAGTTGGTAAGGTATATCCATTTAAATCCGCTGAGGGCAAAAATAGTAAAAGATACAAACAGTTTAAATAAGTATAAATGGAGCGGGCATTCTGTGTTAATGGGAACGAATAAAGCTGAATTTCAAAGCACAAATGAAATACTTGAAAGATTTGGTGAAACAAGAGGTATAGCAGTAAAGAGATATTTGGAATTTATTGAAGATGCAAAAGATATGAGTAGAAGGGAAGATTTAAGCGGCGGGGGACTGAGGCGAAGCGCCGGCGGATGGGAAGGGGTGTGTGCCCTAAGGCGTGCAAATGAATTTTGGCGAGGGGATGAGCGGATACTTGGTGATGGTGAATTTGTAAACGCTGTGTTGAAAATATCGGAAGAGGAATTAACAAAAAAGGAGCGGCTGAAAAAAGACGGATGGGATATAAATAAAGTTGTAAGTCATGTATGCAAATTAATGAATTTAAAGGAAGAAGAAATAAAAAAACGAAGCAGGGAAAGCAAGATATCGCAGGCACGGGGCTTGACGGCATACTTTTTGAACAAAGAATTGGGAATTAATTGTGTTGAGATAGGGAGATATTTTAAAATAACAAAGCAATCGGCAAGTGAGGCTGTGGCCCGCGGGGTAGAGGTGGCGAAAGTGCGTGGGTATGTATTATAACCTGTCTTCCTGCCTCCGTCCCCTATTTCGGCATCAACTACAAAGGATATCAATTCGATTATGCCTTAGATTCCCAATCCGATCCGGGTGTGTCAAATAGAATATCGCTGGGAATGAAGTTTTAAAAGGTAATCCCATGAAACGAGTGCTCCTGTTGAACCCTCCCGGACGCAAGTTCCATATTCGCGATCTATTCTGCGGCAAGACATCAAAAACACGCCGGTTGAACCACCCCCTCGACCTGCTGATGCTCAGCGGCCGGCTCTCGGAATGCTGCGACGTCGGTTTTATCGACGCCATCGCCGAGGGGTTGACGGCAGAGCGTTGCCGGGAACGGATTATTAAAATGCAGCCCGATGTCATCGTCTGGTTTACGGGCATCGTGTCATACCGGGAGGATTTTGCCTTTATGCGGGAGTTGCGCGCCTCGCTTGCGCCGTTCGTTTCAGTTTCCCTGGGCGACGTCTTTTTCGAGAACGGCAGTCGCATCCTCGAACAGAACGACTTTATTGACGCCGTGCTCTGCGATTACGTTTCCGACGATATCATACGCTATCTTGACGGTGAATACACAACCATGCATAACGTGCTCTACCGCCATAACGGCAAGGTGATCGACAGCGGCATACAGCGGGATGCAGGTAAAGAATATACGCTCCCGCCGCTATTTATCAACAAACGCTGTATTTTCCCGTTCATATTCTTCGCCAGCTTCCTCCGGGTGCGGGAGATCGTAAAGCGGATTTTGCGTTTACGATAAATGAAATTTTACGTGTCTCTTTAGCCAATTGAAGTTGTAGGGCGCGATCCCCGTATCGCGCCGTCGTGACAATAGGGTAACTGCCGGCGCGTTCGGGGAACGCGCCCTACAGGAACGCCGACGTAGAGTTATAGTTTTCTTCGCAACGCTAAAGAGACACAATTTTACATTGTGCAAGTAATTTTGTAAAATAATATTCAGGATTGTATCATAAAACATATTCCGAATCATCGTAAATTTGTGAAAAAACTAATTACCATAAGTAAGATCGTATTTATAGCGTCCCTTGTTGTTTGGGTCGTTTTGAAGTTTGATGTCAGAACAGCACGGGATATCGTTCGTTCGGCCCGGCTGGAATGGGGGATACTCGCGCTGCTTTTAGCCGCTATGGCGAATATATTCGTCGCAATGCGCTGGGGAATGCTCATCAGGGGGGTCTGGCCCGGCAAAAAGGTTCCGCTTAAAAACCTGTACTGGTTCAACTTCCTGGCAGTCTTCTACAGCATTTTTGTTCCGACCTCAATCGCCGGAGAGGCGGTGCGGATATACAAGCTCAAAAATGCGGTGCAGGGCGATTACCCGCTTAGTACAATTGTCGTGACGCTCGACCGTATGCTTGGCGCGGGCACATGGTTTGTTCTGTTCATGGTCTTCCCGACGCCGTTTCGCGGGAATCGGCAGTGGTTGTGGCTCCTGATGCTTGTCCCGGCTGCGCTTTTCATTTTCAGACGTAAAATTGCGCTGGGCGAGCACCGGTTCATTGACTTTACGCGGCACCACCCGAGAAACATTCTGGCGGCGGTTATCAATTCACTGGCTGCGCAGTTTTTGTTCATAACGATCAACTACTGCATTTTCAAATGCTTTGCATTGTCTGTCTCGGCGGTCGATTGCGCTGGGCTTACGGCGACCACGACGCTGGCGGCAATCGTGCCCATATCGCTGATGGGTATCGGATTCAGGGAAGGATCGCTGCTGGCATTCCTGCCGCACTACGGGGCATCGCCGACGCAGGCGATGATGGTGACGAGTTTCATGGTTTTTCTTACGTACGTATTCGGGTTGTGCGGCGGGATCGTCGAACTCGCGAGCGCCGGTTGGAGCTTTTCCAGGCTTCGCCGGGAGACGGACGAACTGCAGCGGACGATGCAGTCAACGAAAGAAATAGTGTAGTGTAAATGACAAACCCCCGCATTTTTTATCTGGCGACCAGCCTCAATATCGGCGGGACGGAAACGTTCCTCGCACAGCTTGCGGGACGGCTGCGCGGAAAATATGATATCAGCATCGGTTACATAAAGGAAAAAGGCGCCGTTGGCGCGCAGCTTGAGGAGCAGGGGTTTCGCCTCCATCACCTTCCCGGGTTCCGAAGCCTGTTTCTGCACTTGAAGAAGGAACGCTATGACATGGTGCAGACCTTCCTTTACCGTGCGCATATCATGGGGCGCGTCTGCGGAACGCTAGCCGGGGTTCCTGTTATCGTGTCGACTCAGCAGGCGGTGGATATCTGGAAGAATGCCTGGCTGAGCCTGGGCGACCGTTTCACCGCGCCCTTGTGCAGGCTGATCATTACGAATTCGCGCGCTGCGGAAGACAGTCTTGCGCGGCGGGAAAAAATATCCCGCGCGAAAATGCGGGTCGTTTACAACGGCATAAATCACGAACGATTTGTTACAGCGCAGTCCAAAGAGGCGGTGCGCGCCGAACTGTGCCTGCCGCCTGATATTACGGTCATTGCCTGCGTTATGCGGCTGCACTATGATAAGGGCGTTGATTTTCTGCCGGAGATCGCGGCCTCGCTTCCGGGTGTTCTGTTCCTTATCATAGGCGACGGGCCGGAGCGTCCCGCGCTGGAGCAAAAGATCGCAGGACTGCGGTTGGCTGAACGCTTTGTTTTGCTGGGATGGCGGCAGGATATCGCGCGGCTCCTTAAATCCGCCGACATCTTCCTTTTGCCGTCGCGTGAAGAGAGTTTTCCTCAGGCGGTTCTTGAGGCGATGGCGATGGGGCTGCCGGTAGTGGCGACGGAAGTTGGCGGCGTCCGTGAACTGGTGGAGAACGAGGCGACCGGTTTCGTCGTTCAGCGCGGCGACATCGCCGGGTTTGTGCAGGCCCTTGCCAGGCTTTCCGGCGACAGGTCGTTACGCGCCTCGATGGGGCAGGCGTCATTCGAACGCAGTAAATTTTTCAGCGAAGACCGCATGGTCGCGGAGATGGACGGTCTTTATTCAACGTTACTAAGGAGGGGGAAATGTATCTCGAGTTAAAGAGTAAAATAGAGAGTAACAAGGCGCGTATCGGCATTATCGGTCTCGGTTACGTTGGGCTGCCGCTGGCGGTTGAATTTGCCAAAGCGGGGTTTGATGTGACGGGCTTTGAAATCGACAATGCGAAAGTAAAAAGCATTAACATGGGGAAGTCGTACATCAGCGACGTCGCGACGGCTGCGCTCAGCCCGCTGGTTAAGGATAAACGGCTCAAAGCAAGCGCTGATTTCTCGCGGTTGAAGGGCATGGACGCCATAATAACCTGCGTGCCTACGCCGCTCCGCAAATCGAAAGACCCTGATGTATCATATATCATCTCTGCCACGAGCAGCATTTTTCAAAGCCTGAAGAAAGGCCAGCTGATTATCCTTGAATCGACCACCTACCCCGGCACGACGCGCGAACTGGTGCAGCCGATGCTTGAACAGGGAGGCCTCAAGTGCGGTGTTGATTATTTTCTTGCCTTCAGCCCCGAACGCGTCGATCCCGGCAATAGCCGTTACGGGATACATAATACGGCAAAGGTTGTCGGTGGTGTTACGCACAAATGCGGCACGCTGGCCGAGATGCTGTACGCCAGGATAACTAACAAGGTTGTCCGCGTATCCTCGACCGAGGCCGCGGAAATGGTGAAACTGCTGGAAAATACGTTCCGCGCGGTCAATATCGCGCTGGTAAACGAGGTCGCGCTTATGTGCGACCGGCTGAACCTCGACGTTTGGGAGATAATCGATGCTGCGGCGTCCAAACCGTTTGGCTACATACCGTTCTATCCCGGGCCGGGTATCGGCGGCCACTGCATCCCGCTCGACCCGCACTATCTTTCATGGAAGTTGAAAACGCTTAACTTCTATTCGCGTTTCATCGAGCTGGCCGGCGAGATGAATTCGCGCATGCCGGAGCATCTGGTACGAAAGGTGGTCGATGCGCTTAACGATGCCGGTAAGACGATCCGCAATGCCGCGATACTTGTTATCGGAGTCGCCTATAAGAAAGACGTGAGCGACCTGCGCGAGTCGCCGGCATTGGATGTCATGAACCTGCTGTGGAAGCGGCATGCGAAACTGGCTTACTACGACCCCTACGTCAAATCTGTGCACATAGACGGCGCTTCCTTTAAGTCGGTGGGCGACCTGAACGCGGTCGGCTCGTACGACGCCGTGGTTATCGTGACGGACCATTCGAACATAGATTACGGCCACATCGTTAAGAATGCAAAGATGGTAATCGACAGTCGCAATGCAACCAGGGGAATAAAGAGTAAAAATGTCGTCAAGTTGTAGGAAAGGACATGCTACCGTGGACAGACAGGGAAAAACTATCGTCGTGATGCCCGCCTTTAACGCGGAAAAAACACTGCAAATGACCCTCGCCGATATACCGCGCGGGAGCACGGATAAAGTGATCCTGGTGGATGACGCGTCCCATGACCGCACCGCAGAGGTAGGTCGCGAGTTGGGCCTCAAGGTCATCGTCCATGAGACGAACCTCGGCTATGGAGGCAACCAGAAGACCTGCTATCGGACGGCGCTGGAAGAAGGGGCGGACATCGTTGTTATGCTGCACCCGGACTACCAGTACAACCCGAAACTGGTGCCTTACCTGGCCGGACTTATACGCGAAGACATCTGCGATATCATGCTCGCCAACCGTATCCGTACGCGACGGGAGGCGCTTGCCGGCGGCATGCCTTTATACAAATACATGTTCAACCGGATGCTCACTTTTATAGAAAATCTTTTCCTGGGCCTCAACCTGGGAGAATACCATACGGGATACCGCGCTTTCTCGCGCAAAGCTCTGGAAACGATTCCCTGGGAAAACAACTCGAACGACTTCGTGTTTGATCAGGAGATATTGATCCAGGCCGCATATTTCGGCCTCCGCGTTGGGGAAATCCCGGTGCCGGCGAAGTACTTCGCCGACGCTTCATCGATCAATTTCTCACGCAGTTTTAAATACGGGATATCAACCCTGCTGACACTTGCGAAATTCGTGATGCAGAGAACGGGTACCGCGCGTTTTTCTCTGTTCAGAAAGAAATGAGCCGGCAGGATTATGATAACCCGAATTAAGATTTTCATTGCCATTGCGTGGCTTGCAATCGTCGGTTTGTCGTATTTTCGCCTCTTCCCTCTTGCCGGTGCATGGCCGGCATTCCCACCCGGCGCCGCGCGGCTGCCGATTGGCGGCTTGACTTCGTTATTGTGTCTTGCGCTGATTGTTGTAGCCGCTAATGGCTGGGGGAAGTACTTCTGGGAGGCCGGCGAACTCTCAAAGACAGAACGTTTCGTATTCGCCACGGGCGCCGGTTACGGTTTTCTTTCACTTTTCGTGCTCTTCGGCAACCTGTTTTCCTTCGTCAATCCCCTGCTATATTTTGCGCTGCTGTTGACAGGATTCGTCCTGTTCATTATGTCCGCCGGGCATATCCGCGGCGGTTTCAAAATGCCGCTGGTGTTCCTGCTTGCAGGGGCGTTTGTTCCGCTCGGTATCGCTTTGATCGGCGCCCTGGCCCCCCCGACACAATTCGATTCGCTGGTATATCATCTGGCTTTGCCGGCCCGATATATTGCGGCGGGGAAGATGTACGCCGTTCCGCATAACTTTTATTTCTCATTCCCGCAGAACGGCGAAATGATTTTTCAGCTGGCCATGATGCTGGAAAGCGAGATACTGGCCAACCTCATAGCCTGGTCATGCCTGCTGCTGACCGGATTGACGGTTTTTGCTTTTACCCGCCGTTACTTCGGTTCGCGCACAGCCGTCGTTGCCGGCATGCTGTGGTTCTGTACGCCGTCCGTCATGTTGCTGGCGACCGGCGCCTACGTTGACCTTTTTCTTGTCTATTACGTCATCCTTGCCGTCTTCAGCTATATGCTCTGGACAGAGCAAAAAAAACGGGCATGGCTCATTGCCTCCGGAATTTTTGCGGGGTTTGCGCTGGGTACAAAGTATTCAGCCGGTGCCGCCGCCCTGATCCTTTGCGTGTTGGTAATTATTCATGAGCCACGGCAGGCCTTCAGAAACATCTTTAGCTTCGTATTACCTGCGCTTATCGTTTTCCTGCCCTGGATGATCAAAAATATTCTGTTCCTTAAGAACCCTGTTGCGCCCTGGGGGGCCGGAATATTCGGTTCATCGCTTATCTCTCCCGATATCTCCCGCGAGTACTTCAGCCATATTTGGGGACGCGGGCTTGTGCTCAGCGGCCTAATTGATAGCGCCCGGTTTCCCTTGAACCTCGCGGTTTCAGCGATAAAATACTGCGGCGGGGACGGTGTTCTGTGCCCTGCTTTTCTCCTCTTTGTACCGCTCTTGTTATTACGGCGAAAAATTGATAGAATTACCAAAAATCTGTTGCTGTTTTGTGTTCTTTTCTGCATTTTGTTGATTATTTCAGGCAATGTGACGCGCTTTCTTGTGACGGTTGTGCCGTTCCTATGCATCCTGGCGGCGCTGGGTTTTGCCGGAATCGCATCGGTGCGCTGGCGCGCCGTGCCGGCATATATCCTGCTTGTTGTGCTGTTATTGCATAATTTGCTGGCCTTTCATCGGATATTGTCAACGTCTGACCCATATTCACCGGTTATGCTGGGCGAGCGGCGCGAGGAGTATCTGGAACGAACGATTACTTCAGCGCGGGCCATTGACAGATGTGTTAATGGCCTTGGCCGTGAAACCCGCGTGCTTTTTTTAGGGGAAACCAGGGGTTATTATTGTTCGAATCCAGCCGTTGTTCCGACGGCATTCGACCGCAATCCGCTAATCACCTGGGCGAACGAGGCGGCTGATTATTCAAGTCTTGCGGAGCGCCTGCGTGAAGCGCGCATAACGCATGTGCTGGAAAATGAAGCCGAGTTCCAGCGTCTTGGCATGGGGAAACAATTGACCGCCCGCGGGTTGGAGAACTGGCGGAATCTGAAATTGCAGGGAGTTCGCACGATATACAGCGACACCAACTGTCACGTCTATGAAATCAATATTTGAAATGAACGCCTCTCTCTACCTTATTACCTTTGCGATCGCGCTGAGCGTGTCGTTGTTGCTTACCCCGCTGTGCCGGCTCATCGCGATTAAACTGAATATTTTTGATCACCCGCACAGTGATGTAAAAACCCATAAAGTATCAACGCCTTATCTCGGCGGCCTGGCCATCTGGATAGGATGGTTCGTAAGCCTTTTCGTGGTCCGGTTCTTTACCCACTTCCCGACAGGCACGCTTCGCAGCCTGCGGGGGATCATTACCGGCAGCATCGTCATCCTGTGCCTCGGCCTTTTCGATGACGTATTGCCTCTGGGTCTGGGTTTTCGCAAGAAGTTCCTGGTTCAGTCCGTTGCGGCAATCTGCATCATTCTGTTCGGTGTCCGGTTGAGTTTCATCAGCCCTTACTTCATGGCGTTCGGTTTCAGTGTGATATGGGTTGTGGGCATAACCAATGCTTTCAATATCATTGACATAATGGACGGCCTCTCCAGCGGAATCGCTGTAATCGCAAGTCTTGCGTTTCTCTTCATCGCATTGCCCAACGAACAAATATATGTTAACTTTTGCGCCATCGCGCTTGCGGGCGGATGCCTGGGATTTATCCCGTATAATTTCTCCAGGGACAAAAAAATATTCATGGGCGATACGGGCAGCCTGACCATCGGTTTCATTCTTGCCGCTGTCGCCATGGGGACGTCGTACACGAAACTCAACATAATCGGCCTTTTTGCTCCGTTGCTGATACTGGCGATACCGGTGTACGATACGTTTCTGGTAATGTACCTGCGCTGGCGCCGTGGAATATCGCCATTCCTGGGGAGCAAGGATCATTTCGCCCTGCGCCTCGAACGCATGGGATATAGCAGAAAACAGATACTCGCAATCACCTATATGGCAAGCGCCCTGCTGTCGCTTGGCGCGTTTCTGGTGACGCGCCTGCCGTTTCGTTACGCGGCGGAGTTGTTCGGTTTCATTATTATTATTGCGTTGTTGACGGGATATCGCCTCAGCCGGGTTAAAATCGATTAACTTGACAATTCCTCGTAGCTTGCTACGGGGTTACCTTATACTCCTTCCCCCCTGGCGGGGGAAGGTTGGGATGAGGGGGCTAAAATCGAGAACGATAGCTTTCCGATCACCCTCACCTCAATCCTCTCCCGTCGAGGGAGAGGATGAACAACATTCTACCATTGATACCGCGCAGCTTGCTGCGCGGAGGTTCAAATTTATGTCAGAAATAATTATTATCGGCGCCGGTATAACAGGGCTTTCAACCGCACGTTTTCTTAAAAAGCCGTACCGGATACTTGAAAAAGAGAACACTGCGGGAGGGTTATGCCGTTCAGCCGTTATTGACGGCTGTACCTTTGACTGTTCCGGTCACCTGCTGCATTTACGCCATTCTGATACCAGGACGCTGATCCGCAAACTGATGGGGAACAACATTGCGGAGATTGAACGCAATGCGTGGGTCTATACGCAGGGTGTATGCCTGCCCTATCCGTTCCAGGCGAACCTTTATGCCCTGCCGGATGCTGTCAAAAACGAATGCCTTGCCGGTTTCATGCGCCGGAACAAATCGCGTATTCGTTCTTCCTATCCCACATTTCTCTCCTGGTCCCGCGCTGTTTTCGGTGACGGCATAACCCGGCATTTCATGCAGCCGTACAACGAGAAACTCTGGACGGTATCTGCGCGGCGGCTGACATCCGATTGGGTCGCACCCTTTGTGCCGCGTCCGTCGCTTGAGGAAGTTGTCAGCGGTTCGAAACGTAAACTCGTAAAGCGGTTCGGTTATAACGCTACTTTTTACTACCCGCGCCGCGGCGGTTCCCAGGCGTTGGTGGACGCTTTGGCGGGCGATACGCCGATCGAGTTCGGCGTCAGCGCATCCAGGATTGACTGCCGGAAAAAATATCTGGAAACGGCAGACGGCAGACGGCTCCACTACGATCACCTGGTATCTACGCAGCCGCTTCCCGAGTTGCTCGGCAGTATTAAAGGGCTGCCCTCACGCCTCAAAGCCGCTTCGACCCGTCTTGACTGGAATACGGTTTATTGCCTTAATATTGCCGTGCATCACCGGAAAACAGGCCGTGCCGACAATAAGCACTGGGTCTATTTCCCGGACAAGAAGTATCCTTTTTACCGTGCCGGCATCTATTCCAATATTGCCAAGTCAATGGCGCCAGCGGGCCTGCGGACGATGTACGTTGAAGTCAGCGCGCGGCCGGGCACGAACCCTCTTTCGCGCGGCGTTATCGCCTCCGTATTCGAAGGCCTCATCGATGCGGGGCTTGTCACAAAGGCGGACCGCGTTGAAATTGTTCATCAACTATCAATGCCGTATGCCTACGTCATATACGACCGTTATCGCAGAGAAGCGCTACGCAGTATCTTAACCTATCTCGCCTCACACGATATTCACTCCATCGGCCGCTACGGCGCATGGGAATACTCGTATATGGAAAAATCCATCCTGGACGGCCGACAAACCGCCGAGCTATTAAACCATGGACACAGAAAGTAGTCCCCTCGTTGGGTAAACAAAAATATGTTAAAAATATGTCATATTATTACGAAACTTGAGCTGGGCGGCGCCCAGCAGAATACGTTGTATACGGTGGGCCATCTGGACCGGAAGCGTTTCGAGCCGGTGCTGATAGCGGGTAAAGGCGGGATACTCGACAGCGAAGCGGCGGCCTTGCCGCAAGTGCCGATCCATTTCGTTTCCAGCCTTGGCCGCGAGATCAACCCTTTTTTTGATTTGATCACCCTGATACAATTATGGCGTATCCTCCGCAAAGAACGGCCACAGGTAGTGCATACGCACTCATCGAAAGCCGGAATACTCGGCCGCTGGGCTGCCCGGCTGGCCGGTGTCCCGGTTATAATCCATACGTTTCATGGCTTTGCTTTTCATGACTACCAGAGCAAATTCGTAAAGCAGTTCTATGTATTGCTGGAACGCCTGACCGCGGCCGTGACAGACACATTCATTGCCGTGACCAGCAAAGATATCCAAAAGGGGCTTGCCCACGGCATCGGACAGAAAGAGCGCTACCGGCTCATAAGGAGCGGCATTGATCTGTCCTATTATAAGATGTTATCTGTCAACCGGACGGTAAAGCGAACATCTCTCGGTTTGAGTGACGAGCACGGCGTAGTTACCACAATAGGGCCGTTCAAGCCGCAGAAGAACCTCTTTGATTTTGTCCGGGTGGCGGCAATGGTGTCAGCCAGGGTTCCGTCGGCGCGGTTCCTGATGGTGGGAGACGGGGATCAGCGCAAAGATATTGAGGCGCTGATAGGCGAGATGAAACTCTCCGGCATAGTATCTTTGTTGGGGTGGCGCCGGGATGCGGGGGAGATACTTGCGGCCAGCGACTTGTTTGTTTTAACGTCTCTATGGGAAGGACTGCCCAGGTCGATTCTTGAGGCGATGATACTGGGTCTGCCTGTCGTGGCCAATGCCGTTGACGGGGCCCGTGAGATCGTTGCAGACGGCCGGACCGGTTATCTCGTCAAACCAGGGGACAGGGAGAGAATGGCCGCCGATATCATCAAGCTGCTACAGGATTCCGCGTTATCCCGACAGATGGGGGAGTGCGGCAGAGGTTATATTAATAATGAGTATGATATCAATTTCATGGTTCGACAGCAGGAAGACCTATATTGCAAAACATATTGAAATACCAGCCTGATAATCAATTCACGGACAACTGTTGGTCGTTAGCGCTTTGCTTGTCTTGACAAACTAAACCATATGAGGTAGAATAAACATCCAACATACGGAGAATGCAAACATGAAAACATATACCGTGACCCTCATTCCCGGAGACGGCACCGGCCCTGAACTGGCTCAAACAGCCAGGGAAGTCATCGATGCCACTGGTGTCAAAATCGCGTGGGAGATAGCTGAGGCCGGCAGCGATGTCATGGAAAAGTACGGGACGCCGCTTCCTGAAACAACCATCAAATCTATCCGCAAAAACGGCGTTGCGCTGAAAGGCCCCATTACCACTCCCATCGGTACCGGTTTCCGTTCGGTAAACGTTGCCATCCGTAAGGAGCTCGATCTTTTTGCGTGCCTGCGCCCCTGCAAGACAATTACGGGCGTAAAGACGCGTTATTCCGGGATTGACCTGGTTGTTGTCCGCGAGAACACCGAGGATCTTTATGCAGGCGTTGAATTTAAGCCGGATTCACCTGAAGCCAGAAAGATCATTGAATTATCGCAGAACAAAATACGTCCCGGCTCGGCCATTTCCATAAAACCCATATCCCGCGAAGGGTCGGCGCGTATCGTGCGCTTCGCCTTTGAGCACGCCGTCAAACATAATCGGCGGAAGGTCACGGCTGTCACAAAGGCGAACATAATGAAGTTCACGGACGGGCTTTTTTTTGAAGCGGCGCGTGAGATCGCGCGCGAATACGAAGGGAAAATAGAATACGAAGAACGTCTTATCGATAATATGTGCATGCAACTGGTGCAGAAACCGGAACTATATGACGTAATCGTTCTGCCCAACCTCTACGGCGACATCCTCTCCGATCTCTGTGCGGGGCTGGTCGGGGGTCTCGGGGTAGCCCCGGGCGCGAATTTCGGCGAGGGTATAGCGGTTTTTGAAGCTGTCCACGGTTCGGCGCCTAAATACAAGGGCTTGAACAAAGTCAATCCCACCGCCTTGATACTCTCAGCGCAATTGATGCTCGAATACCTTGGTGAAACAGAGGCAGCGGAACGGCTGGGGAAAGCGGTCCGGTCGGTCATAGCCGAAGGCGCAACCGTAACCTATGATCTCGGCGGCGCTGCCGGAACAAGGGAAATGGGGCGGGCTATAATCCAGAGGTTGTCAAGCCTGTAATATAAATTAACGGTGAGAATATGGAAAAAACCTGTTTAATTGTCAAGCCGGACGGCGTAGGCAAGAAACTGGTAGGGGAGATTATCAAACGCCTCGAATCAGAGACGCTAAAGCTTGTCGGCATCAAGATGGTGCAGCCTGGAAAATCGGAGATCGAAACATTCTACGAAATGCACAGGGGGAAACCGTTTTTTGAACCGCTGGTTCACTTCATGCTTGCCGGCCCGGTTGTCGTAACGGTATGGGAAGGTGTTGGAGCTGTCGCCTGTGTGCGCCGGTTGATAGGCGCCACTAATTCAAAAGAAGCGGCCCACGATACGCTGCGGGGACAGTTCGGAACCGATAACCGTCGGAACCTCGTCCATGCGTCCGACTCCTATGAGAACGCACAGCGGGAGATATTGTTTTTCTTCAAGCGCGACGAGATGTTCGAGTACAGTGAAAAAGAATGGGAGAACAGATAAGTACAACTGCCCTCCATGAATAATCCTATAACTATTTACGGCATGAAAGCCCTGGTTGTCAACGCGGGGTCGTCATCGGTCAAATATACGCTTTTCGAAATGAACGGTGAAAAACGCATGGCCAAGGGATTGGTCGAATGCATCGGCCTTCCGGAAGCCTATTTCAGCCATTTTGTTTTCGGGAAAGAAGAAGTAAAGGAAGCTTGCAGGGTCAGGAACCACCTGGATGCCGTTGAGCTTATAATCCGGCACCTGATGGACCCGGAAGACGGCATCATTAAGGACATCAATGAGATCGCGGTCATCGGCCACCGTGTCGTCCATGGCGGTTCGCGGTTTTTTGATTCCGTCATGGTGAACGAGGACGTCATGGAGGGGCTGCGCGAGTGTTTCGATATCGCCCCGGTCCATACGCCCCATCATTATGCCGGCATCGAGGCCTGTCAAAAGCTGTTGCCCGGGATACCCGAAATCCTTGTTTTTGATACCGCCTTTCACCAGACAATGCCCGATTATGCCTACATCTACGGTTTGCCCTATAACCTTTTCGAAAAATACAAGATCCGCCGCTATGGTTTTCACGGCACATCGCATAAATATGTCGCCCAGCGGGCGGCGGCCATGCTGCAGCGGCCCCTGGAAGAATTGAAGCTTATTACCTGCCATATGGGTAATGGATGCAGCATAGCCGCCATCGATCATGGGAAATCCGTTGACACGTCTATGGGGTTTACGCCGCTGGAAGGTTTGGTCATGGGAACGCGCTGCGGCGATATCGACCCGGCAGTCATCGTTCACCTGATGGAGCACGAGCACGTGACCGCCGAAAGCCTGAACACGCTGCTTAACAAGAAGAGCGGCCTCTACGGCATCTCGGGGTTGACCGGCGACATGCGTACCATAGTTAAAGCTATCGCCGGCGGCTCGTACCGTGCCCGGCTTGCACTGGATATATTCTGTTACCGGGCAAAGAAATACATCAGCTCCTATATAGGAGTACTGAATGGCGCGGACGCCGTGGTCTTTACCGCGGGCATCGGGGAGAATTCTCCCACGGTGCGGGAGAAAACCTGTCAGAATCTGGACCGGTTGGGAATCATTTTCGACACCGAAGCCAACAGCAGCGCCAGTTCCGATGAACGGGTCATATCGAAAGGGGAATCGTCCGTTAAGGTTCTGGTCATCCCTACGAACGAGGAACTGATGATCGCGCGCGAGGCGATTAGTGTGGTGTGTCGCAAATAGCTTGACAAACAAATAACGAAACACTATAATGAAAAGCTTGAAAATAGCAGTAGAAGACATTAAGAAATCGAACAAGCTGGAACGGCTCATTGACAAATATTGTTGCACGGCGATAGAAGATTCGGTGAAACTGCAGGACCTGGCCGTTCACTGTACGCTGGAACTTGTGGAAAGCGAAATACTGGTTATCGGCGAGATTGCAGGAAGCATAACCTTGGAGTGCTGCCGCTGTCTCGAGCAGATTGTGCATCGGGTAAAGCTTCCATTTTCACAATCGTTCCCGGCCACGGACGCAGAGATCGACCTTGAGCCTGAAATACGCGACACGTTAGTTCTTAGCCTTCCGCTGAAGCCTCTCTGCCGGAAGGACTGCGCCGGTCTTTGCGCCCACTGCGGCAAGAACCTTAACCGGGAGCGTTGTTCATGCACAGCCGCTGATCATGACCCGCGCTGGCAAACCCTGCGCGAAACACTAAAAGAAAAGAAATAATCGGAGGTTCTCATGCCAAATCCAAAGCGAAAACACACCGCGAGCCGCCGCGACAGCCGTCGCGCGTCGAACTGGACAGTTGAAGTCGGAAGCATCAGCAAGTGCCCTCATTGCGGCGCGGCCCGTATGCCGCACCGTGTCTGCCCGAAATGCGGTTTCTACAACGGCCAGCTGGTAAACCCGCGCAAGGAAAAAGCTAAGCCGGGAGCAACCGGAGAGACGAAATAATGCGTCTGGCGCTCGATGCCATGGGGGGTGACTACGCTCCGGAGGTGACCGTTTCCGGCGCAGTAGAGGCCGCCCGTATCACACGAAGCGAGATAGTCCTTGTCGGACGTGAGGATATTCTGAAGACCGAGCTGGCCAAGCACCGCGCCACCGGTCTTAATATCAGCATTCATCATGCATCAGAGGCGATCGGCATGGATGAAATGCCGGCCCAGGCCGTCCGTCAGAAAAAAGATTCTTCCGTCGGCGTGGCAGCACGTCTTGTAGCCGACGGCAAGGCGGATGCGATGGTGTCGGCGGGCAACTCAGGCGCCGCGATGGCGGCCGCGCTCCTGTACATGCGCCGCCTGCCCGGGGTCAGCCGGCCTGCGATAGCAACCATGTTTCCGACAATAACCGGCATGTGCGCCCTTCTTGACGTCGGCGCCAACGTCGATTGCAAACCGCGCCATCTGTTGCAGTTTGCCCTGATGGGCAAGGTGTACATGAAGGAGATTTTCGGGTTAGAGAACCCGCGAGTCGGCCTTCTCTCAATCGGCGAAGAGGAAAACAAGGGAAACGAGCTTTCTCTTGCCACCTTCGAACTCCTGAAAAAGACGGATATAAATTTCGTGGGAAATATCGAAGGCAGGGATATGCCTAAGGGGAAAGCCGATGTCGCCGTCTGTGACGGTTTTGTCGGCAACATCGTCCTGAAGTTCGGGGAAGGAGTTGCCGAGATGATGCTGAAACTCGTAAAAAGCGAGCTCAAGGCGCATCCGATCGCCTGGTTTTCGCTGCCCTTTCTGTGGGCGGCCCTCAAGGACCTGCGGAAAAAAGTTGATTATACCGAACACGGGGGGGCTCCGCTGCTCGGAGTTGACGGCGTCTGCATCATTTCACACGGCAGTTCAAACGCCAAGGCCATCAAAAACGCCTTGCTCGTCGCTGAGCGCTTTGCTGAGAAGAACGTTAACAACGAAATTGCCAGCGAGCTGGCCAAAAACGACCCCCAATCAGGGAAACAACAATCCGACCAGGAGTAATTAATCCCATGAGCGCCTGCGGTGTTAAAATATTATCGACGGGTTCGTATCTGCCCGAGAAGATTCTTACCAACGCCGATCTTGAAAAGATGGTGCAGACGTCGGATGAATGGATTACCACCCGCACAGGGATCAAGGAACGCCGTATCGCCGACGCGGCGACTGCGACCTCGGACCTGGCGCTGGCGGCTGCCCGGAAAGCGCTTGCCGAGGGCGGGGTCAATGCCGCCGATATCGATGCGCTCATCGTTGCGACTATAACCCCGGATATGTTCTTTCCTTCAACGGCCTGTTTTGTCCAAAAGTCGCTGGGCGCCATGAACGCGATCGCGTTTGACCTGTCTGCGGCGTGCAGCGGTTTCCTTTACGGCCTGTCGATTGCCAAAAGTTATATTGAAAGCGGCGCCTACCGGACGATACTCCTCATCGGCGCCGAATCGCTTTCCAGAGTGACGGACTGGCAGGATCGCAACACCTGCATCCTTTTCGGGGACGGCGCGGGCGCGATGCTCCTGGGCCGTTCGGAAGGCCAGAATCAGATCCGGGCCGTGTATCTCGGAGCAGACGGGAATTATGCCAACCTGCTCCAGTTGCCCGGCGGCGGTTCACGCAATCCATCGACGGCTCAAACCGTAGAACAACGATTGCATTATATGAAGATGGAAGGAAAAGAGGTCTTTAAGGTTGCCGTAACGAAAATGGCGGAAGCGGCTGAAAAGGCGCTGGCATTGGCGGGCAATCGCCAGGACGAACTGGCGCTGCTGATACCCCACCAGGCAAACCGCAGAATCATCGAAGCTATCGCCAGGCGTATGGAAATGCCGATGGAGAAAGTTTTCGTCAACCTGCACAAATATGGCAACGTATCGGCCGCGACAACGATAATCGCATTGGACGAAGCTCTCAAAGAAGGCCGCGTTAAGGCCGGCGACCTGGTCGAACTGGTTGCTTTCGGCGGCGGCTTCACCTGGGGCGCGGCTGTCTTGCAGATGTGACAAATAAACTTCTGATGAAGGGCGAACCGATGAAAAGAAATATCGCTTTGATGTTCCCGGGACAGGGATCGCAATATGTTGGTATGGGCAAGGAGCTTTACGTCCGGTTTCCGGAAGCCCGCGCTGCCTTTGACCGTGCCAACGATGTGCTTGGTTTCGATCTGCGGAAAATAATATTTGATGGGCCGGAAGAAACTCTGCGGCAGACGCAGTACACGCAACCGGCTATATTTGTCACAAGCGTCGCCGCATACGCCGTCTTCCGGTCGAGGTATGCGGCAGACGAAAAATCGTTGTGCTGTGCCGGACATTCACTCGGTGAATACTCGGCTCTGTGCGCGGCGGGCGTTTTCGGCCTTGAAGACGGGGTCCGAATGGTCAAGGCGCGGGGCGAGTTTGTTAAGGCCGCCGCGGACGCAAAGCCGGGAACGATGGCGGCAATACTTGGGCTCGATTCGGAAAAAGTAAGGCATCTTTGCACGCTGGCGTCCGCGCTCGGCGCCTGCGAAGCGGTCAACTTCAATTCGCCGGGCCAGATCGTTATTGCCGGCACCGCTGATGCCGTTGCAAAAGCGTGCGCCCTGGCAACGGAGATGGGAGCATCGAAAACGGTAGCGCTCAATGTCTCAGGGGCCTTTCATTCTTCATTGATGACGCCTGCCGCAGAAATGATGCGCGGGGAACTTAAGAAATATTCGCTCAAGGATCCTCAATGCGCGGTGGTAACCAACTGCGACGCGCAACCTGTTGAAAACGGCGCCGCGGTGGCAGATAGACTTGTCCGGCAGATCGATCATCCCGTTCTATGGGAAGATTCGGTACGGCGCATGGCCGGGCTCGGCTGCGATACGTTTATAGAGATCGGCCCGCAGCGCGTCCTTTCCGGGCTTCTGCGGCGCATAGATAAATCCAGAAAATCGGCAAACATAGAAGATATTAAATCTCTCGAAAAGACGCTGGAAGCGCTAGTGTAGTGTAACAGTAACAGCTTTACAGGCCTGTTTGTCATTGCGAGGAGCAAAGCGACGCGGCAATCCGGTTGTTTTATCAAGCAAAATCGAGATTGCTTCGCTAACGCTCGCAAAGACGGA
>Ga0315281_10005158_pt1 | contig 18746 bp, 16 predicted proteins | sample YL17G07_0_MG_FD_204540 | JGI IMG/M metagenome (GOLD analysis project Ga0315281, IMG submission 204540) | Sediment microbial communities from Yellowstone Lake, YNP, Wyoming, USA - YL17G07_0 | ecosystem: Environmental > Aquatic > Freshwater > Lake > Sediment | place: USA: Wyoming | collected...
AACGATTTCATGAAGAAATACAGAAATATATAACTTATTATCAATGAGTTGCATAATTGACTCGTATATTCATTACCCACTTATTTTACTGACGAACCATAAATTCAAAATCACTGAGAACGCGATACCCGCTTTTGCATTTATCCGTGTTTATCTGTGTTCATACGTGGTTCCCTGCGATCACAGCGCGCCGTGATCTGTCCAGGTTGCGGCGAATCGGTACAGTTCGCTGGAATTCCTGAGGCCGAATTTTTCTTTTAAATGGGAGCGATGCGTTTCGATGGTTTTTACGTGGCGATTCAGTTTGGCGGCGATTTCGCCACACGCCATGCCCATGCCGATCAGCCGCAGCACCTCGTATTCCCGGTCGGTCAGCTTGCCCATGATGGAAGTCGGCGAGATGGTGGTTTTATCGCCACGTATTTTTTCCAGAATCAGCGATTGCAGGCGGGTGCTGACGTAATTTTCGCCTGCCAGGATTTTGCGGATCGCGAGCAGCAACTTATCGGTGGCTTCCTGCTTCATGATGTAGCCGCGCGCGCCGGCGCGGAACGAGCGCTCGCCGTGGATCATTTCGTCATGCATGCTGATCACCAGTACCGGAATCCCGGGGTGGCGCTTGGCGATGTGTCTGATCAGTTCAATGCCCGACATGCCGGGCAGCGATATGTCGGTGACGACCAGGTCGGGGACAATGCCCTGCTGCAACGCAGCAATCGCGATATCGGCGTTTTCCGCCTGGAAGACGACTTCCATATCCTGCGCGCTATCGATGAGCTGTGCGAGACCATGCAGCACAATGGCATGGTCGTCGACCAGCATGATCCTGTGTTTCATTTTCTCCTCTCGGTGAAACTACGCAATCCCAACCTGTTTGGTGATATGCAAATGTTATTCGTCATGCAGAAAAAGTCAATCCAGGCTCCAGGGACTTGTTTCTTCCCTGCCAGTCGTCTCGCGAAGGCGGCGCGGTGGCTGTCGCCGGGTGGAATAAATCACGGCAATGCTGGTGCCGCCCGTCTCGCGGCTGGAAACCTTGAGGTCGGCGCCGATGGCGCCGGCGCGGTATTTAATGCTGTGCAGAATCGAGTTGCCGAACATGTCGCGGTCCGTATCGCGGATGCCGACGCCGTCGTCGTCGATGCGAAGATGAATATCTTCGTCCGATTTGTTGAGCGCCACGACTATCAATTTCGCCTGACTGTGCTTGAGCGCATTGTTGACCGCTTCCTGCGCGATACGGTACAGGCCGCGCGCCACCAGGTCGTCGTCGAGATGTATGCCGGGATCGTGCGTATATTGGCACGTCACCACGCCCAGGCTGTTGATGTCGTAGGCAAGCTGGCGCAGTGCGTCTGCCAGGCCGTCGGTGCCGGTAATGTGCGGGCTCAGGCCGTGAGCGATGACACGCACCTGGCGGATGGTATCGTTGACCAGCCCGAGAACGCGCCACGCGTCGCCCGACTCGGGCAGTCTTTTTTCTGTGATGCGGTCCCCAAGGGTCTTGGCCAGCAACGCGATGCCAGTCAGATTTTGTCCCAGTTCATCGTGCAGTTCGAGGCCGATGCGCGTCAATTCCATCTCGATGGCAATCAGTACGTTGCGCTCCACTTCGCGGCTCTTTTGCGCTTCCTCGTTCAGGCGTGCATTGTCCCTGGAAAGCTCCTCGGTGCGCTCTGCGAGCATGATTTCCTGGCGCTTCTGCTGGGTGATGAAACGGCCGGTGCCATGGTAACCCTGGAACCCGCCTGAATTGGTGAATATCGGTTCGCCGCTCAGGCACTGGTACTCGAGCAACTCGCCGCTGGCCGGGTCGATGTATTCCAGGATCAGATCCTTGAAAGGAAGCTGCGCGGCGATTATTTCCCGGTGCGCTGCCCAGGTTTCGGTGGGGGCGCGATTGAACGGGCTTTCCCAGGGCGTCATGCCCAGAATGTACGATTTCAAATCGGCAGCGCGCAAATTGTTGTACAAATTGACCTTGGTGAGTCGATACTGCCCGTCGGTCTCCCAGTACCAGTCCGCCGTCACCTCCGTCAGGCGGCGGAATTTCTCCTCGCTTTCGCGCAGCGCGTCGACGGCAATGCGACAGCTGGTGCTGTCGTGCGAACTGACCTGGATGTGGCGGATGCGGCCGGACTCATCCGGTACCGATACAGCCTGGCATTCGAGCCAGAGGTAATGACCTTCGCGATGCCGGAAGCGGAATTCGAATTGCAATTCCTGGGCTTTTCTGCAGAGCTGCTCCTCGAACTTCGCGCGCACAGCGGCGACTTCGTCGGGATGGATGTGGTCGTAAAATCTTGTTCCAAGCAGTCTATCCGCGGCGTGACCGGTGACGCGGGCATAGCTGCCTGAGGCAAAAAACAGCGTGCCATCGACCGAGAGCAGGCACACCAGATCGCGCATGCTCTCCGAAAGCAGGCGGTAATCCCTTTCGCTTTCAGCGAGACGCTCCTGCGCCTGTCTGATGCCGGTAATGTCCTGCACTGTTCCGCGGCAGCCAAGTGCTTGCCCGTCGTCGCCGCGGCTGACCTCGGTCACGATGCGCACCCACTTGATGTTTCCGGCGGATGCGACCATGCGCCGATCTGTCTCCAGTACGTCCTGGCTGGCGCCGTTTCCGCGCGCGCGCAGCACGGCCTCGGCCTCGGCCGCACCGAGAAGAGTGGCAAGGGCTTCGCGTGGCGAGGGGAAGCCGGTCGTGTCTGGCAGTTCCAGAATACGCCGCGTCTGTTCGGAAATGATCGCTTTGCCGGTTGTCATATCGAGTGACCAATTGCCGATTTTCCCGGCGCGCTGCGCCGCGATGAGCTCCTCCCTGCCATTGCGCACCGCCTTTTCCGCGCTCGCACGCAGGCGCATTTGCCGCCAGAGCGCATAGCCGAGCAGCATCGCGAGCAGTGCGAACAAGAAGTTTGTCACCATGATCTGTATCCGTGATTGGCCGAATATTGCGGCGGGTCAAACGCACGGGAGCAAAATGTAATGGCGGCGCATGAAGAAAAGCGAACGACAGGCAAACGTGCACAGACCCCGCGTGAAGCGGGGTCGAAATGCGAAAATAGATGGTGCGCCGGGTATAGCACTGTCATAGTATCGCCGCGGTTAGCGGTTTTCTTTGAAATTCTGCTGCGATCGAGGTGCGGTGTTTGAAAGCGGTTCGAAAATTGTCGAGCTTCGCGTATTTTCCTCACCTTCTGCCGTACCTGATCTTCGCCCGCAACAAATTTCAACAACCGTTAGTGTTGCAAGAACGTGCGGAAGATCGCGCTTTTGCGCTCTAATTCAGAGGATAACAAAATTTATGTACGCAACGGAGGGAATTCTTCTCCTGCATGAAACAGAGAATCCGCCCTCCTTAGAAGGCCAATGTGGCTACTCTCGGGAAGAGTCGCGTGGCGAGGGGAGTTCAAAGCCCCGTCATTTTCTGGGGGTTTAAAAATCTGAGTGCCCCTAAGGGAAAACCTTAGAAAAAAACCACATTTAGTTAATGGGCAGCTTCGCAGAACAGGGAAAAAAAATGAAACGGATGGGTTTTTTCGCAGGGCAAGGCGAGGAGGCGACATAGCCCGGACTATGGCAAGACGAGCAACACGCCCGGCTTCGGCGGAGTCATGCGGAAAAGCAGGTCGTTTCATGTTCCGCTATATGCGAAGCAGGCCGCCTTTGCGTCGCTGCGATACACACAAAAAGTCGAAAGTACGGCAGCTAATTTAACTGATCAGAATAACGCGGTAATCGTTGACGTTGGTGCGCGTGGGTCCGGTCACGACCAGATCGTTGATGGCGCTGAAAAAACCATAGGCATCGTTGCGCGCGAGGAGCTTGCGTGCATCGCTGCCCTTTTGCATGGCGCGTTGCAGCGAATCCGGTGTCAGCAGCGCACCGGCGTTGTCCTCCGTGCCGTCGATGCCGTCAGTGTCGCATGCGAGCGCGTGGACATTGGCAAGACCATCGAGCTCGATCGCAAGCGACAGCAGGAATTCGCTGCAGCGCCCGCCGCGCCCTGGGGGAGTGGCGCGATCCGGCGCGCTGCGCACCGTCACGGTTGTTTCGCCGCCAGAGATCAGCGCGACCGGCGGTTTCATGGGGTGGTGGTAGACGTGGATCTGCCGCACCAGCGCGGCAAAAACTTTGGCGACCTCGGACGCTTCACCGGTGACGCTGTCGCCCAGGATCATGGGCGTGACGCCGCGCTGCTGCAGGTAGGCGGCCGCCATGACGAGACTCGAATGCGCGGTCGCGATGACGCGGTTATCGATGCGCCGAAAAGCCGCGTCATCGTGCTTGAGGGTTTCCGGCGCGTCGCCGCGCGCGCCGCGCGACAGGTGGCGCGCGACGGAAAGCGGCGGTGAAATGTTGTAGTAGTTGAGAATCTCAAGTGCGTTGACGAAAGTCGTGGGGTCGGGCGCGGTCGGACCCGAGGCGATATGCGTTGGATCGTCGCCGGTCACATCTGAAATGATGAGCGCAAGCATCTGCGCGCGCGTTGCCGCGGCGAGGCGTCCGCCCTGGATGAGCGAAATGTGCTTGCGTACCGTATTGATCTCCTGGATCGGCGCGCCGCAGCGCAGCAGTTCACGCGTGACCACTTTCAGGTCGGCCATGGTGACACCCTCGACGGGGAGCGAGAGGAGGCTCGATCCCCCGCCGGAAATCAGCGCGATGACAAAATCCTGCTCGGACAATCCCGATACGCTTTCGAATATCTGTCTGGCGGCCGCTTCGCCGCTCGCATCGGGTACCGGATGACCCGCCTCGACGACACGGATGTGCCGCAACGGCAGGCCATGGCCGTAGCGCGTGATCACCAGGCCCTGCAGCGCCACGCTTTCCCGGTAGTGATCCTCGACCGCCCTGGCCATGGCCGCCGCGGCCTTGCCCGCGCCAACCACCAGTACGCGCTTTCCGGCGAGCCTCGCGGCGTCCGGAAGATGCTGGGGAACGATTATCAGCGGATCGGCTGCGCTGAGCGCGGCCTTGAAACTGCCGATGAGGAGATCGCGAATAATCACGTAGCCAATTCCATGCCCAAGTAACGCGGATGGAATCCCGCCGATTTCCAGAATGCCGAACCCGGCTTATTCCATGCCATGACTTCGATTTGCACGCGTTTTCCTGAAGGGAAAATGGCTTTGCCGAGGAGCGCCATCGCTTCTGTGCCGATACCCTTGCGACGTTGCGCGCGATCGACAAAAAACTGGCGCAGATACAGGTGATCATCGCGCTCTTTGTAGACGGCATAGGCAACCGGCGCACCCGCGATGATGAAAAGGATGCCGCGATACTCACCCGCAAGCCATCCCGCCATGCGTTCGCGCAACTCGGCAACGGACATCGGATTATCGTGCCCCGAGTCCTCGATGAGTTGCTTGTTCCAGACTGCGAGGAGGTCAAGGTCGCCGGTGGTGGCGGAACGGTATTCCACTGCATGTCTTTGCTGGCTATTTTGTGAAAGCATAGCGCGAGTCGGGTTCGTGCGCGAGAGGAAAATCAGCGTTCGAATTTCACCGACAGGACTATCGAAGTCTGCGTGCGCTCGACACCCTCGATTCTGCCGATGCGGTCGAGAATGTCGTCCATTTCCTGCGTGGTGTCGGTCTCGACTATGGCGAGATAATCAAATACGCCGGAAAGCGCGCAGGTTGAGCGGATCGAGGGGTGCGACCTGAGTTCGCGGATCACCGTTTCGGCGCGCTTGGGATTGACCGCGAGTAGCACGTGCGAGGTAATCGACGGATGCAGCGCGGGCTGGCCGAGCTTCACCGTGTAACCGGCGATGATGCCTGCTGCCTCAAGGCGGCGTATGCGTTCCTGCACGGTGCTGCGCGACACGCCGAGTCTGCGCGCCAGCGCGGCGCTCGATTCGCGGGCGTTACTGCGCAACAGGGCAAGCAGCGCCTTGTCTTTGGGTGTCATTATGCTTTTCGGCGGAAATAACCATACAAATGCTAAATATATTCAATACATATGTCAAATCGCAGCCTGCCTTTCAACTATTATGCGCGCTATGATTTTTGTATTATCAGGAGAAAAATCATGAGAAAAATTACCCTGCTTGGCGCCGGGAAAATCGGCGACGCCATTATTCATCTGCTGGCCAATACCGGCGACTATCGCATCACGGTTGCCGACAGCGACAGTGCGCGCCTCGATCTGGTGGCCGAAGGCGCGGCGCGCAAGCTGCAGGCCGATATTCGCGAGCACGGCAGGCTGCACGATCTTCTGTCGGGGCAGGATGCCGTGATCAGCGCCTGCCCGTTTCATCTGACACCCGTGATCGCTGCCGCGGCGCGAGAATGCGGCGTCCATTACCTCGACCTCACCGAGGACGTGCAGAGCACGCGCGAGGTGCAGCGACTGGCCGATGGCTCGGATCGCGCCTTTATCCCGCAATGCGGGCTCGCGCCGGGGTTCATCTCCATCGCCGCGCATGCTCTGGCAAGGGATTTCGATACGCTGCGCGAGGTCAAGATGCGCGTTGGCGCGCTGCCGCTCTATCCCAGCAATGCGCTCAAGTACAACCTCACCTGGAGCACCGACGGGCTGATCAACGAATATTGCAACCCCTGTATTGCGATCCGCGACGGGAACATGATCGAAACGCTGCCCCTCGAGGAAATCGAACATTTCTCGCTCGACGGCGTGCACTACGAAGCCTTCAACACCTCGGGCGGGCTTGGCACTTTGTGCGAGACGCTGAACGGCAGGATCGAGGATCTCAACTACAAGACGGTGCGCTATCCGGGGCATCGCGATATCATCAAGATACTCGTGCGCGATCTGCGGCTGGACCGGCGGCGCGATCTTCTCAAGGACGTTCTCGAAGCCGCGATACCCATCACCATGCAGGACGTGGTGCTGATTTTTGTCTCGGTGAGCGGCATGCGCGGCGGACGCCTCACGCAGCAGACCTTCGCGCGTAAAATCTATGCGCAGGAGGTGCATGGCAGGTTGTTGTCGGCGATTCAGCTCACCACCGCGTCGGGGATATGCGCCATGCTCGATCTGCTGATGGAAGGCAAACTGCCGCAGCGCGGATTCGTGCGCCAGGAACAAGCCAGCCTCGATATTTTTCTTGAGAACCGCTTTGGCCGGTATTATGCCGCCGAGCCGTCCATTTCCAGCTCTGACGGGATTACAAGTCTGCTGGCGGCCTGACATAGCCATAGTGAAACAACGCAGAGACTACATGGACATTTCCGCTCTACTCGCCGAACTGAACGTTGATTTGCTGCCCGAGCAAGGGCAAGGCGTCGTGTCGCGCTCGCCCATCGACGGTGCAACACTCGCCGAACTGGCAGTACACTCACCGGAGCGCATTGCGCAAACCCTTGCGCGCGCGCAACGCGCCTTTCACCTCTGGCGCGACTGGCCTGCACCCCGGCGCGGCGAACTCATTCGGTTATTCGGCGAAGAATTACGCAACGCAAAGCCGCGGCTCGGCCGCCTGGTGAGCATCGAGTCGGGAAAGATTCTGCAGGAGGGCTTCGGCGAAGTGCAGGAAATGATCGACATCTGCGACTTCGCGGTCGGCCTGTCGCGCCAGCTTTATGGACTCACCATGGCGTCGGAGCGCCCCGGCCACCGCATGATGGAAACCTGGCATCCGCTCGGCGTGAGCGTGGTTATCAGCGCATTCAATTTCCCGGTTGCGGTGTGGGCGTGGAATGCGGCGCTGGCGCTGGTGTGCGGCAACAGCGTGGTGTGGAAACCTTCGGAAAAAACACCGCTCTGTGCGCTTGCATGTCAGGCGCTTTTCGAACGCGCCGCGCGCCGCATCGAAGGCGTGCCGGAGGGCCTGACCAGCGTGATTCTTGGCGCCCACGAGCAGGGCGCGCAACTGGTCGACGATGCGCGCGTCGCTCTGGTGAGTGCCACCGGCAGCACGCGCATGGGGCGCGCGGTCGCCGTGCGCGCCGCGCCGCGTTTCGTGCGCACTCTGCTTGAACTGGGCGGCAACAACGCCATGATCGTCGCGCCCAGCGCCGACCTCGATCTCGCGCTGCGCGCCATTACCTTCGCCGCGGCGGGAACGGCAGGCCAGCGTTGCACGACATTGCGCCGCCTCATCGTGCACGAAAGTATTCACGATGCCTTGATAGAGCGGCTGAAAAAAGTCTGGGACTCCCTGCCGGTCGGGAATCCGCTCGATGATGGCCCGCTGGTCGGCCCGCTGATTGATCTATCCGCGCTGCAACAGATGCAGGCTGCGCTCGACGCGGCGCGCAACGAGGGCGGCGAAGTGTATGGCGGCGCGCGCGTGCATGCGCAGCACTATCCCGGCGCCGCTTATGTGAAACCCGCGCTGGCAGTCATGCCGGCGCAGAGCGATATCGTGCAGCGCGAAACCTTTGCGCCGATTCTGTATGTCATGAAATATCGTGCAATCGAGGACGCCATCGCCCTGCAAAACGGCGTGCCGCAGGGGCTTTCGTCGTCGATTTTCACCAACGACCTGCGCGAAGCGGAACTGTTTCTGTCGAGCAAGGGCAGCGACTGCGGCATCGCCAACGTCAATATCGGCCCGAGCGGCGCGGAAATTGGCGGCGCGTTCGGCGGCGAAAAGGAAACCGGCGGCGGGCGCGAGTCGGGGTCGGATGCGTGGAAAGCCTACATGCGGCGCGCCACCAACACCATCAACTACAGCCGCGAACTGCCGCTGGCGCAGGGGATACGCTTCGATCTCGAAAGTTGAGTCACGTCGTCACAAGCATCGCAATCACTGCAAGGGCCATGACCAGCGTTGCTGCCCAGCCGAGGAATTTCAGGCGCGGCTTGACCACGAACCGGCCCATGATGTCGCTGCGCTCGGCAAGCATCATCATCACCGCCATGATGGGGACGGCGATCGTGCCGTTGAGCACCGCGCTCCAGAACAATGCCTTGATCGGATCGATGGAAGTGAAGTTGAGCAGTACGCCGCCTGCCGTCGCAATGGTGAGAATGGCGTAAAACTCCTTGGCTTCGAAAAGCTTGCGGTCGAGTCCGGTCTCCCAGTCGAATGTTTCGGCCACCGCGTATGCCGCCGACCCGGCAAGAATGGGTACGGCAAGCATGCCGGTGCCGATGATACCGAGGCTGAACAGCACGAAGGTCAGGTCGCCGGCTAGCGGACGCAGCGCTTCGGCGGCCTGCGCGGCGGTCTGGATTTGCGTGATGCCCGCGGCGTGCAGCGTCACGGCAGTGCTGAGGATGATGAAGAAAGCGATCAGGTTGGAAAACCCCATCCCCATGTAGGTATCCCATTTGATGCGGCGCAGATGCTCGCGCGCCTGTTCGGGCGAATGCAGCAGCGCTTCGGCGTTGGGGTCGGCGCGCAGGTCGATGGCTTCCTGTGTGGCTTGCCAGAAAAACAGATACGGGCTGATGGTAGTGCCGAACACGGCGACGATGACAGTGATGGAGCTGGCGTCGATGTCGAAGTGCGGCAACACGGTTCTGGTAAGCACCTCAAGCCAGGGAACGCTGACCGTGAATATCACGGCGACATAGGCGAGCAGAGCCAAGGTCAGCCATTTCAGCGCGCGCACGTATTGCTGGTAGGGCATGAAAATCTGCAATACCAGCGAGATGAAACCGAACACGATGGCATAGAAATGCGCGCCGCCGCCGGCGATGAGTTGCATCGCCTCGCCCATGGCGGCGATATCGGCGGCGATGTTGATGGTATTGGCGATGACCAGCAGGCTTACTATCAGCATCAGCACCGGACGCGGGAAAATCGCACGGATATTGGCGGCGAGTCCTTTGCCGGTGACACGTCCCATGCGCGCGCTCACCATCTGGATGCCGACCATCAGGGGGTAGGTGAGCACTACCGTCCACAGCATGTTGAATCCAAACTGCGCGCCGGCCTGCGAATAGGTGGCGATGCCGCTCGGGTCGTCGTCCGCGGCGCCGCTGATCAAGCCAGGGCCGAGATACTTGATGGCATCGTGTTCGCTGAGTTTTCCGATCAATACGGTCTCCGTGGGACAAGGGGGCGATGCATTGCCTGAGCCGGTTACGACATGCGCACGATCAGGCTGACGAGAGCCGATTATAGCCTGAGCCGTTGCCGTGTCATGCGCACCGGATGCGCAATCCGGAAGGTGCGATTCGCTGCCCGGATTGCCGGCATGTACCCTACAATGTTGCCTAGCCGGACAGGTTTTTACGGAAGAGGCCGATGCGTTTGCTGGTGGTGGAAGACGATGCCGCGCTTGGCCGCGGGCTGGAACAATTCCTGCGCGAACGCGGGTTTTCCGTCGATCGCGTGGCGGATGGCCAGCAGGCGGTCGAGGCCTTGCTCGCGCATGAGTACGATATCGCGCTGCTCGATCTCGGCCTGCCGCGTCTCGATGGATTCGAGGTGCTCAAGACTATCCGGGGGCGCGGAAAAAGTCTTCCCGTGCTGATCCTCACCGCGCGCGATGCGCTCGATGATCGCGTGGCGGGATTGAACCTCGGGGCTGACGATTACCTGGCCAAACCCTTCGAGCTTGCCGAGCTTGAGGCGCGCATCCGCGCCCTGCTGCGCAGAAGCAAGGGGCGGGCTTCGGCCAATATCGAGGTGGGCCGGCTGACTCTGGACAGCGTGGCGCGCGAGGTTCGCTGCGACAATGAGGTGATCCGCCTCAGTGCGCGCGAATATGCGGTGCTCGAACTGCTCATGTCGCGCGCGGGACGCGTGGTCAGCAAGTCGCAGATCGTGAATTCGCTCTCCGAGTGGGATGCGGAATTCAGCGAAGCCTCGGTGGAGGTCTATGTGCACCGCGTCCGCAAGAAACTTGAAAAGACTGAAATCGAGATTAAGACACTGCGGGGATTCGGTTATCTGCTGGAGCGCACGCGCGGTGTCTGAGCCGGACAAACCCGCGGCCAGCCTGCGCCGTCATCTGTTGTGGCGCCTGCTGCCGGGGGTGCTGGTATTGATTATTCTCGGTGCGGTTGTTTCCTATTTCCAGGCGCTCAATTTCGCCAACAACGTCTATGATCGCTGGTTGCTCGACTCGGCCCAATCGCTTGCCACGCAGGTCAAACAGTTGCAGGGCCACGCCACCTTCAATCCGCCGCGCGCGGCATTCGAGATATTCGAGTGGGATGAAATCGACAAAACCTACTACAGTGTCTCGTCGGCATCGATGGGGCTGCTGGCCGGTTATCGCGACCTTCCCGACATTGCTCAGGTAACGAGGCCGGACGAAACAGTTTTCTTCGATGCACAGTATCGTTCCGCGCCGGTACGGGGTGTGCGCATACTGGCATCGACCGGCACGGACACTGACGCCGTCACCATCACCGTTGCCGAGACGACGCGCAAGCGGCGCTCGCTGGCCGGGGAGATACTCGCGGTGGTTCTGTTGCCGCAGATCGTTCTAATCGCGCTGGTGAGCTGGCAAGTTTTGGCAGGAGTGAAAAACGGGCTGCATTCGCTTGACGAGGTAGCCGGCAGTTTGCGCGAAAAGGGCTACCGCGATCTGTCGCCTCTGGATATCGGGCGAACCCCGGTGGAGCTGCAACCCATTGTCCGAAGAATGAACGAACTTCTGGATCGCCTCGGACAGGCAATGCGCGCGCAGCGTCAGTTTATCGCCGAGGCGGCGCATCAACTGCGCACGCCGCTCGCCGGCCTCAAGCTGCAAAGCGAAAACCTGTTGCGCGGCAGCCTGCCCGAGTCAGTACGCGAACAGGTCACGCAGATGAAGTTCACCACCGACCGCGCGGTGCGTCTTTCCAACCAGCTTCTGACGCTGGCGCGCGCCGAGCCGGGGTTCAATCCGGCGCGGAACTTTCATCCCGTCGATCTGGTTGCGGTCGCGCGCGAGGCCGGCGCGCACTGGATACCGCAGGCGCTGGCCGCGGGGATCAACCTCGAGTTGCATGCGCCGGAACAGGCGGTGGTGATCAATGGCGATGCGACGCTGCTGGGCGAGCTGGTGAGCAACCTGGTGGACAATGCCGTGCGCTATGGCCGCCAGACGGGAAATGTGAAGGTGATCGTTGCCGATGGCGTGTGCCCGGTCATCGCGGTGGAAGACGACGGGCCCGGTCTGAGCCCGGATGCGGCGCAACGCGTGTTCGACCGCTTTTACCGCTCCCCCGAGGTGTTGAGCAGCGGCTCGGGTCTGGGGCTTGCCATCGTCAAGGAAATCGCCGAACTGCACGGCGGCGAGGTGAAACTTGAAAGCCTGCCTGACTTCGCGGGTACGCGCATCGGCATCGCCTTCGCGCGCAACTGATTGCCGTCAGGTCGCGGCGATTTTTTTCCGCTCGCCGAGCTTGAGCGCCGTACGCAGGTAGTCGCCGGTGAAACCCTGGCGCATTTCCGCCACGTCCTCAGGCGTACCCGTGGCGATGATTTCGCCGCCGCCATCGCCGCCTTCGGGACCCAGGTCGATGAGCCAATCCGCGGTCTTGATGACGTCGAGGTTGTGCTCGATCACCACCACGCTGTTGCCGTGGTCGCGCAGCCGGTGCAGCACCTTGAGCAGCAGGTCGATGTCGTGGAAGTGCAAACCCGTGGTCGGTTCGTCGAGGATGAACAGCGTGCGCCCGGTATCGCGCTTGGAAAGTTCCAGCGACAGCTTGACGCGTTGCGCCTCGCCGCCCGACAGGGTGGTTGCGGATTGCCCCAGACGGATATAGCCCAGCCCCACGTCGAGCAGCGTTTGCAGCTTGCGCGCGACCACGGGTACGGCCTGGAAGAATGCGTGCGCCGCCTCGACGGTCATATCGAGCACTTCGTGGATATTCTTGCCCTTGTAGTGCACGTCGAGCGTCTCGCGGTTGTAGCGCTTGGCGTGGCAGACGTCGCATTGCACATAAATGTCGGGGAGAAAATGCATCTCGACCTTGATCATGCCGTCGCCCTGGCAGGCTTCGCAGCGTCCGCCCTTGACGTTGAAGGAAAAGCGCCCCGGCCCGTAGCCGCGCGAACGCGCCTCGGGTACGCCGGCAAACAGGTCGCGGATCGGCGTGAACAGTCCCGTATAGGTGGCCGGGTTGGAGCGCGGCGTGCGCCCGATGGGGCTTTGATCGACATCGATCACTTTGTCGAAATGCTCGAGTCCTTCGATGCTCTCGTAAGGCGCGGGTTCTTCCGAGCTGCCGTAAAGGTGGTGCGCCACGGCGCGGTACAGTGTGTCGTTGATGAGTGTGGACTTGCCCGATCCGGAAACGCCGGTCACGCACACCAGCAATCCGGCCGGCAGATCGAGCGTGACATGCTTGAGATTGTTGCCGTGCGCGCCGCGGATGACGAGGCGTTTTTGTGCGTCGGGCCGGGCGCGCTTCCTGGGGATGGCGATGGCCTTCTTGCCGCAAAGATACTGGCCGGTGAGGGATTGGCTCGCCGCCATGATTTCCGCGGGTGTCCCCGAGGCGACGATTTGCCCCCCATGCTCGCCCGCGCCTGGCCCCATATCAATCACATGGTCGGCGACGCAGATCGCCTCCTCGTCGTGCTCGACAACGATGACCGAATTGCCCAGGTCGCGCAGCCGTTTCAGCGTTTGCAACAGGCGGCCGTTGTCGCGCTGGTGCAGGCCGATCGAGGGCTCGTCGAGCACATACATCACGCCGGTGAGCCCCGAACCGATCTGCGAAGCCAGGCGGATGCGTTGCGCTTCGCCGCCCGAAAGCGTTTCGGCGGAGCGCACCAGAGACAGGTAATCGAGGCCGACATTATTGAGAAAAGACACGCGGCTGGCAATTTCCTTGACGATCCTGTCGGCGATGGCGAGCTTCTGTCCGCTGAGCTTGAGGTTCTCGAACCACGACTGCGTGGTCTTGAGCGGCATGGCGCTGATTTCGTGCAGGGTCTTTTCGGCGACCCTGACGTTACGCGCCTCGCGGCGCAGGCGCGTACCGTCGCATTCGGGGCACGGCCGGGTATTGAGATACTTGGCGAGTTCCTCGCGCACCGCGAGCGAATCGGTTTCCTTGTAACGCCGTTCGAGGTTGGGGATGATGCCCTCGAAAGCATGTTCGCGCACCACGGTGCGGCCGCGCTCGCCGGGGTACTTGAACGAGACTTTCTCCTTGCCGCTGCCGTAAAGCGCGATTTGTTGCACCTCGGGTGCGAGCGACTCGAACGCATTGTCGAGAGTAAAGCTGTAATGCTGCGCCAGTGACGTCAGCATCTGGAAGTAGAACTGGTTGCGCCGGTCCCATCCCTTGATGGCGCCGCCGGCGAGCGACAGGTTGGGATAGGCGACCACGCGTTTCGGATCGAAAAAGGTGATGCTGCCCAGACCGTCGCACTTCGGGCAGGCGCCCATCGGGTTGTTGAAGGAGAACAACCGCGGTTCGAGTTCGGGAAGCGAGTAATCGCAGATCGGACACGAGAACTTGGAGGAAAAAAGCACTTCCTTGCCGCTGTCCATGTCGAGCACGATGGCGCGACCGTCGCCGTGGCGCAGTGCCGTCTCAAACGACTCGGCGAGGCGCTGTTTGATGTCCGGCGCCACCTTGACACGATCCACCACCACTTCGACGGTGTGCTTCTTGTTCTTGTCGAGTTTGGGGACGGCGTCGATGTCGTACACCTTGGCGTCGATGCGCAGCCTGACGAAACCCTGGGCGCGCAGTTCGTCGATGAGGTCGAGTTGCTCACCCTTGCGCCCGACTACTGCGGGAGCGAGCAGCATGAGCTTGTTGTCTTCGGGCATGGCAAGCACGTGATCGACCATCTGCGACACGGTCTGCGCCTCGAGCTTGAGCGCATGCTCGGGACAGTAAGGATCGCCGATGCGCGCGAACAGCAGGCGCAGGTAGTCGTGTATTTCGGTGACCGTGCCCACCGTCGAGCGCGGGTTGTGCGACGTTGCTTTCTGCTCGATGGAAATGGCCGGCGAAAGCCCCTCGATCAGATCCACGTCGGGTTTTTCCATCAGTTGCAGGAACTGGCGCGCATACGCCGAAAGCGATTCGACATAGCGGCGCTGGCCTTCGGCGTAGAGCGTATCGAACGCCAGGGAGGACTTGCCCGATCCCGACAAACCCGTGATCACCACCAGCTTGTGGCGCGGCAGATCGAGGTTGATGTTCTTGAGGTTGTGGGTGCGAGCACCGCGAATCTTGATGAAGTCCATATTTACGGATGCGAAATAGTCTGGTCGAAATGTCCGGAAGGTCCGGCGAATGGCAAGGGCGGCAGAATGCAACAGCCAACCTGCTATCATACTCCACCGAAAATGTGATTCCCACCTCTCCGCATGACCGCCTATTCCACCACGCCAGACACCAACTCCGACCCGGTGCGCATGACGCCCCTTGAATTGCGCGCCAGCACCAGCCTCGCGGCGATTTTCGGCCTGCGCCTTCTCGGCATGTTCATTATTCTTCCGGTTTTCGCCCTCTATGCCTCCACCTTGCCGGGGTGGGACAGGATCTGGATCGGCATTGCGCTGGGCATCTACGGGCTTACCCAGGCGATGTTGCAGATTCCCTTCGGCTGGGTATCCGACCGCATAGGGCGCAAGCCGGTGATGTATGCCGGCCTCATCCTGTTCGCCGTGGGCAGTTTCGTGTGCGCGGCGAGCACCAGCGTCGGCGGCATCGTGCTGGGGCGCATCCTGCAAGGCGGCGGCGCGATTTCGTCGGTGGCCCTTGCCATGGCGGCCGATCTCACGCGCGACTCGCAGCGCACCAAGGCCATGGCCATCATCGGCATGACCATAGGGCTGGCGTTCGCGCTGTCCTTCGTGGTCTCGCCCTTTCTGGCCGCGACCGTGGGCGTTCCGGGAATCTTTGCCCTGACCGGTGTACTGGCGCTGAGCGCGATCGGCGTGGTTGCTTTCATCGTTCCCGATGTCCCCCACCCCAAGGCCATGGAGCGCGTGCGCTTCATGGCGGTGCTCACCAATCCCGCCCTTGCGCGGCTCAATCTGGGCATTTTCGCGATACATGCCATCCTCATGGCGATGTTCGTGGTGGTGCCGTTTTCGCTGGCCGCCGCCGGGCTTGCCGCAAGGGACCACTGGATGTTGTACCTCGGCGTATTTGGCGCCTCGGTGGTGCTGATGATTCCGGCGGTGCGTAGCCGCAAAGCCGATTCCCGGTCGCACAGCATTTTTCTCGGCGCGATCGGCATGTTGACGGTGGGCCTTGCGCTGCTTGCCCTGCTGCAGAATAGCCTCTGGGGACTCGCTCTGGCGCTGCTGGTGTTTTTTACCGCCTTCAATATTCTTGAAGCCAAGCTGCCCGCTCTGGTCTCGCAGCGCGCTCCGCCATCGGCCAAGGGATCGGCGACCGGCGTGTATTCAAGCGTACAGTTCCTCGGCACATTCGCCGGGGGTGCGCTGGGGGGCGTGATCTCACAGCACTTCGGCGGCGCGACTGTGCTATGGTTTTGCGTGGCGCTCGCGGCTTTGTGGTGGCTGGTCGCATTGAGCGGCGAGTAGCAGGATCGACCTAAGGAAGCACTGAACGAGTGTCTTCCCCGCCCCCGATAACAGCATTCGGGGGCGGGAATGACAAATCAGGACTTGTTCAGAGTTTCCCTAACACTTCTTTCATTCGGTTTGGAGAAATAACATGGCATCGGTAAACAAAGTCATTCTCATCGGCAATCTCGGCCGCGATCCCGAGACGCGTTACCTGCCCGACGGCGGCGCGGTCACCAACATCTCGATCGCCACCACCGATGCATGGAAGGACAAGAACGGCGACAAGCAGGAACGAACCGAATGGCACCGCGTCGCCTTCTTCGGCAAGCTCGCCGAAATCGCGGGCGAGTATCTGAAAAAAGGCAGCCAGGTTTACGTCGAAGGCCGCCTGCAGACGCGCAAATGGCAGGACAAGGAGGGCCAGGACAAGTACACCACGGAGATCATCGCCGACCGCATGCAGATGCTCGGCTCGCGCAGCGGTGCAGGCGGTGGTGGCGGCGCCGAGGGTGGCCCTCCCCCGCAGGAAGGCGCGGGCAGCGCGAGCGCGGGTGCGGGCGGAACAGCCAAACCGCAGGGCAAGGGCGGAGCGGCCAAGTTCGACGATTTCGAGGATGACATACCGTTCTGATTCGTATGTTGTCTTTACCTTGACGGTTAAGGTTAAGGAAACTATGAACAAGTCCCGATTTGTCATTCCCGCGAAAGCGGGAATCCATGTTTTACATGGAAAAATGGTTCCCCGCTTTCGCGGGGACGAGAGCGCTTGTTCAGAGCTTCCTTAACCGAAACGGAAGGAGCGAAAATGAAAACGGCAATTCTTGCAGTGGCAGTTCTGTTATGCGCCGCATGTTCCGGCGAGAGTCAACAGTCGATGAGCGTAGGCGGATCGAATGCGACCATGGTTCAATCCGGCAAGGGCGGAAAACAATCGCTCAACGCGCAGGGATCGAAAGGCGTGCAAATGCAAAGCGGTCCCGACAACGAACAATCGATGAATATCAGTGGCGGCGGAAGCGGCACGCAAACCCAAAGCGGGCGCAAGAACAAACAGTCGATGAACATCGGCGGTTCCGGCAGCGCCTCGCAATCCCAGTCCGGCTGGGGCAATTCGCAGTCGATGAATATTGGGCAGTGATGGGTTTGCTCGGGGATTGTTGAAACGATACGAAAAAACTTATGCACCCCATATTTATTTCTTGAATAAGGGTAGCGTCCACTTTTTCCATGACATTGCGCCATCAATTTACGAGGGAATCATGAACATCACTTTTGAATGGAACGACATCGCACTTTCTCCTGAGCAAAAAGCAAGAATGGAGGGAAATATCCGCAAAGAAATGCCCGGCCTTGAGGTACTCTCCAATCACGAAGAAGACCTCACGGTTTCTTTATTCAAAAAACCGTTTCTCAATTCACTAGAAGGTGCGGCAACAAATACCGCTGGCGAACCGCAGGTTAAAATTACGCACACCTTTCATAACGGGACTACGAGCTATGTTTTTTTGGGTGTCCATGCCAAGCAGTAATCCTATCCGGTCAACCATGTCTAACCCTCGCTCAAGCGTGACGCCGCAGAAGCGCGGCGCCCCTTAAGTGAAAAGGGGACGCTACCCTTATTCTTATAATTTCTTAAATAACTCTAAGGGGCCAGGGCCGATTTAAATTTTCACCTACGCTATTACTACGCAGACATCCCGGGCTCTTCGCTCCAGGCGAAGTGCCCCGGCCAGCGGCCTTCGCGCGCGGCTGAGCTCAAACAATTTTGTTTCAGGCAGAGTAATCACAGGAACGCCGCCGGTGAGACGTTGAAACGCGTTGCCAGCGCCTTCACCTGGCGCGTGTTGAGTTCGCGCTTGCCGTTGAGGATTGCGGACACGATGCTTTGCCCGCCCAGTTCTCCAGCCAGGTCAGTTTGCTTGAGATTGTGCACTTCCATCAGGTAGGCGAGTACCGTGGCGGGTGCTGCTTCCGGGAGCGTTTGATGTTTCGCTTCGTAGGTTTCGATCTCTTTGGCCACGAGATTCAGCAGCGGTATCAGGCGATGCGATTCGTTTGCACCGATGCGGTCGAGCAACTCGTCCATGACCAGCACGCGGCGCTTGTAATCTCTTTCGCCGGTGATCGGGCCGAGCTTGTTCAGTCCCTGCCGGGCAAATTGCACCGATGCGAGATCGAGATGACGTTCAGCGGCTATGCTCATTTTCGTTTAGGGTAATAGGCTATGTGTTCGAGGCGGACGCAATGATGCGGCGAGGTGTTTCCTGTTTGCTTATTCTAAATAGCGTTCAAGTTGAGACTAAGTATCCAAGGCCATGCGGTGAGGCTGCGCACACCTGCGGTATTGGCGGCCAGACGAGGCAGCCCTGC
>Ga0315281_10005159_pt1 | contig 18746 bp, 17 predicted proteins | sample YL17G07_0_MG_FD_204540 | JGI IMG/M metagenome (GOLD analysis project Ga0315281, IMG submission 204540) | Sediment microbial communities from Yellowstone Lake, YNP, Wyoming, USA - YL17G07_0 | ecosystem: Environmental > Aquatic > Freshwater > Lake > Sediment | place: USA: Wyoming | collected...
AGAACGAGCCCTTGTTCAGCGAATGTTCGTCATCGCCGAGGATGTCGACGATCTTGTTGTCCTTCAGAAAGACCTTGACACCGCAGCCGCTCGGGCAGTTCGTGCACGTGCTGCGCCGCATCTGGTCGAATTCGCGCTGCGTCCCCTGCCGCTTTCCTAGGACCATGTCTACGTCTCCGCCGGTTTTGCATCGATGGGGCCCGTTTCCGAAAGCTGGAATTGCCCCTTTTGGATCAGTTGCTGAAGCCCAGTTGCCGCCCTCAGGGCGGCCGGGCAAGACAACGCCTCGCCCGCCGCGGATCCGGTCCACTCGACGAGCTGAGCGATCGTTGCAACGTCGCGCACAGGCAGCGCGCATGCGACGACGTGGCGCGGCCGCCCCCCCTCCGACGACATGAGATCGGCGTCCATGTCCTGCATGTCGGCGGTGATCGACAGGGCCATCGCATCCGGCCGGTCGCGCGTTCCCGGACCGACGATGATGCCCTGCGACCCGTTGAGCACGATGCGCGTGCCGGGTACTAGCGCGTCGCGCAGGTACCTGATGCTCGCAGCGCCGGCGGGCAACGAGGCGTTGTAAACATAGAACCGAGCGAAATCGACCGCCTTCAGGGCGAACGCGTTGCGGTGGGTCGTTCCCTCCACCGAATGGCATTCGGCCTCCACGACCCGGCCTTGCAGCAACTCGAGGAACAACGACGCTCCGTCGTAGTTGCGGTCGTCGAGGCGGCGCTCGTCGGCGAAGATCAGCGTATCGACCACGCCGAGGCGTTCGTTGGGCGCGGGCCCCGGGTGGCCGGGGATGCCATTGATGGAGATGCGCTCGGCCCGCGTGAAAACGCCGCGTCCGGCGATCGGAACGACGAACACCGCGGCCGATCCCGAGATTGCCACCGGGAAGGCGAGTGTGACGAGATCCACGCCGGTGGGGAGTCCTCCACGCGCGCGCTCGCAGACCTGCTCCAGAGTCAGCACCTCGGCTGTCCCGGCGGAGATCTGCGCGTTGATCCTCGCAGAGGAACTCATCGCGGGGCGAGCCTCGTGCACCTCGGCAAACGCGCCGGTCCCCGCATGAACTCCCCCAACGTCGGGAACCGCAGTCATTCGGAAAGCCTCAGAGGCAGGCCGGCGTCGGCCAGGAAGAAGGAACGGTCGAGCATTCGTTGCTTGAGGTAGGCGGCAAGCTCGATGACGCGGCGCCGGTTGGAAAGGCGATACGTAATCGGCATGATGCGCCCCAACACCGGGACATCTCCGATTCGCCCCCGAGGCGCATGATCGCGGCCCGAGAAGGCACCCCCGGGGCAGTTCGCGGTGCATGCGCCGCAGGCCACGCACAGCGTCTGATCGATGCTTTTCTCCCGCCAGGAGATCGCACTCATGGGACAGAAATACTCCGCCGGGCACTGGAACGAGCAAACGATGCAGCGATCCGCGTTGAAGTCGACCCAGAGCGCGGCGCCGTTCCACACGTCCGCATAGGTCGCCTGCGTGAACGGAACCCGGTCGGCCAGGTCGGCGATATCCAGGGAAATGTTCTCGTCGAGGCATTCCGACAGGTTCTTCAGGACATCTTCATCGACGACGGGAATGGGGATCGCGACGCTGTTGGTGATTTCCATGCCGTAGCGGGTCTTGAAGCCGCCCATGAACTCCGGATCCATGCCGCGCATGTCGGCCGCGATCGACAAGTTCGAGCCGTGGTGGGAAGCGCGCGTGCCGGCACCGATGACGACGCCCTCCGACTTGTTGACCAGGATCCGCATCCCGGAGTGGATCACGCGCGCCTCGGGATCGTTCTCGAGGGGGTTCAACTCGCCGCTGCCGCTTACCGTCAACGCCTTCATGTACGGAAGCGGCCGGTTCGCGAAGATCGTGTTGGGGTGCTCCCGGTACGAGCGACGGTTCTTCGCATTGGTGAAGGCACTGTAGTTTCGGTAGGCATTCCGGAAGCTGTAGATCCGCGCAAAAGGCAATTCGGAAAGCGTCACGGCCTTGCTGGTCGATCGGCCATCGTCGGACTCCCACTCGACCTCAACGGACTTGCCCGAGACGAGATCGCGGAAAAGATGGCCGCCCCCGTAGCCCGCCGGGAAATCGCGGCTTTCCGCTGTACCGTGCACCGCGACGTCGATCTGGCCGTCGCCATGCCCGGCTATCATGCACGGCACGCCGTTCATCCAGATGCGGCGGACGCCACTCCCGGACTCTACTTGCACGCCCAAGATCGCTGAGGTTCCGGACATGACGGCGCGCGTCGCAGTGGTCACCACGTCGACGTCGCCCAGCTTGAAGCGATATCCGCTTCGCACCTCTTTCTTGAACTCCATGGCGGTCATGACGACTGCCTCGCCCCGGGCGAGCCGGTCATTGATCTCCGCGATCGAGCGTTGAGCGGGCATGAGGTCTCCTGTTATGCGATCAATTCGATTCCACCGTAGGCAGCGAGATGCCCGTCGGCGATGATGACTGCGGCGAGCGCCCCGAGCTCGCGCGCCGTGGACAAGGCCGGCTCGAGGTCGGACGCTCCGAGCACGATGTTGCCGACGGCGGTGGCAATGGCGTCCGCAAGCGCACCGCTCTCGGCAAGCACCATCACCGCGTCGGCCCGACCGAAGCTCAGCGAGTGGCCGAGCGTCCCGGCCGAAGTCGCGATGCCCGCGCCCTCGGCAAGCGGGGGGACGGCGATTCGCAATCCCATCAGGGAGGTATTCTCTGCGAGCAGGGTGAGTTCGCGGCGATGGCTGGATCGCATGTAGAGGTCGCCACCATTCTCCACGATGATTTCGTAGCTCCGGGGGGACAGGCCACGACCCACATGTTCCGCGATCGCGCCGGCAACGGCGGCCATCGGTCCCACATGCGCGCGCCGCGACGCCTCCATCATCGCCGCAACAACCGGCGGGGCCGCCGGGTCCGGCGCAAGCGGGACCAGCGACGAAAGGAATTCCGGGTAACGTTCGATATACCCTTCGACTTGCGCGCGAGCCTCCAGCACCAGCGCGAGTGCCTCGGTCTCCAGATTTGTTTCCGCGGCTATGCGCATGTCAGTCTGCTTTACGCGAATGCCGAACGTCACCAGACCGCGCGAGCTGGCGAGGCGTCGGTAGTCCGCAGCCGACCATTCGCGATCCACGGCGAACGCTTTCACGCTACCCCTCGAATTCCACATCGCCCTTCTCGCGCAAGCGCTTGTCGGCAAGAACCAAGGCCATCTCGGACGGGCGGCCGAAGTAGATCGTCTTCATCGTGCACCGCATGGCGCAGGCGGGATAAAGGTCTTCGCCAACGCGCTTGACGCAGGAGTCGCAGAATGCGCGAGTCGACGCCTTGGTCTTCTCCGAGGGACACATGATCCAGAAGTTGTAGTCGCTCTGGTACTCACACGGCGTTTCGCAGTATCGGCACGTCAACGGCAGACAGACCATTCGGGATTCCGCTAGGGCCGCAACGGCGATCGGGCGCATTGCCTCGCCGGCGCCCAGCGCCCCTTCATGCTCGATCTCGCAGGCGAGTGCGCACGCGCCGCACCCAATGCAGCGGTCGAGGTCGACCATCATGACCAGCTCGTCGGGCTGGCACTTGTCGGGATCGAACGTTTCGCCTTTGAAACGACGGCTCGTGAAATAGAGTTTCACGGTTTTCTCAGGATCGAAGCGAGGCGATCGGGAACGTTACCGCCGGTGACCCAGTCGAGCAGCTCGACCGTGTGCACCACGGGCAGACGGCTAAATCGCGAAATGTGCAGCAAGCAGCCCATGTTTCCCGTCGCGACTGCCTTGGCGCCGCTGTCGTCGAGCGCCCGCCCCTTCCGTTGCCCTAGCTGGTCGGAGATCTCGGGCTGGGTCAGGTTATATGTACCTGCAGCACCGCAACACATGTGGCTCTCCGGCAGACTGCAGACCTTGAAGCCCGACTCCTCGAGCAGCCGCTGCGGTCCTATCGTGATGCCCTGGCCGTGCTGCTGCGAACAGGGCAGGTGGAGTGCAACGGGAAAACCGTTCGGCTTTTCACGGTAATCGAGCGGCAACTCCGAAAGCAGCTCGGTGATGTCGACCGTGATCGACGCGATGCGCCGCGCAGATTCGGACCATGTAGTGTCGTCCCCGAGCAGCGTGTCATAGGTCTTCACCGTGGAGCCGCACCCGGACGCGTTGATCACGACGGCATCCAGACCGCCAGCCGCCGCTTCCTGCCACGCGGCAAGGTTTCTCCTCGCATGCTTCCGCGCCGATTCGGCGAACCCCATGTGCAGCGGAACAGCTCCGCAACACCCCCCTCCCGCCGCGACGACGACTTCGCAGCCGTGCCGCGTGAGCACCCGCACGGTTGCGGTGTCGATCTTCCCGCCCAGAACCTGCTGAACGCAGCCCGACAACAGCGCCACACGCATCCGTCGCTTGCCGACGGCCGGAAACACCTGGGGCCGGGAAGCGGGACTCGTGGGAGGGAGCTTCTTCGGAGCCTGATCGACTATCCGCCGGATCCTCGGCGGAAGGACGCCGCGCAACATCCGCCCGAACGGTGCCGCGGATACGCCCAGGGCAAACACCTTGGGCGAAGTCAGGACGCCGGCCAGGGCACGACGCCACAATCGCTCGGCAAGCGGGCGCGCCTTAGTATCCTCTATCGCCGTTCGCGCGGCATCCCAGAGTCCCGAATGATCCACGCCGTACGGGCAGGAGCTAGTGCACGAAAGGCAGAAAAGGCAGCGGTCGAGGTGTTCGATCGCGTCCGGCGTAGCACGCCGGCCCTCCTCCACGATCTGCTTCGCGAAGCGCACGCGTCCGCGCGGGCTGTCACCCTCGTCCCGCAACAGCACAAACGTGGGACACCGAATCGTGCAAAAGCCGCACTCCATGCACTGGCCGAGCGAGCTGTTTTCATGGCCACGCCCGGGAAAGACGAGGCGCTCCGGAGACAAGTCGATATGCATGGCGGTTGCTCGCTTTAGGCGGAAACGGGCCACCACGACCGTGAACTCGGCCCGATGGATCCAACAGAGGAAAATGTAGGTGGGCACACGATCGACGACCACATATAACTCCGTGTGCGCATACTAGCGCCGGAGAAGACATGGCAGTAATGCGATTACGTCACACCCCCTAGTCGGATTCGGCATGCCTCTCACGAACGGAAGCACTCAGCACCGCCTGGCCGTCGGCAATGCGACCACCGGCTTGTCCGCGCGTTGGTCCTCTTCCACCATCTGGATCAAGAAGTCGCGCAGGACCGCAATGCGCCTCCACCAGCGGCACTCTTCAGAACAGACGAAGTACACCACGAACGCCGGACCGGAGAGTTCCGGCAATACCTGGAGGAGTTCCGAGGGTTCATCGATGCTGTAATACGGCAGCGGCCCGATCCCCAACCCGCTTCTTACAGCGCGATAGATCGCGTACACGCTGTTGACGCTCAGCGCCGGCGTGCGCCGCTCGCCTTTCGGCTTGCCGACGTTCAGAATCCAATTGATGTTGTGCTCGATCCGCGCCGATATGTTTTCGCCGTACGCGATCAGCTGGTGCCGGTCGAGGTCGCTCGTCGATTGCGGTGTGCCGTGCTGCTGCAGATATGAGCGGCTCGCGAACAGGAGGTACCGAGTCGTCATGAGCGGGGTCTGAATGGCGCGTGGGTGAGTCTGCGCAGTGAAGCGGATCGCCGCATCGGCCTCTCGCGCAAAGATGTCGAGCTCCGGTCCATCCGTAAGCAGAAGCGATACCGAAATCTCCGGGTATTGGTTGTGGAAGCGGTTTATCCTGGAGGTTAGCCAACCCGAACCGAAGGCCACGGTCGTAGTAATCTTGATCGGTCCCTCGGACTTGCCCCGCGCCGCGCTCATCCGCTCGATGGCTTCGTTCAGGCGGTCGTCCATATCCCGTACCGCCTTATAGAGTTCCTCGCCCTCCTCAGTCAGCGCCAAACCGCGTGCATGGCGATGAAAAAGCGCGATCTTGAGTGATTCCTCGAGGGCGCCGATCTGGCGGCCAACTGCGGATTGGCTCAGGTTGAGCCGGTCGCCGGCATGCGTGAAGCTTCCCGCCTCAGCAACCACGCGGAACAAGTGTAGCCGTTCCCAGTCGACCTTACGTTCGCCCGGTGCGCTCAATTCATGTCCTCATCCGTTTCCCGAGGCGATTGACCCCATATCCTTTCCCTGACATCGCTTTGCGGCATGAGGGATCCCACTGGTTTCCGGCCTCCCGCAGCCGGCCGATATTCGCCACAATAGAGTCATTGCATTTTCCGCGCAACAGGATCGGTCGATGATCGGCGTATGGGAGCGGGGCAAGGTGCAACACATGCATTTCGGGCGGGCGGCCGGCGCCATCCTTCCGAGCTCTTGCCGCAACATGGTTACATGGGCCGCAAATGACCCGCGCAGCGGATTTTCTATGGGTGATTCGAGCGCGCGCCGTTCCGCCGGAGTGCCCGTTTGCATCTCTCCAAATGGATTGCGCTACTCGAACAATCACTGCCGCTACGCGGCGAAAAGAGATACGCGAACGGAACCTCCACACTCCGACCGCGCTAGCCCGCCGCGATTATCTTTTCGTCTTCGCGCTCGCCGTCAATTTCAGCCAACCTCGCCCGCAGGTTCGGATCCCCACCCTTTAAGTCTCTGAAATCTTGCATACAGGCACGTGCCTTATCGACCGCGTCCAGCGCGTCTGCCGCGTAACCGTCAGCGCCAATATTATCGCACCATGCCTGATTGCATGCGGCGCCGCCGATCAAAACCTTAACCTGGTCGCGCAGTCCTTGCTCGGCGATCAGCTTAATGGTTTCCCCTTGCATGTTCATGGTAGTGGTCAGCAGCGCGGATAAGCCTACGATCTGCGGCTTGTGCTCGCGAATCGCCGCGATGAAGTGCTCGGCCGGTACGGATACTCCTAGATCGATGACCGTAAACCCGGCCGCTTCCAACATCATGGCGACGATTTTCTTACCAATATCGTGAAGATCGCCCTGCACTGTGCCGACCACGACGGTGCCGATCTCTTCGCCCTTCGCGAGAACGATCAGCGGTTTGAGCACGCCGAGCGCGGCGTGCATGCACTTCGCCGACATCATCACTTCCGGCAGGAAGTACTCTCCCAACTTGAAGCGTCGGCTGACCTCGGCGATGCCGGTCGCCATGGGTCCGGCGATCAACGTGCGAGGGTGTACCTGGTTTGCCAGCGTAGACTGGATTAGTTCCGTAGTCTTGTCGTGTTCGCCGTTGATAACGTTCCACTCGATCTGATGGAACAGCTCCTTGATCGCAGGTGCCGCGTCCGTCCAGCGGTCGGACTTGCGGGAATCTTCAATGCCGTATTGGAGATCCCCGATGTCGCACTTGCGGTCGGTACCTATTTGCAAAGGCATTTGCAGCTCCTTTCGATTTACATGCGCATAAACGCTTAGCAATCGGACGGCGCATGCGAGCGTTGGCCCGCGTTGAATCGCACTACTCTGCGCTAAACGCATAGGTTACGCCGGGGCGAGTATATGATACAGACCAAAATATGCAAGCCGGCCATGCACTTAAAGCATGTCTCCTTTTTTTCTTGCGCGAGACCCGTCTCGGCCGGGCGGCAGCCGCCTCTGAAACCAGCTTGTGCCAAGGCACCCGATTCCCACTCGGGACGCGCTTTTCGATACTGCTAGACGACTGCGTCGACCTCGCGCGCGGCGCGAATGATGCGCATGATCTCGACACAATTGCCGCGGGTGCGATAAAAGACCACATATCGCTGAAACAACAGGCTACGGATTCCATCCTGCAATTCGTGCCGTGACTTTCCCATTTCGGGGTGAAGGGTCAACAATTGACATACTTGTTCAAATTGATCGACGAAACTACTGGCCGCGGTCAGATGCTCGCTATTGGTCGAGCCAAATCTATCGTCGGGCATTGCGATCGTCTCCCAAATGCTATTGAGATCCGCGCAAGCCTGAAATGTAAATTGCAGTCTACTCGAGGCTGTCATTCGACGCGCTCAGCTGCTTTACTGCGAAGGGTTCGAAATACCTCCAAGGCGTCGACCAACTGCCGGTCGTTCGCCTGGTCTATGCCGTTCGCAATTTCCGTCAAGAGGCGATCTGTCCGAAGCGCTCTCGTTTGATCGCGTTCTTCCAGCAGGATAAGCGCTTCTTGAATCACCTGAGCATGGGAATCATACAGGCCAGATTCAAATTTCTTACGAACGATCGATGCCGCTTCCGGAAGCAACCAAATATTCATAGTTATTCTGATTTCGTATCAAGTGTTATTGGAGGGGATGAGCCGTTTGGCAGACCGCGTATCTCCGGCGCCTAGCTCGCTATGGTCGTGATCTTTACCGGGCCAAGTTGTTTTTGAATATCATCGTAGGTTGGCGTAGGGCCTTTGGGCCGGTTCGCAAGGGCATCGCTCATGCTTTTTATGTGCTGCGCCGTGGTACCGCAGCAGCCCCCGATAATTCTTGCGCCCGCATCGCGGGCCATACATGCGTAGATGCCCATGACTTCGGGATTGCCGTTGTAGCTTACCCGCAGTTCGCTATCGAGCACCGGGGTCCCGCAGTTGCTCTTGGCAACGACGATGACCTCGTTTTCAGCGCCGCGAACCAAGCCGATGACCGAATCCATGAGCTGCGCCGGGCCAACGCCGCAATTCGCGCCGAAGGCGATGGGCTTCCATGCCGAGGCTCTGATGCGGCGCATCGCGTCCTCCGGCAATTCGCCCATCATGGTTCGCCCTCCGGTATCGAAGGTCATCGTCGCAACGTACGCAAGGCCCGCGCGTTGCACGCCGTGAATTGCAGCCTCCAATTCATTGTCCGCGATCATCGTCTCGATCCAAGCAATATCGACACCCCCTTCCTTCAAGGCTTGTGCTTGCTCGAAAAATGCCTCCTCGGCCTCCGCGACTGTCCGTGTACCGAATGGCGCCAGGATGTCGCCGATCGGTCCAATATCTCCAGCGATGACGATGGGCCGTTCTGCCTTGTCCGCGATGGCACGCGCGATCCTTACCCCGGCCATGTTGAGTTCTCGCCCGCGTTCGGCCAACTTATGCAATCCGAGACGATAGCGATTTGCGCCAAACGTATTGGTCAGCAAGATGTCGGAACCGGCATCAACGAAGCCTTGATGCACGCTCGCAACCACGTCCGGATGCTCGACGTTCCAAAGCTCACCGGAGGATCGACTATCTAGGCCGAGCTGAAGAAGACTCGTCCCCATTGCGCCATCTGCAAGCACGACATCCTTCTGCGCAAGCAGACGGGATAGAACATCACTCATTACCGATTCCCAAGTAGATATTCAACGGTCAATATTATGCCTTTTTTTGGTATTGATTGCGGTCTCTCGAAGAGTGTCCCGGGGCATGGCGCAGGTTCATTCTCCTCCAGATGAAGGCTCGGCAGAAAGTTCAGCAAGTCAATGAACATCCCGCGAACTCCTTATCTCATCGAACGCGCCTCCGCGGTCGCGACGCAGGGTGTGGACAACGGCGCGCACAGCGCGGCACTTGTGCCGGCCCGCTTGCCATGTGCGCCGCCGAAACGCCGGCAGCTGCGCCCATCGACGCCACGCGGACCGAAGTTCGCGCGCTCACTCGCCACCGGATGGACTGCGCTTGCGCGCATCCTCCACGCGTTGCAGGATGCGCAGCGAGTGCGCGAATGATGATGATTCGCAGATCGCGCCGGCCACGAGCATTGCCTGCATCACCTCGTCGGTCGTGGCGCCGGCGGCGATGGCGGCCGGGACATGCGCCTGCATGCAATAATCGCAGCGCAGCGCCGCCGCCACCGCAATCGCAATGAGTTCCTTGGTTTTTCTATCGAGAACGCTCGCGTCGCCGAAAATGCCGTCGACTTTGAGCAGGAATGAAAGTGCAGCGTCGGGCCGTCGCGATAGGAGCTGCGCCACGACCGGTACGCCGCCACGGCGCTCGATCCACAAAGCGCGCAGCGCTTCGGCCGTTTCGGCGGGATTCTCCGCCACACGATCCAGCAATTCCGAGACCTCTTCCCGCTTCATGCACCCACCTCCCTATGCTCGGTGCGAACGCAGGGCGCCGCACGCTGCAATCGCATTCGGCGGCAAACGCGCCGACCATTGCAGAAAAACATCAGCTATAGGCACGCGTGATATCGAGGCGGGCCAACTGCGAACCGCCTAACCAAAGCTGTATCTCCTTCACATCGCGCCAGGTCTTTTCTACCTCATATTCCCGCATATAACCGTAAGACCCCATGAGTTCCATGGCTCGATTCGTCACCATATTCGCCACGTCAGTCGCATACACCTTGGCCATGCTCGCTCTGGCTAGTTGGGAGCTCGAACTCGGCTCCCCATATAGTTTCGATTGAGTCAACATATAGGTGGATTGCAACGTATAGGCAAAGGCAGTCTCGATGCCGATTGCCATATCCGCCAGGATACCGGCGCAAATGGAATGCTCCCTGATCGGTTTTCCCTGGACTACCCGTTCCGATGTGTACTGCAGGAGCCGCTCGAACACACCGCGCGCCGCTCCCAGCGCAGCGGCCGCGCTATTCAGCCTGCCGGTCGTCAAATTCGTCCGAAGCAGTTTGGCATCAACGCCGGGGCCCCCGGCACGGTACTCGAAGGGCACGGATACGTTGTCGAAAAATACGTCGCAGTTGCGGTCGGCATGCATTCCGGCCTTATTTTCGAATTGGCCACACGTAAGTCCCTTGCTATCCGCGGGAACATAGATGATGGCGATCCCGTCGTCTCCTGCCACGTCAGGCACCCTGCATACCACGCAATACAAATCCGCGACCCCTGAGTTGCTGGCGAAGCGTTTGGTACCGTTGATGACCCACTGATCGCCTTTGCGCTCGGCTTTTGTTCTGATGGTGCCGCCGTGAAGCACATCGACGTTTTCGATATCGCAGCCACCCGCGGGTTCGGTCATGGCAAAACAGGCGTTCCGATGTTTGTCCCCGCAGAAATCCGGCATGAATGTTCGGCAGATGGTGTGATTGCGTGCATTCAACGCCGGCTGAAACGCCCAGCCGGTCACACTCCAGGCGACATAAATGCCACAGTCTCCCCGCGCTACCTCTCCCCTGGCAAGAACGGACGAGATCACCGACGGAAATCCGGTCCCACCGTATTTAGAAGGAAACATCGCCCGGAAGAGTCCCAACCCGCACAGACCGTCGAGGATTTCATTGACGACCTTGTGGTCCGTGTCCTTTTCTATCTCCTGCCGTGCCGGGACGATCACCCTGTCCACGAACTTGGCGACGGTCTCGAGAAACAGCCTGTCCTCGACGGGGAGATAGATGTCGGGAATCTCACATGGCGTTAGCATATTGCGGTCTCCTGTAGCGGGTTATCGGCGTGGAACGCGGCAAGTCGGGTAACCAGGATTCAAAGCAGCGCCTCCAGCCGGACCGCCGCGATCGAGCAACCAAGGACCGAGGTCATTGCACCTTGTAGGCGCGCGCCTGCTCGATCACCTTCTTCTCGTCGAACGCGTTTATCGCGTCGATGAATTCGGCCGTGAAATAGTCATCCAATTTCCCCGGATCGCCTTCGATGAGCTTCGCCCGCTGCAGCACCTCGGCGTAGTCTTTGATCTCTTTGCCCGTGGTCATGCCCCATTTTTTCACTGTCGCGTTGTCGATGCGCATGAAAGAGAGCGTGTCTTTCAACTCATTCAGTGCTCCTCGCATCGCCGTCGCCTCGTCCACGCCGGTCGGCTTGCTCTGCGGGTACAGTGCCCAATGATGGCGCACCGTCGCCTCCGGGTTGGTCATCGCGAACAAGGTCGCCCGCGCCCAGCTGCGTCCGAGCCCAACCGCGACCTTCGGGTTGTCGCGCAGCCACTCGTCGGTGGCGGCATAGGTGACCGCAAACGACATGCTCTTGATCGGATTGACGTCCACGAACGCGTGCAACTTGAAACCGGCGTTTGCCATGGCCGCGTACTGCGCCGACCACAGGCCCAGCACGTCCACCTTCCCCTGGGCGAGCAGGGCCGCAGCGCCCGCCCCTCCGCCGGCGGACACGAACGTGACGTCGCGCTCCGGATCGAGACCGGCGTCTCCAACAACCAGTTTCATGAAAGGGATCATCGAGGCGCCCATGCCCGACACGCCGATAGTCTTGCCCTTGAAGTCCTTCAAACTCTTGATCGGGCTGCCTTCAATCACCACCGGATAGAACCAATTGTGCCGAACCCAGGTGTAGAACGCCTTCGCGCGCGCGCCCTTGGGCCTCATCTGAAACAAGGTGATCGGTTGCATCGCGGCAACGTCGCCGTTGCCGCTCAAGACCATCTGCAGCGCAGGCTGCGAGCCTGCCACACCCGCGAAATGGACATCCAGCCCTTCTTCCTGGAAGTAACCGAGTGCCTTGGGCAGCGAGGAAAGCGGCGCGGTGGCGACTCCAAAGCCCGTGCTGGGGTAAATCACGGTAGTCTTGCGCAGCGGCGCCTGCGCCTCGCTCCCGCCGCTCCACATCCCTCCAAGAAAAACCGTCACCAGCAGCACACCCAAGAATCGCCGTTGCGTTTGCTTGTCCATGATCCCCTCCCTTATGTCAATGTCACATCTTCCCGGTCATATCGTTTGACTCGCCCCAGAACACCACCCGCCTCTGCGTTTTCACCACCACCAAGTGCAGCGCCACGCCTACCACCGACAAAATGATCAGAACGGCGAAGACACCCGCCACATCCAGTGAAAAGTTCATCTGCAGTATCAGATGGCCCATGCCCGCCTGCGAGCCGACGAACTCGGCGACTATTGCCGCCAGCAGGCTGAACACGATGGCGATGTCCAAAGCAGCGAAGATGTAAGGCAGTGCGTACGGCAAGCGCACCATGCGGAAAACCTGCCATTCGCTGGCCGAAAGCGAGCGCATCAGATCGATGGAGTCGCGGTCGACCGCTCGCAGTCCCGTGATCACGTTTACCAGCATGGGGAAAAACGCGATCATTGCCACCATGGCGACCTTGGACCAGATGCCAAAACCCAGCCACATGATGAGAAGCGGGGCGATGGCGATCTTGGGCATCGCCTGAAAACCCACCACATACGGATAAAGCACGCGTTCCAGACCGGGCGAGCGGGCGATGGCCGCGCCAAGCATCAGCCCTATGAGCGAGCCGATCACGAATCCTGCCAACGCCTCGACCAAGGTGTACGCCAAATGCGTGACATAGACGCCGCTCGCGAGCCCCCGCCCCAGGGCCACGATCACGGCCGTGGGAGCGGGTACCACATACGCCGGCACGGCGAATGCGCGCACCACCAGTTCCCAAACAGCGACGACCGCCAATCCGAGCAGCGCCGACAGCACTGCCTCTCGCCGCCTGGCCGGACTCATGATCTAGCCTCCGTCCGGTCCGCGGCCGCCGGCGCGGGTGCATCGCCCGCGCCATGTTCCAGCCTGGAGCGGATGTGAACGGCCAGCCGGCCGAACTCGGGCGCCCCCATTGCGTCGAGCGTCCGCGGCATCGGCAGGTCGACGTCGATGATATCGAGCACGCGCCCCGGACGGCTCGACATCACCACCACGCGGCTGGAAAGAAACACCGCTTCTATAATGCTGTGAGTAACGAATATCACCGTCTTCCCGGTTCCGCTCCAGATGCGCAGCAACTCCAAGTTCATTCCCTCGCGCGTCATGGCGTCGAGCGCGGCGAAAGGCTCGTCCATGAGTAGAATCGCCGGATCCTGGATGAGTGCGCGCGCGATCGACACGCGCTGCTGCATGCCCCCGGAAAGCTCGTAGGGGTAGCGGTCATGGAATTCCTCCAGTCCCATGGTCGCGAGCAGGGCTTGCGCGCGCTCGTGAAACGAAACCTCGTCCAAGCGACGCACCTCGACCGGCAGCATCACGTTCTGCAGCACCGTGCGCCAAGGCAGCAGCACCGGACCCTGGAATACCATGCCGATGTCGCGGCTCGGACCGGCCACGTGCCGGCCGTCGATCGACACCACTCCGGACGTCGCCCGAAACAATCCGGCGATGATCTTGAGCAACGTACTCTTGCCGCAGCCGCTCGGTCCGACCAGGGACACGAACTCGCCGCGCCGCACCTCAAGATCGACCCCGTCCAGCGCCCGCACCGGCCGGCCGCTAGCGGCCGGGTAGGTCATATTCAGGTCCCTAACCTCGATCACACTCGGTCTCCCATCACCAGACTTTAATCAACTCACTGAGCCGCGTGCGCGGAGCTGGCGAGATGCGCCTATGCACCAGCAGGTGCTTGATGAGCATGCTCTGGGCAGTTCAGGGTGCTTTGATGCAAATCAAATCCCTTGAACCGGCTGTCCTGTTTCGCGATTGAGATCTCCCTCCATCGGCAGGCCTGCCTTGCCCCCGTCTTCACAAAGCTTACTTGCCGCTATATGCCCTGTACTTGTCCAGATAGCGCACCGGCACCGACAGCGCGTCGCGGCGGAAGGGATCACCCAGTTCCTGCGTCACCATCATCTCGAGCACCGTGGTCTTGCCCTGCTTCTGCGCCGCGCACGCCGCGCGCAGCGCCTGACCGACGTCGGCGAGCTTGTCCACCGTGACGCCCTCGCAGCCGAAGGCGCGCGCAATGCCGGCGAAGCTCGGATTGTCCAGATTGACGCCGACATAGCGGTTGGAATAGAAATCGACGTGGTTCTTTTTCTCCGCGCCCCACTGCCCGTTGTTGAATAGCACCACCGTCACCCCGATGTGCTCGCGCGCGCAGGTCAGGAGTTCGTTGAAGCTGATGCCCCAGGCACCGTCGCCGACGTAGGCGACGGCGGAGCGATCCGGCGCGGCGATCTTGCAACCGATGATGGTGGGGAAGGCATAGCCGCAGTTGCCGAAGCTCATCGCGGCGAACATGCTGCGCGTCCGCTCGAAGCGCAGATAGGAGTTCGACACCGAGCAGATGTTGCCGATGTCGGTCGACACCATCGCATCCTTCGGCATCGCCTTCTCCAGTTCGCGCAACATCTGGCGCGGATGCATCCGGCTGGAGCCTTTCGAGACTTCGAGCGACCACTGGTCGCGCTCGCTGGTCCAGCCGTCAAGCTCCTTCTCCCATGCCTGCTTCTCCGCCTTGATCCTGGCGTCGCGTTCGGTTTTGTTGGCTTGACAGGCTAGCGTCTTGCCGGTGAGGCGCGCAACCAGCGCTGCGGCAGCCGCCCTGGCGTCGCCGCAGATACCGACTGACATCGGCTTCACCAGTCCGAGCATTTTCGCGTCGGCATCGATCTGGATAATTTTCGCGTCCTTCGGCCAGTAATCGAGGCCGTGCTGAGGCAGGGTGCCAAAAGGCCCGAGGCGCGTGCCCAGCGCCAGCACCACGTCGGCCTGCGCGATGAGCTTCATCGCCGCCTTCGAGCCCTGGTAGCCGAGCGGGCCGACCCAGAGCGGGTGCGAAGCGGGAAACGAGTCGTTGTGCAGATAGCTGTTGGCCACCGGCGCGTGCAGCAATTCAGCCAGCTTGACCGCCTCCGCCATGCCTTCGGACATGACCACGCCGCCGCCGGCAAGTATCACCGGGAATTTGGCCTCGGCCAGCAGCGCCGCCGCCTCGGTGAGCGCCAGCTCGCCCCCGGCGCCGCGCTCGATACGGATCGGCTTCGGAATTTCGCATTCGATGTCGCCGTAAAAGTAATCGCGCGGAATGTTGATTTGCGCCGGCCCCATTTCCAGCAGCGCGCGGTCGAAGGCGCGCGCGGTCAGCTCGGCCATGCGCCTGGGGTTATTGACATGCGCCTGGAACTTGGTGATCTTCGAGAAAATCGGCAGTTGTTCGGTTTCCTGGAACCCGCCCAGGCCGATGCCCATGCTGCCGGTCTCGGGCGTAACCACGATCACCGGGCTGTGCGCCCAGTAAGCTGCCGCGGTCGAGGTCACGAAATTGGTGATGCCGGGGCCGTTCTGGCCGATGCATACGCCATGCCGGCCCGATACGCGCGCGTAGCCGTCGGCCATGTGGCCGGCGCCCTGCTCGTGCGCCACCGGAATGAAGCGGATGCCGGCGGCGGGGAAAATGTCCAGCGCGTCCATGTAGGCGGAGCCGACGATGCCGAACACGTCAGTCACGCCGTTGGCGACCAGGGTTTCCACGAAGGCCTCGGAAGGCGTCATGCGGATCTTGCCGGAGACGACGGTGCGTTGGATCGCGGCTTCATTGCCCATGGCAAATCCTCAGTGACAATTTGAATAAACGGAACAACACGCTTCGTTTTGTAAATTTTTTCACACACGCGTCCCCATGTCAAGCGAAGAGCGTCGATATCAGAACGAACTGTCTCATTTTCCACTATAATCAGCCGATGATGCCAATGCAGGACGCCGCTTCGGCCACTTTGCGCGCCTTCGCCGTAATCGAAGCCATCGTGCGCGCGGACCGGCCGGTGTCGCTCACCGAAGTAATGGCCGCGGTGGCGCTGCCAAAACCGACCGTCTATCGCATATTCAATCTGCTGGAGCATTCCGGTCTGCTGCTGCGCGAGCCCGATGGCAAGCGCTACACCGTAGGCCCGCGCCTGGCGCGCCTTGGCGCGGAAATACTGATGAATTCCTCGGTGCGTGGCTCGCGCCACGCGATCCTGCAGCGGCTGGTGGATGAGTTGGGGGAAACGTGTAATTTCACCATGCTCGACGGCAACGAGGTGATTTATCTCGATCGCGTGGAGACTGCCTCACCCCTGCGCGTGAACTTGCAACCGGGCTCGCGCGTGCCATCGCATTGCACCGCCAGCGGCAAGCTGTTTCTCGCCATGCTGTCGCGCGCACGGCGTGCCAAGCTGCTCGACAACCTGCCGCTGCAGCGTTACACCGAAAATACGATCACCGACAGGGGCAAGCTGGAACTGGAACTGGAGCGCATCCGCCGCGAAAAGATCAGTGCGGACAACGAGGAATACATCACCGGCCTGGTATGCGTTGCCGTGCCGGTCCTGTCGCGGGACGGGAAATCCTGCGCTTCGGTTGCGGTGCAAGCGCCGGTTGCGCGCATGTCCATGGACAAGGCTCTGGCCCACGTGCCGGCGTTGCGCCGCGCCGCCACCGCCCTGACGCAGACCTATCAGAAAGACGAGGTCGCCCGGCCGCGCCGGCGCAAGCGCGCGGCACCCAAGCGCCGCGCATGACCGCGCGCCCGCACCTTGAGCAACTGATCGCCCGCGCCCGCCGCTACGCGCCGCTGCCGATGGCGATCGTATATCCCTGCGACCGCGACTCGCTGCTCGCCGCGGCGGAAGCGGCGAAAGCACATCTGATCACGCCGCTGCTGATAGGCCCGCGAGACAGGATCCTCGCCTCGGCCGAGGCTGCCGGCGTGGATGTCGCCGCATTCGAACTGCACGACATCGGGGGCGAGCCCGCCGCCGCCGCGCGGGCCGCGGTGGCACTATGCCATGATGGCCGGGCGCGGGCCATGATGAAGGGTAGCCTGCACACCGACGAGCTGATGGGCGCCGCCGTCGCGAGCAAAGGCGGGCTGCGCGGCGCGCGGCGCGTCAGCCACGTGTTCGTCATCGATGTCCCGGGACACCCGCGGCCGCTGCTCATCGCCGACGCGGTGATCAACATCACGCCCAACCTCGCCGCCAAGCGCGACATCGTGCAGAACGCGGTGGATTTCGCCCACGCCATCGGCATAGAAATTCCCAAGGTCGCGATACTGTCCGCTGTCGAAACCGTGAACCCGGCCATAGCTGGAACCGTCGACGCGCTGGCGCTGCGCGAGATGGCGCACAACGGCGAGATCAGCGGCGCCATCGTCGATGGCCCCTTTGGCATGGACAACGCGATTTCCGCAGAAGCGGCGCGCATCAAGGGTATTCGCTCGGAAGTGGCGGGTCAGCCCGACATTCTGCTCGTGCCGGGCCTGGAAGCCGGCAACATTCTCTACAAGGCGCTGGTGTACCTCGCCCGGGGCGAATGCGCCGGCTTGGTGCTTGGCGCCAAAGTGCCCATCGTGCTTACCAGCCGCGCCGATTCGATCCAAAGCCGCGTGGCATCCTGCGCGCTGGCCCAACTCAAGGTACAAGCGCAATGAGCAAACTGTTCTCGCCCTTTGTCCTGCGCAACTTGACGCTGGAGAACCGCATCATGGTCTCGCCGATGTGCCAGTACGCGGCGACAGAGGGCAACGCCAGCGACTGGCACCTGATCCATCTCGGACAACTCGCCCTGGGCGGCGCCGGACTGCTGTGCATCGAGGCAACCGCGGTCGAGGCGATCGGCCGCATCACACCCGCCTGCCTCGGACTGTACTCGGACGAAAACGAGGCCGCGCTTCGCGGCGTGGTGACGGCCCTGCGGCGCCACGCGGATACACCGCTCGCGATCCAGCTTGCCCATGCGGGCCGCAAGGCGTCGAGCTACACGCCCTGGGACGGCGGCAAGTTGATCGGACGCGAGGCCGGCGGATGGGAGCCGATCGCGCCCGCAGTGCTGTCGTTTTCGCCCGCCGAACCGCCGCCGCGCGAAATGCAAGCGGCTGATCTCGCGCGCGTGCGCGACGCGTTCGTGCGGGCGGCGCAACGCGCCGCCCGTCTCGGCATCGACGCCATCGAGCTGCACGCGGCACACGGTTATCTGCTGCACACATTCCTCTCGCCGCTATCGAACCGGCGCAGCGACGCCTACGGCGGGTCGCTCGTGAATCGCATGCGCTTTCCGCTGGAGGTGTTTGCGGCGGTGCGCAAGGTCTGGCCCGAGGCGAAGCCGCTCGGCGTGCGCATTTCTGCGAGCGATTGGATCGAGGGCGGATGGGATCTGCCGCAGTC
>Ga0315281_10005160_pt1 | contig 18745 bp, 26 predicted proteins | sample YL17G07_0_MG_FD_204540 | JGI IMG/M metagenome (GOLD analysis project Ga0315281, IMG submission 204540) | Sediment microbial communities from Yellowstone Lake, YNP, Wyoming, USA - YL17G07_0 | ecosystem: Environmental > Aquatic > Freshwater > Lake > Sediment | place: USA: Wyoming | collected...
CAACTACTGTAGCAATACCATGAACTCCGCAGCCCATCGCGTTATCTACACCAGAGTAAGGCCAAAAAGCAGGTTCTTGACCATTATCCACGAATGAGCCTGTTTTATTTCTCTTAAAGAAATATAGAACATCTCTTAATTCTGTTGCATTTGTAAGAGGATTTCCATCAGGAGGAAATGATAATACTCCATTAATCTGATTAATAGCCTCGGGTTCACCTATTGCACTTGCATATCCTAAAGATACATTATTATAATCACAATAAGTGACAAGACGATTATGATAGGTGCAAAGCCCAACTCCTGCTGGAATTTCCGCGAAGTTATCAATAAGATGAGAAGCGTCTAATAGTAAGTCTTGGTCATAAAAGGATTGATTAGCAAGAGTGGTTACTACGTTACCTGCGACTGTTGCTCCGGGAATGAAGAATAATTGATATCCATTCACATCACCATTATACGTCTGAATTACTTTAGATGCTACAACGTGTCGTTTAGTAACAGACGCGAGAGGAGAAACAGCCACACCTGTAAAATCTACTTCTAAATTAGCTGCTGTAGTAAGAGCGACTAATCCCCCAGGTGGGGATAAATAACCCGTATCAGTTTCAAAAACATACCCAAAAATATGGACACCAGCGTCAGTATGACCAGCAGCACCGTTAACGGGAACAATAGCAGTAGTAGGACCAGCGCCCGCAGCTTTACGCGCAGCCACTCCAGCACCAAGATAAACATAGAGGAATTCACCAGTTAATCCTCTTTCACGATTCATTCCACTCACTAACGCAGTAGTAAATGGAGTAATATATGCCCGCCCTGCATAGGGAGTAAAACCAAAATCAGTCATTGTAGCAATAGTAAGAATAGGACCAAATACAGTCAATGAATCTACAACATGATAAATCTTTCCGCCTGTAACTAGAACTAATAGAGTCTGTTTATCGGCAGTTGGATAATTATAAATTCTAAGAACATTCTGAGTTGGAGTTGCTAAAGCCTGATGTAGTCCAATACCATCTCGTGAACCGAAAGCATCATCACCAATAAATTTCAGATTAACACAATCACTAAAATGGTCCATTGGCGTATCAACAATAGTTCCCCTATTGTATAGACCATTAAATTCTTCTAACAGTACAGGTTCGTGTTCTCTCATGGCACTATGTCATGAATCCGCGTTTTTTATATGCAGCTCTAAAGGGACGACGACGAGTAAGAATAGTCTGCTTACCTTTAACACCAATACCCGTAGCTCTATCTAACGCCATTATAGCATAGGTATTAAGAGAATTAGCACTAGCTAGATTGCGTTCAATAAATTCAGCACATAGACCAGCAGTACGATATTCAAGGAATGTAGCAGCATTGATGACGTTGATTAATGAGGTTTCATCAACTAATGGAGTAAATATGTCCTTAATATAGTCAATTTTAATATCATTACTTTGATTAGAAGGAAGAAATTTAATTATCTGATTTTCCCAGACATAAAAACTAAACTTGCTGGTTGTAGTTCCTTCAAACTGATGGGGAATATAATCCCTTCTCGACATTGGAACATAAGGGTCAATTCCTGTCTGTCTTTCCCATAATTGATTAGGTTCAATCATATCATCAGGTAACTTAGGAACACCAACACCATTGTAGATGATTTGGGTGGTTCCTACAGGAATATTAATTAATGCTGAAGTAAGTTGAGTTACAGGAATACTATTAAGCTCAAAATGTTCCTGTAACTCTTGCATAGCAATCTGTAAATATGGAAGAACCGCTGTGTAGGTATAGATAGTCCTCGCGGTATCATTCAATAACGTGGATGATTTAGCTAGAACTGTTGACGCAACGAGGTCTGCGGTTGACATGTTTTTACCAGAAGAAATGACCCATTAATACACCAAACGCGAAGGGAAGAATAGGTTTCTTTGCAAATTTCCAAATCATTTCACTAATCGTATCTCCAGGTGTATGATTCCAAACGGACCAAAATTCATACACGAATATTAAAACCACTCCAGTTAAAAGTAACCATTTCATATATTACTGGGCAAACGTAAGGCCCAACTCCTTAGCTTTAACAGGGTCATTAATAGCCTTACAAGTAGGACAAACAGGGAACATAGGATTAAGTAGTCCACCACAAGCCTTACAACGAACAGTATCAACCATCCTAAAGTCTTTCAGCCAATCTTTAGGAAGATTCATCTCTTTAGCTGCAACTCGCATACTATCACTGATTGCGAGAGGATTACCATTAGAACGTGCCCACAAAGCATCAGCGAGCTTAATCAAGGTAGAAAACCAATTACGCTGTCTTACTAATGCAGCGTCTAATTCATGCTTAAAGTTCTTTTGAATGGCAACTAGGCTATGCTCGCCGGGAATATAGAACAATCCTGGCATAGCATCTGACATATTACATCCTAGAATTCCATTACAAAAGTCTTTAATGACTGAATCAGCAATCTGTACGCTTGAAACAGGAATTTCAAGTAACGGTTGTTCTTCATCAATTTCTCTCCACCAACTACTAGGACCAAACACTACAACGGACGGATGTTCATAAGAACCAGCAGGAATTAGAAATACTCCAGGTGTAATTGTTGGTTTAGTTTCAAGAATTTCCGCTGGATAAATACTGACAACAGTAGTTTTATCCAATGGATTCACTGGTCCACGAATAGTTCGACGCCGAAAAGCTGATTTTCCAGGAAATTCGCCAACTACAGACATAACTAACCCTCTTTCTGAGCGATTTTATATGATTGAGGCATCGCTATGGCCTCTCCTGTTATAGTTCGACCAAGTAAGGAAGATTCATCTCCAAATAATTCCTCCGTTAACTTTTCAATCCTCTTTTCTTTCGCTTCAATAGGATGTTTAGATTCCTCATCAATATATTTTGCCATACTCTGTTTACCCAAAGCAGCATACAGAGTGTCGATTACAAATTTACAACCCCAAAGTGTTGGGGGGATATATTCATCAAACTTACCACGAAATACCCAAATAGGTTCATAGGATAATTTCAGTCCAGCCAATTCGGGTATGTTAGATTCAGGAACAATCACTAATCTTTCAAGAACATACTTTTCATGAATCCACTGTCGATACTTCGGAAGTAGTTTTACCACTGATTCAAGTAGTATTACTCCTGAATCAGTCCTATCAGTTAAACGCTTTTCAAACTGGTCTTCCGACCATACTACGCGAAATATAGGTTGACCCGTTCCGGTATCAACACCGAACAGGTCTACTAATTGACCGTTAATAGATTCAATTCGTTCTGCTAATTCCATTATTATATTGGGGAGGAGACACTATTATCTCCTCCCCCCTCGTGCAGACCACTACGCAGGCACAACCACTACAGGGTCAACAACTGTAGCAGCAAAGTTCCGCCACACATCGCCAGCAGAACCCTTCTTGAACCCAAGTGCGATGGTAACATCAATGTCAGCAACATAGTTATTAATAACCATGTTGAGAGAGCCACCATCGAGATTGATTCTCCAACCACCTTCTACTGCAAACTTAGAATAGAAAGTGTTACCTTCAACCAAATAGTTATTACCAGCAACAATGATATCACCCGCATTGCCACGCTGGAATCGGTTATTCCGAATAACACCATAGCCAGTCTGGGCTACACCACCATCAGCAGTATTGCGAATTGCAGTTCCAGTTCCAAGTGCCTCAAAGTCACAATCTTCAATCAGGATACGCTTACATTCACCAACATTGACGCCACAACCAGCAGCTCCACCAGTCGAGAAGTAACAACCAAGAACTCGACCATGTGAACCATCAGGAATAATTGCAGTTTCCATACGACGGAAACGAATAGCATCATTTCCCGCTGGAGGTGCAAACTGAATATTCTGAACAGTCCAACCCTGTTCAATAATATTCAGATTCGGCCTAACAACACCAGAAGTAGGTGCCAACCATGATGCTCCACCACCCGTCGGAACACCACCATTAGTAGCCTGACGCGGCCTATTAGCTGCACCTAGAATAGTAACGTCAAAAACACCAACAGGAGTAAAAGCAACTTCACGCAATACTCCAGAGAGATAAATCAAATCTCTGGAACGAAGGTTTGGAGCGAGCGCTTCAAAAGTTTCGAATGAACCTCGCGGTCCACCACCCTGCGGAAACAGATACCAAACCTTATTAATTACACCATAATCCTGTAGAATAGCGCGACGATTTTCCTCGCGCATATTCCGCCAAAAACCATCATACATGATATTTCTCCAGTCTTATTGACCAGCGTTGTTACGCCAGAGAATTAAGCGCGTGGTTATCGGTATACGCGCCCCACCATCCTAACAGTTATTACACTACAGCAGCGGGCCACCAATAGGCAGAAACTGGGTCCCAACACATCAAGATTGGTCGTAGTGTAATAGGCTGATAACCAACCTTAATAGGATACAACGCACCATTAGTAAGCATTGCTCCAGGCGCACCATGCGTAAAGCAAAGAACTACCTCACAATACGCATCGGGTTGAGGTGGAACAAGATTAGCAAGCTGAACCTGTCCACTAAGGAAGGTAAACCTTGCCGTGGGTGTAATAGTAAGAGCACAAACCTGAGTAGTAGGTTTGGGCTGAGTGGGGCCATGACAAACCCCAAAGTCAGCGGAATTAAGGGTTCCAGCAACAGCCATTTTATTTTCCTTTTCTCCCTAATTCCAGTTAGTAACCAGTGGGAACTGCCAACGTATCAATATAGGCACAAGCAGCAGGATTCGTAACAAACGTCTGCATACCCACAACCATATAGAAGATGTCAGCAGTAGCCACACCACCAGAAGGACCACGGATTTCAAAGATTCTACGACCATCAGTTGTATAGAAACCAATGGGAAGAATCTCACCGCGACCCCACACTTCATCAACAATGAAGTCAATACGAGTCTTGTCCCAGTTAAAGGAATCACGCAGACTAGCACCAGCCATCTGCATACCATCGCCGAAATACATGTTCAGCGATTCTTCCTTTGCCTGCTTATGAATAATCGAAACCAACTGTCCGATTTCCTCATAAGCCTGCTTCTGACAAGGATGCAACCATGCAGTAGGCTTGAACGTATTGTCAATACCTACACGGTTTCCAATCTTATTCATCGCAAGACGTGGCAACGGAAGTGTCAATGCAGCATTCAAACCATTAACACGGTTAGCTCTAATTTCTGGTGTGGCTGAACGAGAGAATCCAAGCCATGTACCAGTGGAAGCATTAGAATGATGATACGGCACACCATACAGAGCAGGAAGTGCTGTAGGAGTAGTGATACCATTCGTAACTAGCTTGTCGGTTGCAATAGTAGCAGCAACAGCAGGAGTTACGTCGATACTCTTATTCTCAACATCCCACTTGGTAATGACACCGCTACCACGCAGAACACCAAGAGCAGTATCGAACACCTGTACAGTCTGACCATAACGCATCAAACGTGCGCCAAAGCCATCAGTACCAAGTGTATAGGTATCAACACCACCAGCAGTAGAAACAGCGCTAATAACACCGATAACGCCATCACCAGCCTGCATCATCTGAGCATCAAGCTGTCGGCGGAGTTCGTCAAGAGCCGTAGCTGTAAGTCTACGAACTCCATTAGTAACAGCCTTCCGCTCATCATCTGTGGCCCAATCCGTCAACTTAGTATATTCGATGTTCTCGCTAACGAACACACTAGTAAGTACGGCCTTATCGAATGTCGGGCCACCACCGCGTCCCAAATCTCCACCATCAGCATTAAAATACTGAAAGCTTCCACCGGGACGGAGTTCCAAAGGAACGCGCATCTGTCTATTAGAGATTTTTTCTACGTCACGTTTCTTAACATTAGCGTAGAACTTATCATCTCTTTCAAACAGAACGCGAATCTTTGGAATTACACGTTCTAACTCAAGTCCAGCTACCTGTGACTCAACAACAGCCATTTTGTCCCTCGTTAATCTGCATTAAGAAAATCAATAGTCCTCATTCCTCTTGGAATATCGGCTGCTTTAGAAATCTTGCCACTTTTTATTTCTTGTGACCGTGGCCGTCCGGGTGTAATTGGAGTCTTATTAGGACTCTCATCCTCATCACTAGTACGCTTACCTAATCCCCTGAGAGCGTCAATTCTGGCCTTTTTTATGACTGTAGGCAACAGTGTCTTAGCACGGGATAGATAAGCTGACTTAATACGTTCTACAGAAACTCTACTAAAATTCTCGCTAAACGCGGATTCCCATAATTTATCTTTAAGAGCTACGAAACGTGCATCTTTACTAAGTACAACTTCTAGCATCTCAATAGCTTCACGACTCGCATTTTTACGAACATAATCAGTCATGGACTTCTTAGGGTCAATATTAGCATCAATAGTATTCTTAAGGGTATTATTAATCCTCGTGTTCAAATCATTTCTAGCACTATCAAACTGCTGTCTTACGAACTGCTGTTCTCTCTGTTCAAGTTCCTTATTCTTACCATCTACTTCCGGTTCATCTTTAGACAGATTAGAAGGAGGCTTAAACTCACTAGTTCCAAATACAAACTGATTTAATAGCTGTGCTGCTGACTGTAATGCTTCATTTCCACTCTTTCTACTCTCGCGCACCATAGCTACGATAGTATGCTTAGTAACATTTCCAAGCACATGGAAATATGCCTGTTCATCTACACGCGCAAGAGTAGGAAGATACTCATCAACAATCTTATTAAATCCCTTTGGACTTTCATTCTTAACAGCCCTGAGAAGAATCTCAGTATTTCCGCTCATTACATCGTTTTCAAATTTATCTAGAGTCTGTTTAGCTGAAACAGCTGCTCTAGCATCATCAATAGTAGGTAAGATTTCAGTAAACTGCTGTTCTCTATAATATGCCTTCTCAAGATAAGGAAAATCCTTAAAAAGAGTAGGATACTTTGCCAGAATTTCCTTACGACGAACAGGAGTTACAAGTTCCAGTTGTTCTTCTGTTGGACCTTCTAATTCCTGTTCGATTTCAAGTAGTTCATCATCTACATCTTTACCTTCTTCGCCTTCTTCTCCTTTAGCACCATCAATACCCGTTGTGCCATCTTCTTTAGATTTAGAAGATTTAGGCTTATCTTCCAGTTCAATAACTTCGGGTTCATCTTCTGCACCCAAAAAAGTGATTACATCTTCATGACTATCTGTTGATGGACCAACAGGAGTATCTATAGTTGCACTATTGGACGGTAGCGACATTTGCTTCTCCCATTATGGGTGCTTCTGGTTGCATCTCTGACGGATTGGGCTTTTCAGGCGGAGCAGCACCATTCTCCGAACCTGTAGCCGGTGGCTGTTGCATCATACTCATTTGCATTTGCTGATAATGAAGTTTACCATGCAAAAGTACATTTCTATAACCCGGTTCATTATCTATCTTCGTCTGTTGACCAGCAGGACTAACTATCCATTTACGACAAATCTCAAACTCTATTGCATGATTCTCATACACAGGGTCAATATCTACCGATGGAACTTCAGGATTCAATGGGTCCATCGGATTTGGCATTGGTTCAGAATCAACTAAGAGTTTAATCTCATCATACTGATGGTTTCTATCATCTTCACCCGGAACAAAGAAATCTGTAAGTCCAATAGCCTGACGGATAATTGGTAGATTTTCAGGAGAACCAATAACAGCAAGAACTTCAGGATTAGCAGCCGACAATAGCTGCATGATAGTATCCTTCTGCTGTGACCAAGTTAATGGAAGATTCTCATTAGCCTCTAGTTCTACTTTACCAATCTTTCCTTCCAACTCTGCCTTACGAATGAATACATTAATAAAGTTACCGTCAGGGTCACGCTGAACATCCCTTTCATCTTCCTTTACTTCTTGGATGTAAGCGGGAATAACTTTACCGAAGATTTCCTTCCACCATATAGTGAAAATTTTCCATGTGTTCTGGAGTCGTTGTAATGCTTGCGCACGAGACATTGAATACTGTGATGCAGTTTCAGCCCCCTGCATCTGTCCACCAAATAGTGACGGTAAGGCACCCGACACAAGTTGTGCAAGTCCTTGTATGTTAGTTGCAAAAGGCATTACCTCGGGTGATAAATTCGCAGTTTTAATTTCATGAAATCCATCACTTAAAGTCTTACCAGATTTCGGAACAGCCTCATATATACCACCTGGGACTGATTCCATCTGGCGATAAGCATTAAAATTTAATACAGCAGGGTCAGCAAATGTCTGACCAATACCATGTTCAATAGTCTGAAGGGTTAGAGAAATTAGGTCATTAGTTATTTCTTGTACGCTAACCAATAAGAGGCCAAGAGGGTCATGATGCAAATAATCAGAAAGGGGATTATAAGTAAGAGTCCAAGCATCATCAAGACGTTCATTATAAGCATCACCAAACTCATCATTTACTAATGTAACCTTAACACCATTCGGATACAATTTCTTAAGTTTCTTTACATTATCTTCGTCCTGAAGAATATTAAATGCTGAGGGCCGGAGCCACGCATTACGAATAGTCACATTATTTGTAGGATATGCTCCCTGATACTGTGGACTCAATCGACCCCATTGTTCATAGGGGTCTTTTGGTCCAACAGAACTAGCAATTTTCTTAGCTTCTTCACTAGACAACTTACCATGCAAATGCGCATACTTTTCAATTGCATTTGCATAGTGAGTTTCATAACTAAAAATAAGATAGGGACAATCTTCCTGCTTTCTCGCGTAAATTGGAACCTTTACATACAACCCACCATAGCAATCCAACATAATTCGAGTTTTGGGTTTGTGTGTAGTTCCAACGATTCGAGTAACAAAGAAAGATTCATTATTAATCGCAGGCTGAATTACCTTATTACAAGCCGGACACATTTCCGGTTCATAATCTTCTGGTTCTCTCTGTAGAACTGTAGTGAACTCATCTTCCTGATTCTGTTCCTGTTCAGCCTCGCGCAATTCAGCAACTTCGTGATTCAGTTTATCATCAATATTATAACCACACTCAGGACAAGTAGTTATCTGATGTTGTTCCTCTATTTCTTCCTTCTCGTCTTCCGCGTAAGTCCCAAAGTATTCATCAGACTTAGGATAAGTATAGCCAGCCACCATTCCTTCCGTGCAATAAATGAATAGCGCGTGAAGCCATACCAACTGAACATTATTATGCCTATAGATTAACTGAGCAATTTTATCACCGGCTTTAGCCGTAGCCAAGTCAAGAGTGTTATCCGCATCATCAGGATAACACTTAATAGGAGGCACAACAACTGATAGTGCAGCAATGATTGACTCAAGATAAGCACGAAAGACATTAATTGGCTTATCATAGTAAGACTGTTGCGTATCATCCGTTTGAACTTCATCCCAGATACGCCAATCATGTGCAACCTCGCTATACCATGCTTTCTGAAAACCTTCCCAAAATAACTTAAGCCTCCGCCATGTACGAATCTGGCGCTCTCTAATTTGACGGTCTTCTCTATCGAAGTGACTAATCACTTCTTTTAAGAGAGCCTGAACATCCTCAGAAGTTTCTTTAGCCATTAAAAGCCGCCATAAGCTCCACGCAATCCCCTACCCATACCCCTACCACCAAAAGGATTACCACCAAATGAAGGAGGCATACTAGGTGGAGTAGGTTCCTGATAACCCCAAGGTGATTGTCCGTCAGGCGGCATAGGAGGATTATGGAATCCCATTCCACCACCACCCATCATTCCATCACCACCTACATTAGGAGGCATACCCCCACCAGTAAATCCACCACCTGCCATATATGGACTAGGTGACATAGAAGGACCAGTATTAACTGGACCCCATGTACCTGCACCCTGACCAGTAGGAAGATTAGAAGGTGGTGCATAAGGATTAGCAGGAGGAATTACTCTACCCCCCTGAACTGTTCCATATTGACGGAATGAATCATTGGGTCCACCAGAAGGGAGAATGTGCATCTGACTACCCATACCAGCATTAAGACCACCCATCTGTCCCATAGGATTAAGATTAGGTGCAGGTCTATTTCTATTTTGAGACATAGATGGACCTACATCCACACCCTGTCTTCGTTTTCCTCCCTGTACACCTTGAGGTTTAGGATTAGAAATCTTAGTCTCAGGTAAACCTCTAGCACTCCCCCAGTTACTAGTTCCAACATTCATTCCACCCATTATACACCATGCTTTCTAAGGGTCTTGAGAGAAGGCCCAGTTTCTAGGGTTTCTTCTTTTTTAGATTCAGACTTTTCATGTTTCTTTTTCTTATTAGCAGTAGCATAGAAAACACTCTTACCTTTTTCCTTGCCATACTGCTTCTTCATATTACCCATGACTTTTTCGCCGGAGCCACCATAGTATTTTGATAATGGCATGTTATTTCAACTTTCTATCGCTCCGAGCTTGTTTCCAGGGATAAGTACGTTCAGCCTCATTTGCTTCTATTTCTACATCACGCTTTTCCCACGATTTAGTTAAATCCATTAGTCTACTTCCTATCCCACGGGGCGGTTGACCTCTATGAGTAAGTTCATGAACTAGAGTATCTCTTAGATTATTATCTTCTTCTGTAGCCTGTCTATTAATTGCAATAGTTCCAGGATAATTCATTGCAGTTATACCACCTGGAAGCATACCACTTGCAAATCGCTCAAGTCTATTCATTGGTCTAGCGGTAATACCCCTAGATTCTCTAGGCATATTAATTTGTGCAGATGCAAATTGTTTCTGAAGCTCAGGCCACTCATCACCATTAGACCCCAACATCCTACTCATAAAAGTAGGAGAGGGGTCAGCACTAGAATCATGACCTTTTTTCTTCGGCAATTTTCAATTCCTTTTCAAGTTCGTCTGTAGAAATAGGAGCGTTACGTATTAATTTAGCTCGTTCTCTATCTTCAGCTTCTAGCATTTGTCTACGCACATTCCAAGGAACATTAATCGGCCGTGTAGGTTCCATTGGTTGTGACGGAGCAATAATAGCTGGCTCTGTAAACAATTTATTTAGAAGTTTAGTATTTTCAAAAGTTAATCTTTCAATCTGAGTCTGGAGAGTATCACAAGATAAACAAACTCTGGACTCTTTAAGCTCATCATAACAATGAGGACAATGAGGATTGAAGAATCTATGAATCCAGTTACTCATTTAATCCTCACATTACTAGGAGAACTTGGGGTGACTATGAATGCGAAACTTAAAGGGGCTGATTTTACACTTTCCCCCGCGAGATTATTAGCTGTTAGTGTAAGAGTATGTGCTCCAGGAGTAAAGGCCGGAAAAGCAACTTCACACTGATATGGTGATACAGTTCCTACACATGTTACAGAAATAAGGGTGGTCCCTACTGTTGCGGTATCAGGATAATACTTAAAAGTGTATCCCTGCGCTTCCGCTAATGTTGGAGCAGCCTGGTCCCACCCTATTTTAGAACTACCTGTAGCTGGTGGCTGTGCATATACCACCGATGCAAAAGTTACTATAAGGACAGCTAAGAAGTATGCTCTTTTCATGATATCCTTATGAAGTCCAGAAAATCCATTCTGCTGTAGGAGCTAATTCACAAGATACTGTAAGTAATATAAGTAGTATTGCAATAAACCATTTATAATTTCGATTACCTAAATCCATGATGAAACCTACTTACAACTTGCATTTTAACTGGAGCATCAATTCCTCGCATATTACGATAGTATGCTGTCCAATCCTGATTACCCTGAAGAACTTGAGTCATCTGGTCCTGTTTCTGAATCTTCTCAAATTCTCTAGACGCATCCATAAAATACCTCTCCGCCGAGTCACATGCGTATCTAAGGTCATCATAAGGGTCATCACCCTCAAATGTCGCCACATCCTCCGCAGGCTTGTTATCCCTCGGTTTATCATAACTACAAGCCCTAATACTATCAATCATTAATGGACAACAATTAGGATGCCCCTCATGTATCGCTTCGTCACAACGAAATATCTGTAGTCTAGGAATATTTGTCTCCGGTTCAGTAGGTTCAAACAGTTTAAGATATGATTTATAATCATCTAACCCTTTATTCCTAAGCATCCACATTGCATATTCTTCACTGTAGATCGGCAAGTCTGATGCTGGAACAACTGGTTTTAGCCTCCATCTTAAATATTCATGTAGTAACATCTTTCCTGAGATTCGACTTCCCGGAGAATTATTACTCAGTTCTATCGGCCTCCCTAATGCAGTTTCAATCTGCTGTTGGATAGTATGTTCTTGTCCCCTATCCTGACTCGCCGACCTACAGAACTTAATTACTCTAGGATTGTCTCGTTCTACATAATTTTTAACTATCGGTGCCCATTCCTCAATCTTGGTTTTAAGCCAAGTTAATTCACGGTATAGATATAATTTCTTGCTTGGTGAAATTGCATAGAAACCAATATAAGTCATCGCCGCAAATCCCCAATCTCCAATGACCATTTTAGGCCACCAATCAGGGATATTAAATGGCGGAATTACATGCAATGCGTTTTCGGGTTCATCTGGATAATGCCTATCCCTAAATTCATCAAACACTTGTCCTTGATAAGCATCCCAATCACCAAATTTACGAGCTTTACGCTCCGCCTCAGACGGAATACCATCCAAACGAGCAGAATATTCCGGATCAGCATGGGGATTATCGACAACAGTTGAGTGAACGTAAAATCGTTTAACATTACCTTTTCCTACGATTATCTTACCACCATCTACGCATGGTGCAACAAATCGCTTCTTAACAAAGGTATGTCCGATTCCGCCTGGCATCCCTGCTGCTCTAATGATAGCAGGTAACTCAGAGACTTTAGTTCTGACCCTCGTGAAACCGATGTATAGATAGATATATTCAGTAAAAGAGGTAAGTTCGTCGGGAGTGAATAGATTGATTTCCATTGAATCGTATTTATGAACATCTGATTCCTCCTCACAATGTGCGAGAAATATCATCGCACCATCATTCGAACCACCAGTTCCACCGAATTGGTCAGGTCTAGGGAAGGTCCAGACCATATCAGTTTTATTAAAAGTAGCACCGAACTTTGGATATATTTCTCGTGACCTCGGAACAATCTCATTCCTTAACTCTGGAAAAGTTCGACGCATGAATACTTGTTTGAAAGTTGGATTCTCATGCCAGCGATGGATGAGTCCATATACAAGTAATACATCTGACTTTCCACTCGCATTCCCTCCACCATAGAACGCTTCAAATATACTAGTAGGAAGTGATAGAAATATCTCCTGCTTCTTATTTGGTTTCCAGAATCCTCGGTCAAATGCCATATTACTTTACGTTGACCTTGTTCTTAATATCTTGTTCAATTCGATTAATCTTCTGAGATACTGTAGCCGCACCTCCAGCTGCTAACAATGCAAGGAGAGTCTGATATGTAGCCTCGTCAATATAACCCATTGCATGAAGTCCCGCGAGGACCGCGACTATAGCTGCGATAATATAAGTCTTGTAACCTTCTAACATCTCTTGTATCTCCTTGATTGCTAATGCAGTTTGGATTACTTCTTTCCACCATTTCATATCGTTTAGTAAGGCTGGATTATCCTTTGCCTTACGAAGTAGTCCATATAGTTTCTGAATTCTATATAAGTTTATGATATTACCTAGACCCATTATTATATCTTCTTTAGAATGACTTTAACTGTCGCCACTCCCATGTTCTGTAAGAATCCCCCTGAGAGTTCGGACATTCCATTCGCAAGCGCTACAGCAACACTATCCGTAAAAGCTAGAATATTAGACTGTTCGAATGATGCCCCAGCGGTTTCACAGAACATATAAGTATATTTATTTGGGAGAGCATAAATCTGCCCTGCAACCAAATCTGTAACTACACCAATAGGGATTAATTCAGTCATTAGAATCCCCTTATAATTACTAGAGCATCCCCGGCGGTACTACGAATAAATGCCCCCGCGACTGGAGATTCACCATCCGTAAGTACCATGTTAATATCGGCAGCAAACCCTACAGTATTAGACTGTTCAAATGCAGCTCCGGCAGTTGAACTGAATAGTATACCAAACTTACCCGGAAGGGCATAGACTACATTCTGAGTAAGAGTTGTAGGAATCCCTCTTTGAATCAATTCTGTAGCCATGACTATTCCTTCGGTTCAAACACCTTCATGTTACGAGAAAAGGTTTCCCACATTAATTCAACTTTAAGTTCAAGTCTACTTATAGCTCTAGTAGCTCTAGCAATAGCTACTAGTATTCCTAGATTAATGCCAGTATTTATTGCTTGAACTAATAAATTTTCAGTAATTACCATTTTACTCTTTCACCTGAACGATATCGAACACTTTTTCACTTCGCATCTGTGGACTATAGAAAATGAATGTAGGTCCACCTGCCCCATTAATCTTAGGAACATCAGGTTCCATATTTTTAATAATAGCAGACATATCTTTAGCTACGCCCGCGATATCTTTTGCCTTAGAGGAATTAATCTTTTCCTCTGTTAAAGCATTAAGAGATATCATTAATCGCTTACGTGCTTTCTTAGCAATACGTAGCTTCGCACCATTGATATAACCTACATCAGGTCTATCATCATAAGTTGAAGTTGAATGTGCGCCTTGACTATAAGCCGAAACTGAGGAAGGACTAACACCGAATCTGTCTGCTAATTCTAGTGCACTCGCTCGACCAGATACTACAGATTCATCACCAATTAGTTTTCTTAATGATTCAGGGACTTCAATATTATTATCACCTCGTCCTTTAGATGGTAGATTAGTTATAATACCTATATCCTTACTTGTGGGCATAGGTGGACAAGGAGACACATTTTCTAACTCTTTATCGAAATCAGAGTCAGATACAATTCCCATTGGCATGATTCGCTCCGTTCATGTGGGATATGAAATCACAATAGCGAAATTATGAAATCACAATAGCATGATTCGTTGAAGCGATAGTATCAGTAATAGTCGTAACACCTGTCAGGTCCAATTCCTTCGTAGGACCAGTCAGTTCGCTACCCTGATAAATCTGAACAACCTGTCGCTTAATATCAATAGTAATTGATGTAACTCCCGCGAGAACTGCTGCTGTAAGCTGTTTCGCCGGACCAGTCTTAGCTGTAACTGTCGCTGTACCTGTTGGCATGTTACTATCTCCTTTTTACTAATATTAATCACGATTTCAGGGCTTCGCCCCCTGACCCTTATTATACACGAAACAGGATGAAAGTCAAGTTTATGAAAGTTCTATAGTTCTAAATGAGCGGAGCGAATCAAGTCAAGTCCATGAAAATTAAAAATATTATATGAGATATTTTATTGTTTTTTTCTGAAATTTTGGGCTAAGTCAGGTGATTGCTACGGGGCAAATTCCATGCCAACTTTTCGTTCAAACTCTGAGCGGTACTCCGGTATGCCTTTTGCTTAGGAAATGATAATGCTACCCGAATTGTAGCCAGTGTCAAAATAATACCCCAAAGAATGTAGTCTGTAAACTACTGATAGGATTGAACTTAGACCTCGTGCCTCGATTCAGGGCAAATCAAGCCCCAATCTATGATGCTTCCGTTAGACTGTTGAGAATATCGACGCGAAAACATTAACAATTCAGCGAGTTCCGACCTCGGGAGTTGGCACAACGGTTGCTATAGTATAGGTTAGTCGAGTTGCTCTTTGAAAACCGAATAATCCCGGACTGGCCTGAATAAAGGACAATCATGCAGACCAAAGTCGGCAAGTTCACGTTCTCAATCCCGGAAGGTCATCCGCAGGCTGGAGAGAAGATTGAAAAGGTCTTCGAATACCAGCTGTGCGACAATGACTCCGAGGCTACTACAACGGTCACTGAGAAGAAATGGTCCGTTGTGGGTATGGTAAACGACATTCTCAAAGCAAACGCCCGCAGCAATGCATATCAGGCCGCATTGCTTCCCTACCGTCCTTCTGAGGTATCCGCCGAGGATATCAAGGAACGAATGATTCGTGACTACATTCGTCTCGGAATCTCCGAGGATACGGCCCGCAAACAGGTTGAAGCCCTTCTGGCAGCCTCAGCGTAATAGGTTTTAGTCCGGGATTATTCGGTTCTTTTTCAAACTATTGGAGGAACTAATGTTAGTCCTGCATCAATGGCACAATATCACGGCATATGGTGAGGACGCCATTATTAGACGCGCTAACCTCTATAAATTGTCGGAATTCTACTACGCTTTGCAGCAAGTAGCACATGGCCTGGCGACTATCACCACTATCGAGGACGCTATTGATTACCTCGAAGGAAATGATAAAGGGTGTGTCAAAGACGAAATCCAACCGAATGAAATCTCCTGCGAGGAATAGTCCCGCCGGGGTCATTTTTTCGCGTGGGGGCGGCAGATTGCTTATCGTAACAATCGAAACTTATAGAGGGGGCGGCTGCATTGCTTATCGCATCGTTCCATCCTATATAATTCCCTTCCATTATTCAGAATATTGGCACGCTTTATGCCGAGCGACAATATTAATTGTCACACGTATGGGCATATATAGATAATGTTGCTTTGAAATGGATAATTAAATTTAATAGTTGAGAAAACTATATGAGTACGAGATATTCCCTTAACCCTCTCGTACTGATTCCTACCTCATTCCTATGCCTTTCCGACTTCATTCATATATCTTTCTTGGGTCCGGTTCTCCTCTAACCCGTTGATTCGACTCGACTTAACCCGACCCCACCCTCTCTAACCCCCGGCCTACCCCCCTATTTCACCCCTATTGTCCTATTCAGATGACACGGCTGGCGGGGTGTTGGGAGTTAGTTAGTTACTATTCTTTTTTTTTTTTTTTTTTTTTTTATTATAATATTATAAAACCCCTTCCATAACCCTGTCCTCTTTAGGTGACACAGGTGCTAAATAGGGGTATATTCGATTTTGGGAGAGTGGGAGGGGTCGGGCTAACTCGTTCATTCGCTTGGGTTTGCGGCGATTTCGGAAGTAGGGAAGACAGATGAAAGACCCACGAAAGAAGTCGGAAAGAAGGCGGAAAGAGTATTTTCCGAATTTTATTATAAACCCCACCATCGCAAATTGTATTGTATTAATTCGTATAATCGCAAATTATATCACATTAATTAGAGTATTCTGATAATATTATCTTCGCTTTATGTTCGTGTTCTCGTTTCAGGTGACAATTATCTACCGGGGAGTAGAAAACTGTCATTAGGTCATTCGACCAAACCACAACCTATAGTGGTGTCCTATAAAGTGGACACTATTAGTAGTGGTTTTAGGTGGGGCATGGATATTGCAGCTAATGAGGTATGGCAACCGACCTCAAAACAGGACAATTCCGGAATAACTTAACTACTATGAAGGGAAAAGTCTAATGTCTCAGAACCTACCGCACAAAGTTGGTGAGTGTGAAGTTTGTGACCTAAAAGAAGTAGTAATTAGGTGTCATTATGGAAACATGTGGTTCTGTGATACCTGCTGGTCTATCGAAGAAAGGGCACAAGCCGAGAATATGACGGAAGCTAGACAGCAAGAACGTGTAGATTCAGCTTCCCTACGTTCAGCAAGTAAAGTTAATGATGCAATTCGACAGGCTAGAACAATAGATAGTTCAATTAATGTCAGAACTGACCTTTTCAATGCTGCTACTACATCAATAGTTGAATTAAAGAAAACAATTGATGATGATAATTCGATTGTGAATAAGCCCTATACCCTAGCACAAGAACTTATGACTCGATTCACACACTTTAAGAATGTAGTGTTTGAATTGAATCAGAAGATTGTGGATGCAGGAAATCAACAGAAGGCTATTCAGATATATCTCAATCAATTAGCCAATAGTTTAAGGGCTGATGAGAGAGAGAAATTGAAAATTTCTGATATCAATTATAAGCCTTCCGCTCCAAAGTCTATCACTGTAAAGGCTATCAAGACAACCTCGAAGAAACTCGATAAGGTTGAACTTCGAAAGTATGCTGCTGAACTTAATGTGTCAGAGTTTACACTTCAGATGATTGTAGTTCAGAAGGGTATCACTGTTGAAGCTGCGGCGACTATGCTTCGACATTCTATTAATGCTGCCAAGTCGGAGTAATTGGAGAAACTAATGACACTCACTATTCACTACATCTCAAAGTGGGGAATTCGAGACCGTGAACCCTCCACAATCTGCAAGCTGACGCAGATTATGATGAATTCTGACAAGTCCCTCGAATTCATTGGGGAAGTTAATATCTCCGATGATATCGAACATCCTACAATGCATCAGTTCAGCGGTAGAATTCCGGCTGCTGATATTAACTCATACTTTATCACTCATGACTTTCATTCTTCTACTACACCCGGAAAGGGTAACTAATATGGGATATTGTCGATATAAAGTCGGCTCTAACTATTGGAAGGTTCGCGCTGCTGACCTTCATATTCTAGGACTGTGTATCCGTTGTGGTAAGGTTCCACCTGAGACAGTCCAAGACTTATATTGCAAAGTTTGCAAAACTAAAAGGAAGAACTAATATGGACCGAAATCTAGCATCTAAATTCTGTCGTGCTGAGTTAGATAAGCATGGTCTGAAGGATTGGCATATCAGACTAACTATGGACTTTAATGTTCCATTTCTGGGACTATGTGTATATAAGGATAAGACAATTATCCTCAATGCTGCACATATTGATATCCATCCATATCATGAAGTAGAGAATACTATTAGACATGAAGTTGCCCACGCGATTGTTGGTCAGGGTTTCGGTCACGGTTCAGTGT
>Ga0315281_10005161_pt1 | contig 18742 bp, 23 predicted proteins | sample YL17G07_0_MG_FD_204540 | JGI IMG/M metagenome (GOLD analysis project Ga0315281, IMG submission 204540) | Sediment microbial communities from Yellowstone Lake, YNP, Wyoming, USA - YL17G07_0 | ecosystem: Environmental > Aquatic > Freshwater > Lake > Sediment | place: USA: Wyoming | collected...
GAGGCCCGGGCAATCGGCTACACGGAAATGGTCCTCGACACCCTGCCGACGATGACAGAGGCCCAAGCCCTCTATCACGCGTTTGGATTTCGCGACATCGCGCAGTATCGTGCGAACCCGATCGCCGGCACGCGCTATCTGGGGCGCAGCCTCGTGGACGCCTGATCGTGAAAGGCGGAACTCTCTTCTGAAGTGGTCGCCGTTTGGCGTATGGTGCGTGGTTGTGTTCCCAACCGACATCGCATCGCTGGTTCCGGATTACGCGGCGGTGATGAAGCTGCTGCCGCGGTAGCGACATGAATTCGTCGGACCCGGGCTCCGGCAGGGCACCAGGCACCACCAACCAACACTCACAACGGAGGCATAAGATGAAACTGCTCGCGTCGGTTCAGCAAATACTCAAACCGCTGTTCCCAGGTTTGCTCGGCATCCAGCTAACCGAAGTCGGCGCGGAGCGCGTCGTGGCGTCGATGGAAGTGCGGCCCGAGCTCTGCACCACCGGCGAGGTGCTGCATGGCGGTGCGATCATGGCGTTTGCCGATACGCTGGGCGCGGTCGCGACCTTCGCCAACCTGCCCAAAGGCGCCCGCACCACGACGATCGAGTCCAAGACCAACTTTCTCGGCGCCGCCCCGGCCGGATCGCGCGTCATCGGCGAGTGCACGCCGTTTCACCGCGGCAGGACGACGATGGTATGGCAGACCCTGGTCAGGTCCGAGGCGGGTAAGCTGTGCGCGGTGGTGACGCAGACGCAAATGGTGCTGCCCGCCTTACCCGACACGCAGAGTTGAAGCATGAGAAATGAGACACTGCCTACGGTTTCAGTGACGCCCAAGCTGCAGCTGCTTTACACGTTACGGGGCAAGTTCCAGCGTTATCCGAACACTTTTTCGACATCGCTGCGCCAATCCGGGGTCAGGATTGGTGGCCGACCTGCATCGCCTCGAGGAAGCGCGACACCAGGTTATAGCCGGCGATGGTGGCCGTGAGCTCCACCAGGTCCTGCGCGTTGAAATGCTTCTGCACTTCGGCAAACAGCTGGTCAGGAACCTGGATCTCTTTGGTCATCGCATCGGTGTAGGCAAGCACTGCGCGCTCGGTCGCGTCGAACAAGGACGACACCTGCCACGCATTGAGCGCGGCGATCTGCTCCCCGGTAGCGCCCTCCTTCAGCGCAAACGGCAGGTGCGCCTGGTACTCGTAATCGGCGCCGTTGAGGATGGCCACGCGCAGGATCGCGAGCTCGCGATAGCGCCCGACCAGCTTCGTCTTCTGGCGAATCGCGGTGAAGAAGTTCAGCCAACCCTCCATTACCGCCGGGCTGTGGAGCAGGACCTTGTACAGGTCGAGCAGCTTGCCGCGCTCGGCCTTGATGCGCGCGATGAGCGGCGCGAGTTCGGGGTGGTCCTTTTCTTCGATAAACGGAACGCGTGGCATCGATCGTATCCTTGAGTTGGCAGAGGAAAAAGCAAACAGCAGACTCTTCGGTCGAAGCCTGCCCCGGGCGTAATCGAGGAGGCCTCAGAATGACAAGTTCTGGAGATTCCCCTCAGAAAGGCAGCTCGACACCGGGTTTGGCCGCCTGCAGCACCGCGCGGAATTCGGCCTGGATGCGCGCGATCGCATCTTGCGTATCGCCCTCGAAGCGCAGCACGATCACCGGCGTGGTGTTGGAGGCGCGCGCGAGGCCGAAGCCGTCGGCGTATTCCACGCGCAGACCGTCGAGCTTGATGATTTCGCGCGCGCCGGGAAAGCGCGCGCTTTGCTGCAGCCCCGCTATCAGCCGGTGCGGCTCGCCTTCGGCCAGCTTCCAGTTGAGCTCGGGCGTGTTGATCGAGTCGGGCAGCGCGTCGAGGACAGCGTCGGGATCGGGCGAGCGGCTGAGTATTTCCAGCAGCCGCGCGCCCACGTATTGCGCGTCGTCGAAGCCGTACCAGCGCTCGCCGAAAAAGATGTGTCCGCTCATCTCCCCCGCCAGGGGCGAATGACGCTCCTTCATCTTCGCCTTGACCAGCGAATGGCCGGTCTTCCACATCACCGGCCTGCCGCCGCGCTCGGCAATCCAGGAGGCGAGCCGGCGCGTGCATTTGACGTCGTAGATGATCTCCGCACCCGGGTTGCGTTTGAGCACATCGTCCGCGAACAGCATCAACTGGCGGTCCGGATAGATGATGTTGCCGCGCTTGGTGACCACGCCCAGGCGATCGCCGTCGCCGTCGAACGCGAGGCCCAGCTCCGCGTCCGTGTTGCGCAGCGCCGCGATCACGTCCTGCAGGTTCTCCGGCTTGGACGGATCGGGATGGTGGTTGGGAAAAGTGCCGTCGACGTCGCAATACAGCGGCGTCACTCCGCAACCCAGGCGGCGGAACAGCTCGGGCGCGGTTGCGCCGGCCACGCCGTTGCCGCAATCGATGACGATTTTCATCGGGCGCGAGAGCTTGGCGTCGGCGACTATGCGCGCGAGATACGCTTCGCGCACGTCGGCGGTCGAGTAGTTGCCCGCGCCCTGCGCCAGGTCGCCACCTTCGATGCGAAGACGAAGGCGCTGAATGTCTTCGCCCGCCAGCGTAACTCCGCCGAGCACCATTTTCAGGCCATTGTAGTCGGGCGGATTATGACTGCCCGTCACCATGACCACGCTGCCGCAGCCCAGGTGATGCGCGGCGAAATAGCCCATGGGCGTGGCGGCCATGCCGATATCGACGACGTCGACGCCGGCGGCGCGCAGCCCCTGCGCCAGCGCGCCGGACAGCTCGGGGCCGGACAGCCTGCCGTCGCGGCCGATGGCCACCGCCGTCTGCGTGCGCGCGCGCGCCTCCGAGCCGATCGCCTGGCCTATGGCGGTGACGATTTCCGGGGTAAGCGTGCGGCCGACGACGCCGCGGATATCGTAGGCCTTGAAAATCTCTGCGGGCACGGAGCTCATGTGATCTGCCGTCTTGCCGGATGGAATAGTCCCATTCTACCGCAGCGGGCCCGAATGCTCGCCGAAAAACGCGAGCAGGCGCTGCGGCAGCCAGTCGAGATTGCCCGGAAACGCGCCGCTGGCAAAACCGGTGTCGCCGCCTTCCCGCGCAGAAACAAAGCGGGATAAATAGTCTGCGCATGGCCGCCGCGGAGCCAGCGCGGCGCCTGGTAAGGCTGGGGCGGGAAGATCAATGCAGTACTTTGGGCGCTTCCACCGGAATGTCGCGGCGGACAGCGGGCGCGGGCGCGGGCGAACCGTGGTGCAGCACCATGCGCCAGCCGCCACCGGAGCGCATATAAACGTTGGTGGTGACCACGATACTGTGCCCGCCCCCCGCCTGGCCCTGCGCGCCCCGCACCAGGATATTTTCGTGCAGGCTATGGACGGAGAACATCATGCCGGCGACGATGACCTGATCGCTCAGGTGCACCTGAAGGCGCTGCCCGGATTTGAAAATCTGTGCCCAGTTTTCGCGCACCTGCTCATAGCCGGTGAGGCGCGGGCCGCCAGGATGAACGCAACTCACCTCGTCGTCCTCGGACCAGACTTCCATCATGGCGTCGAGATCGGCGCGCTCGATCGCATCGTAGAACGCGGATTCCGCTTCCTGTGGCGTGAGAAAGGTGGTCTTCTTCAAAGGGGGGCTCCCGGACGGGGCTGATGCCGAGGCGTGTTGGCAATCGCGTCGTTTACCATAAATGTGCGCAGAAAAAGTGAATCAAGGACCAGAACTTCATGGCGAGCTGCGATGCGTTTGGAACCTATTTCTACATGAGAGGCCCGTCTGTCCGTGTTCTCTCAGTCAATAGCTGTTTCGGCAAATCTGAAACGGTGTTTCGGGCTACTTGATCCGGTCGAAAAGCGCTCAGACCAAAAGTATAAGTAAAGCACTCTATCCAGAAGGCATCGCGCCGACAAGTACCGGCAACAAGACAGTACCGGCAACAAGATTTTCTTACCGATGCCTCAACTGAACTTTACAGCAAAGCACCTTGATCAGACCAAAGCCATGCAGGTCAGATTGCGGGCATGACGTCGATAGCTTGCCTTGGCTTGTCCAGCCGCTGGCCACTCAATGGCGCACTACGCGATCGCCAGCTTTATCGCCAAGTGCGTCATGCCAATGCGGCACCCTCGCGCCGACAATCGGCTGCGATACTTAGGCGCCCCCGGGTGGTAAGATTCTGTCGTCGATGGGTATTCACACGTCGTTCGACAATTGCCGCAGGGGCAAGCCCCTGCAATAAAAGCACACTCCAGGAGGATATATGCAAAATTTTTGGCACAACCCGATGTGTCTTGCGGCACTGATGTTTTCTTTGTTGCATGGCAGTGCAAACGCAGCGGACGACAAGGCGGTGCTGACTGGCCTGAAGGAGGTAAAGGTCGCCTTTGACATCAAGGAGGGCAATCCCAAGTTCCTGCTCAGCCGCCTCGACATTATCGACGAAACACGGCAGTCGTTGATCCAGCAAGGCGTGACACCGCATTTCATCCTCGCCTTTCGCGGGCCCGCAACCAGGTTGCTGCAGACCGATCCCGCAATGATCAAACCAGAAGATCGCGAACTGGCAGCGAAAGTTGCGGCGAAGGTGGAGCAGATGAGTTCCGCCACCGGCGTCGACGGCTTCGAGCAATGCGCAGTGGCAGTGCGCGAACAAGGCACCAAAGTAGAGAAGGTGCTCCCGCAGGTGCGCGTCGTCGGCAACGGATTTATCTCGCTCATGGGCTATCAGTCGAAAGGCTATGCCTATATCGCTCCATAAGGCTTGGCGCGTGAACCGGTCGGCGGCCGGATTCTTTCCGGCCGCTGTGCCTGTCCTGGTTCTGGTATTTGCAGCCGCCTTGGCGGGGCGAAGTGTCGCGGTCCGAGCGCAGCCGGCTTGGCGCCTGCCGGAGAAGCCGCCGCCGCGTGAACTCAGACACGAAGGAATCGTCGTCAAGGTCACCCCCCTGCTGGTTGAGCCCGTGATGGGATTTCTCATAGGGCGCGGTTTCCCGGCCCCGCTGGCGCAACGCTATGCAGCGAGCTGCGTCATCCGCGTGGTAATGAGCAACGAGTCGGCGCCTGCGAAAATTTCATACGACTTGCGCTCGTGGCGTACGCGCCGTCCGGATGGTATCCTCGGCGCACCTTCCACCAGAGAGGACTGGATGAAGGAGTGGCAGGGCAGCCCGCTTTCGGACATGTCGCGCATGGGGTTCGAATGGTCTCAATTCCCGACGATACAGGAACTCGACGGGGGCGACTCGACTCAGGGAATGGTCAATACCGGATTGCCCGCCGGTTCCCGCTTCGATCTGCTGCTCGAATGGGCCTCTGAAGGCAAAACTCATCGCAATAACCTGGAGGGAATCGACTGTGCACCGTCTTCTTGATCACGCGCCGGCGGCGATTGCGGCGGTTTTTCTGTGCGCCGCCTTGAGCGTCGCCGCGGAACCGCCGCAAACGCTGGCTCCGGTCGTCGACAAGAAAATCGCCCCCGATATCGCGCTTGATATCGTGGACGGAGACAAACTGAAGTTGTCGTATCTGCGCGGCAAGGTCGTGGTGGTGAACTTCTGGGCGACCTGGTGCCCGCCATGCAGGCGTGAAATGCCCTCGCTCGAGCGGCTCAAGGGATTGATGAAGGGCGAGCCCTTCGAAATCGTCGCCATCAACGCTGGCGAGGATGAGGATGAGATAGCCGGATTCAAGGCAGAGATCAAGCCGGCGCTGACGTTCAGGCTTGCGCTCGATCGCCGCGCAGACGCGATGAAAGCGTTTTCCATAACCGGACTTCCCACCACTTATGTTATCGACCGGCAAGGTCGAGTCGTCTACCGCGCGCAGGGCGGACGAGCATTCGACGACCCGACCATCGTCGGGACGCTCAAGGCGCTCGCTGCGAAGTAACGCCCGACAAAACGCCCGCGGCAATGACCCGTAATCGAAAGTGGTGTTGGTCAGGCTGTCTTAGGTCGACGAACTATCGCCCCTGACAACGCCTTGGGGTTTCGCGTGTTGCGTATGCTTGCCTTAGGTGCATGCCGTCGCCACTACCCCGCGCAGCGACCGGCGGCACTGCGTCGCTCGCTTCCCGCAGCCCTGTCAGCCATCCCCGAACGGTGATTTGGTCGGCCAGCACCCGCGCGCGGCCAAGCGACTGGACGGAGAATGAAGGCTCAGCGTCAGGTCTGTTGTAGCGACAAGATCAGCGGGCATTTCACAGCACCACGTGCCGACCCACATCGGGCGACAAGGTGGTCCAGCGCTGTTTTAATGCGCTGTAGATCAGCGAGCTTCCCGCGGACATCCTGACGCTTGCGCTCGGCAAGTTTGCGTGCCTCAGCGCAATTAGTGCCGTCCTCCAGCTTGAGCAGTTCAGCAACTTCATCCAGGCTGAACCCCAATCGCTGGGCAGCCTTGATGAAACGCACGCGAGCCAGATTCCCTTCCGAGTAACGGCGAATGCCGCCGTGCGGTCTCTCGGGTTCCGGCATCAATCCCTTGCGCTGGTAGAAGCGGATGGTCTCGACATTGACCCCCGCCGCATCCGCCAGCGCGCCAATAGTGCGGCCATCGGATTTCTTTTCCATTTTGCTTGACTCCGTACTTGAGTACGGCAATAAGCTTACACCATGCGAACGGACATCTCGATGAAAAACAATCCGCCATCTTCAACGAGCACGGCAAGCGCGTTGGTCGGCGGTGGGCTGGCGGCCATCCTCGCCTCGACCTGCTGTCTCGGGCCATTGGTGTTGATCACGCTCGGTTTCACCGGGGCGTGGATTGGCAACCTAACAGCGCTCGAACCGTATCGTCCCCTGTTCATCGGCGTAGCGCTGCTCGCGTTGTTCTTTGCATGGCGGCGCATCTGGCGGCCCGCGACTGCCTGTGCCCCGGGAGAAATCTGCGCCGTCACGCAGGTCCAGCGTACCTCCAAGGCGCTGTTCGCCGTGGTAGCCGTGCTTGTACTTATGGCGTTCGGATTTCCGTACGTCGCCCCCTGGTTCTATTAGAAGGAAAAAAGCATGAAAAAGTTGCTCGCAACGATCGCCCTGACGGTATTGGTCGCCCCGGTCTGGGCTGCCTCCAAGACCGTTACTCTGTCCGTACCGACGATGGATTGCCCGGTTTGTCCGATCACCGTGAAGAAAGCACTCACTAAGGTGCCGGGTGTAAGTCAGGCCGAAGTGAACTTCGATAAGCGTCTGGCCACCGTTACATTCGATGATGCCCAGACCAGCGTCGAGGTTCTGACCCGCGCCACCATGGATGCGGGCTATCCGTCGACGTTGGCGGTAACCGCAAAATGAGCACGGCCGTCCTGGAGTCGATACTGACTTGCCCTGAATGCGGGCACGCCAAGACCGAGACCATGCCGACTGGGGCCTGCCAGTGGTTCTATGAGTGTGAACAATGCCATACCTTGTTGAAGCCCAGGTCGGGTGACTGCTGTGTCTTTTGCTCGTATGGGACGGTACCCTGCCCTCCGGTTCAGGATATCAGCGAACGGTGCTGCTCCTGAGTCTCACCACTCGTAGCTTGGTCCTGCCTTCATACGACTGAATTCCTCGATTCGCCGGCTGTCCGCAATTGGCAGCGGTCTATCGGCGACGCGAATCCGGGACATGACAGATGACTGCGGCTACCCTGGACCGCCGGAGGTGCCGAAGGCTTTTCGGCATTGCGCCGCACGCGCGGGCCATGAGCGTTGTGGGCGGTTTCGTGCGGGCAATGGGCGTTCGGCCGTTCGAGCTCGAGTCCTTACTTCGTCGCGTCGGCGATGACGCCTTGGAGCAGATCGGCAACCGGCTTCAACGCCGCGGTCTGGGGATACGTCCGGTGGGCCAGATAAACCACGCCGGGCTTTCCCGGCAACGTATAGACGGCGATGGTGTAAGGGCAGTAGACCAGGTGCTGCGGATCGACTTCCATCATCGCGCGCGAAACGGTCGCGCTGCAGAATTCGATTACCTCCGCCTGGTCGTAGACGCGCTTCGTTTTCCCCAAGTCGCGGCCGGTGCGCTCGAGCATGTCGCCGACGTGGGCGACGAAGTTGACCACCAGCCCGCGCTGCTCGATCGCCGCAACCACGTCATCCTTGACGTCGGCGAATTTCCCCTTCGCCGTGACGACGCGCGCCCCATCGTCCGCGGCGGCGGACAGCGCAAACAACAGTCCCAGCAGGATAGCGATCAGACGCGCCATAATCATCTCCCGAATTGTGGCAAAGTAGAAATAGTAGGCTTGTCCCGAACGTGCGGCAAGCGCGCATTGCCACCGGACCGCAGGCTGATCCAGCACGCGCTCAACGAGGAACCGTCTTCCCGGGCGTTCGTCCAGTGACAAGAAAAGAACTCTGCACGCAAGCTTGCGAACGCTTTTTCGTCGACCGCACCGCGGCCGGGCTATTTCGACGCCGGCCTTAGCTCGGGTTGGAAGTAGTAGCGGGCACCGCGTGTCTTATAGTCCATGATCATGCTGTGGCTATAGCCTTCCTTTGCGAGCCGGTCCAGCTCGAGGTATCCAGCGGGAACGACTTTGCCGAAGCCATGCATGTCGGAAACCGCATAGCCGGCCCCTCTGAGCGAGGTGCCGCAATAGGCGACGTCCACAGGTATCTTTGCCTTAGCGCCGTGGAGGTCATTGATCTCGTCCATCTGCGCCTGGAAGGTTTCATAGTTTTCCTTGGCGAAAACGCCGATTCCGCCGCCGATGACTACGACCTCTATTTTCGAACCGGGCGGCTGCAGCCTCTGCGCTGCCTTCAACACATCTATCAGTTGCTGCAGGTTCGCCTTGGCGTCTTCCGGGCTCGAAGACCACTCGTAGGCGAGTTTGGCCGGCTCGTATTTAACTTTCATGGGTTCGGAGGAGCCGTAAGGCGCAAAATCCCCGGCTGCCAGGGCAAGGCCGGGAACGAGAATCAGGGAAAGCGCTGCTGCCAAAGCACGATGCATAGTGTCTCCTATTGAACGTCACGGTTTCAGGAACCTGCGGGCTGCCTGTTCCCTATTTCGATCCGCGCGCAACTACGAACTCATTACAAGATGAGGGGACATCTGCCCTCGTACGCCTCTAGGGAATATCCCTGATTTGCAGATCCGCTTTCGAGGCATTGACGAAGCCGAACTTGGCATAGGCATTCTGGCCGCTGTCTGACTGAAGATAAGACAGATACCTGTTGGCCGCGTCCTTGTGCCTGGCACCGGTCAAGACGCCGATTGCGTAGGAGACCTCGTCGATCAGGCTGTCGTCGGCGGGCAGCGGAACGGCCTCCACTTGATGACCTTCTTCCAGCGCGTTCTTAGTTTCCGTCGCCCAGACGATGCCTGCGTCCACCGTCCCGGCCTTGAGGCCGTCGGGGATTTCCCGGTGATGCACCGAAGTGAAATGCACATTGGGGGTCGGGTCGCAGGATTTGCACTCCTTGCCGCCCGACAGCTTGTCCCACAGCTTATGCTTGATCAAAACCTTCTTCGCGTAGAACGTCATGATGCCTTCGTCGATTGGATTGGGCAGCATGATCTTCAGATCGCCGCGGCCCAGGTCGGCTATGCCCCTGATCTTTTTCGGGTTGCCTTTGGCCACAATGAGGTCGAGCGCGTTATGCGTATAGACCAGGTATTTGTCCATCGTGCCTTTGGCCTTGAGCGCTTTCAGGTGTCCCAGTTGCACGCTGGCGTAAACGTCGGGCTGCATGCGGTAGTCCTTGCCCTCGTAAGTCCAGCCACCGGCGTTGATGGCTTTCAGGATGATCCCGGGCGGCAGGGTAATCAGCCCGATATTACCCGCTTGCGGATGTTGCTTCTGGAACGCGCGTATCACCTCCTCCATGGCAAAGAACTGATTGCCGGCAAGCCACAGGGTGAGGTTCGCGTCGCTGTCCATTTTCTGCAGCGCCGCGCTGCCGGTGACTATCCTGCCATCGGCGTAGAACAAGCGCAGATCATTGTCTTTCTTGGGCGGTATCGGTTCCAGGGACTGGGACGCTGCCGCTTGCGGGGCGTTCCTATCGCCCTGGGCGTAGGCGCAGCCGCCAAACAGGCCAGCGGCGAGCAGCAACGGCAATGCGTAGCGCGAAGAGCGCATGGTTTCTCCTTCTATCGAATCCTGAATGGGGCGTCTGGAACGGGTTCTGGACTTCGTCCGGGAGGGTCGATCACCGCCCGGCGCGGGTGCAAGCCTACGGCTTGAGATACGCGTAACCGTCCTTCTGCCTTTGTATCACTTCGATCACGCCGCCCGGGACATAGCCGATGCTGCCGAGCATATCGTCCTTGGTCAGTTTTTGGCCGCGCATGGTTTCCTCGCACGCAACGACCTTGATCCCGTTGGCGACAGCATCGTTGACGCGGTTGCCCACCGCGGACTCCATTTTTAGCATGCCGATACCGAAGCCATTGACGACGAGCTCGATATCCACATTGTCCTTGCCGAGGACCTTCTGCAGCTGATTCATATTGTTCAGGGACTGGTTCCAGAACTTCGGGTCGTCGGTGGTGACGTGAAAAACCACCTTGTCCTTCTTGCTCGCCTGCTTGCTCGTCTTGGCGGCCCCCGCCTTCGGCTGCGCTTCATCGGCGGCGCGGCTGGACGCGGGAAAGACCAGGGCGAGGCAAACGGCAAGCACGGCGGACAGCAGCGCTGCGCTGCGGCGGATGGCGTGCGCGTGATGCGCGCGGGTGTTCGGCTGCATGGCAGTCTCCTTCTGTGAGATGAAAAGTCTGCGTCTTCGGGCGCAGTGTTTTCGAAAAGCTATCGGCTGTTGCGGGCAAGATACTACCTGCTGCCGAAAAATCTGTCATGAAAGATTTCTATCGACACCTCGACTGAATTTCGCGACAGACCGGCATCGTTGAATCAAAGCTGGACTTGCCAGACCAAGCTCGACCGGCGCCGGAAGCTGCGGCGATCCCCGAAACCAGGACCGGTCGAACTTCCAATGTGCCCATAAATCAGCTAATGTAGGCATAGAAAGACTCTAGGCGGGATTGAACCCAATAGTCAGTTAGTATGGCGGCCACAGGCTCTGAGAAGCCTGCCGACAGCACCAGTGGAAGGAGGGGAAAATGAATCAGACGCGCAGAAACGTACTCAAGGCGGGCGGTGGCGCGAGCCTGTACGCACTGCTGGCCGCCGCAGGGATGCTGCGGCCGGATACGGCGCTGGCCGCCGATTGGAACCAGAAGGCGTTCGAGGCAAAGAACCTCAAGGACGCCTTCGATGCGCTCGGTGCCGGCAGCCGCGCCGATTCCATCGGCATCTTTATGACGGCACCCGAGATCGCCGAGAACGGCGCCGTGGTGCCCATAGGCGCGGTAAGTAAAATCCCGGGCACGGAATCGATCGCCATTCTGATCGCCAAAAACCCGACTGCGCTGGCCGCAAACTTCGACATTCCCGCAGGGACCGAGCCCTCGGTAAGCACGCGGGTGAAAATGGCAGAAACCTCCGAGGTCCACGTGCTGGTGAAGGCTCAGGGTAAATTCTACGTAACCAAAAAAGAAATCAAGGTCACCATCGGCGGATGCGGCGGTTAAGCGCGCCACCGATCGGCTACTAAAGACAGGAGGAGCAACATGGCAGACCCGATGCGCATCCGCGCCGTCATCAAAGACGGCGCCGTAAACGTCAAGATACTGATGAGCCATGCGATGGAGACCGGCCAGCGCAAGGACGGCGATGGCAAGCCCATACCCGCGCACTACATCCAGCACGTCAGCGCGACCTGGCAGGGCAAGGTGGTGCTGTCGGCACAGTGGGGCACCGCAGTGGCGAAGAACCCGTTTCTCGAATTCAGTTTCAAGGGCGGGCAGAAAGGCGAGAAGATCCAGGTAACCTGGACCGACAACAAGGGCGAAAAACGCACCGACGAGGCCACTATCAACTAATTGCAGGACAACCCGCCGCAAGAGCGGGGGCGGCCACTCAAGTCAGAAGGAGGATTCCATGTCGAGCATTAAGCTGAGAGCGGTTCTAGCGCTGTCCGGCCTCGTGTTGGCTTGCGCCGCGCACGCCCAGCAGAAGGAAGCCGCTGCGCCCAAGAAAACGGCCGCGCCGGTCAAGAAAGCCGCGAGTGCTCCCAAGGACGCGGTCACCGCCGATTTCGACAAGTTCCGCGAGGTGATGGAGGACGCGAGCCCCGCCGAGTTGTTCGAAGCCAAGGGCGAGGAGTTGTGGAAAACCAGGCGCGGACCGAAGAATGCCTCGCTCGAGCAATGCGACCTGGGCCTCGGACCGGGCATCCTCAAGGGCGCCTATGTGCGGATGCCGCGTTACTTCGCCGACGCGGGCGAGGTGATGGATGTCGAACGGCGCATTGTCTACTGCATGGTCACGCTGCAGGGATACAAGGCGGAGGACCTCGCCAAGCAGCCCTTCAGCAGCGAATCGCGCACACCCGACCCGGTGTCGCTGGTCACCTACGTCGCCGGGCAGTCGCGCGGCATGAAAATCGCCATCCCGCAGAAGCACGCGAAGGAGCGCGAGGCCTATAACGTCGGCCGCGAGATTTTCAACTTTCGCGCCGGGGCCTGGGATTTCTCCTGCGCCAGTTGCCACGGCGAGGACGGCAAGCGCATCCGCACCCAGGAACTGCCCAATCTCACCTCGAAGAAGGATGCAATTCGCGCATTCCAGGGCTGGCCCGGTTATCGCATGACCGGCGGCCTGATGCACACGCTGCAATGGCGCATGAACGACTGCTTCCGCCAGCAGCGGTTTCCCGAGCCGGGGTACGCTTCCGAGACCATCGCGGACCTTCTGACCTACATGGGCGTGAATGCCAACGGGCAGGTATACAAGGGCCCGGGAATCAAGCGCTAGCGAAGGACAAAGCCATGAAAACATTCCAGGCATCGATATTCGGCGCGGCAGTGCTCGCCATCGCATTCACGGTGGAGGCCGGGGACGACCGCGCCAAGGCCGTGGCCATGATGAAGCGCGATTTCCACGCCAAGGGCATCGCCGGCACCGACCGGCTGAACGAGGACGGGTTGCAGGCGCTGTGCAATCGCAGCGGCAACAACCCGTCCAAAGCCGTCGGCGAGCGCCTGCAGCAGGACCAGCTCGAGGCAATCAAGTATCCGGCGGACGGCAAGTTCCTGGGCGACTGGAAATCCGGCGAGCGCATCGCGCAAAACGGGCGCGGCATGACCTGGAGCGACGGCGGCGCCGCGGCCAACGGCGGCAGTTGCTACAACTGCCACCAGATCGGACCGAACGAGACTTCCTTCGGCACCATCGGCAACAGCCTGCGCCAGTTCGGCAAGACCCGCGGCAACACCCCGGAGATGCAGAAGTACGTATACGGCAAGATCTACAACGCCAAAGCGTTCAATCTCTGCTCTAACATGCCCCGCTTCGGCCATTCGGGCACGCTGACCGAAAAACAAATCCAGGACCTGGTCGCGCTGCTGCTCGACCCGAGCTCGCCGGTAAACCAGTAGAGCCCGCCGCAGCGTGAATCGACGCGAGTTCCTGCATGTCATGGGGATGGCCGCCGCCTGCGGCCTGCCCCTGGCGCAATTGTCCGGCCGCGCCCACGCGCAGGACGCGGCGCGCATCTACGACCTGCCGCGCTTCGGCAACATCCATTTCCTGCATTTCACCGACTGCCACGCGCAGCTCCTGCCGATTTTGTTCCGCGAACCGAACGTGAATCTGGGCGTCGCGGACATGGCTAGCCGTCCGCCCCACCTGGTCGGCGAGGCGCTACTGCGGCATTTCGGCATCCGCCCCGGCACGGCCGAGGCTTACGCGTTCACTTACCTCGACTTCGAACGGGCGGCGAAGACTTACGGCAAAGTGGGTGGTTTCGCCCACCTTGCCACCCTGGTGAAACAGTTGAAGGCGAGCCGGCCCGGCGCGCTGCTGCTCGACGGCGGCGACACCTGGCAGGGTTCGGCCACGGCGCTGTGGACCAAGGGGCAGGACATGGTGGATGCCGCCAAGCTGCTCGGCGTGGACATCATGACCGGGCACTGGGACTTCACCCTCGGCGCCGAGCGCGTGCAGCACATCGTCGACCACGATTTCAAGGGCCGGATCGACTTCCTCGCGCAGAACGTGAAGACCTCCGACTTCGGCGACCCGGTGTTTCCGCCCTACGTGATCAAGCCGATGAACGGCGTGCCGGTGGCCATCGTCGGCCAGGCATTTCCGTACATGCCGATCGCCAATCCGAAGTACTTCGTACCGGACTGGAACTTCGGCATCCAGGAAGAGACGCTGCAGCGCGCGGTGGACGAAGCCCGCGCCAAGGGGGCGCAGGCGGTGGTGCTGCTGTCGCACAACGGCATGGACGTGGACCTCAAGCTCGCTACGCGCGTGCGCGGCATCGACGCGATCCTCGGCGGCCACACCCACGACGGCATGCCGGCGCCGGCGATCGTGAACAACGCCGGCGGCAAGACGCTGGTGACCAATGCCGGCTCGAACGGCAAGTTCCTCGGCGTGCTCGACCTCGAGGTAAAGGGCGGCAAGGTCGCCGACTTTCGCTACCGGCTGCTACCGGTGTTCGCCAATCTGCTTCCCGCCGACGGAGAGATGGAGACGCTGATCCGCAAAGCGCGCGCGCCCTATGCAGCAAAACTCGGGGAGCAGCTCGCGCTGACCGAAGGTCTGCTCTACCGCCGCGGCAATTTCAACGGCAGCTTCGACCAGCTGATACTCGAAGGCCTGATGGCGGAGAAAGACGCGCAGATCGCTTTTTCCCCCGGATTCCGCTGGGGCACGAGCCTGCTGCCCGGCCAGCCCATCCTGATGGAACACCTGATGGACCAGACGGCGATCACCTACCCCTACACCACCGTGACCGAGATGACCGGCGAGATGATCAAGGTGATCCTCGAGGACGTGGGCGACAACCTGTTCAATCCCGATCCTTATTATCAGCAAGGCGGCGACATGGTGCGCGTCGGCGGCCTCGGCTACACCTGCGACCCGAACGCGAAAATGGGCGCCCGCATCAGCGAAATGTCCCTGAAGGGCAAACCAATCGAAGCGGCGAAGACCTATAAAGTCGCCGGCTGGGCGCCGGTGGCCGAAGCGGCGAAGACAGCGGGCGGCGAGCCGATCTGGGACCTGATGGCGCGATATCTGCGCGGCCGCAAGCTGATCAAACCGCTGCAACTCGAACTTCCGCGCCTGAAGGGCATGGAGGGTAATGGCGGCATCGCCTGAGGGCGATTCGCTGCAGGAATTGTAGAAGCGGTGTCGTCGTACTAGGACGCGCCGCGCAACACCCAATCGCTGATGGCCTGCAGGATCTCGGGCGCATCGCCGATGGCGGGCATGACCCGCAGCTCGAGCTGCGGATGCTGCTCGCGTATCTTCCCCACCAGCAGCGGCAGGTCCTGCTTCAGATGGCCGCCCTGCGCCATGAACAGCGGCACCAGAACCACGCGCCGCGCGCCGCGCGCCACCGACTGCGCCACCGCGGTCTCCAGCGTCGGCGTCATGAAATCCTGAAATGCAAGCACGACCTGAGCGTCCGGCCGCGCCGCCTGTAACTGCTCTTGGATGATGCCGAAGGGCGCCGCCCATTCCGGGTCGCGCGCGCCGTGGGCAAACAGGATAATGGCTAGCTCACTCATTCCGATTCTTTAGCCTTTGCGGCCAGATAAATATTGCGACAATGCGTCTCGGTGATCATGAAGGTGCACAGCCAGCCAAATAGAGCGAAGGCGAAGAGTACCGCAACGCCGCGGCGCCAGTCATCCAGGCTGTGCGCGGCGCTGCGGCTGGAGAGATCAAGCACCAAGCCTACCAGCGGCTGGAACAGGGCCGGGCCGAGAAAACCGCCGGTATTGACGACGCTGGTGGAGGTGCCGGAGAAGGCCGGCGGGTTGGACTCCTTGGCACAGGCCCAGACCAGCGTGGCGCCGGCGATGGAGGTTCCCATGAGCGCGAACAGCGCCAGCGAGACCGCGAGCGGCAGCGGTCCGCCCCAGAGCAGGGGCAGCCAGCACAGCACGTAGACGCCGCCGAGCACGCGCATCAGCGGCGTGCGCCGGCCGATGCGGTCCGACAGTGCGCCCACGGCGAGCGCGGCCAGGGCAAAACACACAATCATCAGGCTCGTGTGCCAGGCGGCGAGCTGCCGCTCCATGCCCTGCGTCTCGTGCAGATAGGGAATGGCCCACAGCCCGCCCCAGGAGAGATAGGCGCCGATCTGGCCGAAGTGGCACAGGAACCCGGGCCAGGTGCGGGGATTGGCGAGCACCGTCTTCAGCGCCTCGCGCCAATTTTCGCCCGCCGGCGGGTACTCCGGCTTGCCTTCCAGTTGCTGCATCGACGGCAGCCCCAGCTCGCGCGGATTGTCGCGCAGGAACAGCCAGGTAAGGACGGCAAGCAAGATCGATATCGCGCCGGCGGCGACAAAAACGTGGCGCCACGAGGTCTCGGCAACGACCAAGGCCAGCGGCGCGGCCGACAGCAGCCCACCCATATTGCCGATAAACATCAACAGCCCCGTCATGGTCGCAAACTGGCGTTCGAGGAACCAGGCCGCGTTCAGTTTCAGCACCGCGATGAAAGCCACCGACACGCCCAGTCCGACCAGGAAGCGTCCGAACACGGCGATGCCGAAATCCGGCGCCAGGCCGAACAGCACCGATCCCACTCCCGCCACCAACGCCCCGGCAGTAAATATCTTGCGCGGCCCGAGCGTGTCGGCGAGGATGCCCGAAGGCACCTGCATGGCGAAGTAGACGTAGAAATAGGTCGCGGCCAGCAGCCCCAGGGACGCGCTGGAAGTGCCGAAAGCCTGCTGCAACTCGCCCGCGATCGCGCCCGGAGCGAGACGGTGAAAGAACGCCAGCACGAAAGCCATTGCCCCCAGGGCAAAGGCGGTCCAGCGCAAGCGCCGGACGCGCTTCAAGGGATCGGTGATGATCATCTCCTATTATAAAGTGCCGCGCCGCGCGCGGTTACGGTTAACAACCAGCACGGGGTATGCGTTTCATACGAGATCGTCGATTGCACACGGATGTCTTTCTTGCCTGCGTCCAATCGACAATCCGCGCAGATGGCTTTTCGTCGGCGCAACATAGCAGCTGTGCAACAACGTGAGGCACGATTGAAGTCGCCGCGTATAATACGTCCCTGCCTGTTTCAAATACTCCGAAGGAGCATCCATGACACACACCTATGAGGAACTGAAGCACAAGCCCCTGGCCGAGCTGCGCGAGATTGCCGCCGGCATGACTCACGAAGCGGTGCAGGGCTACACGCAATTGAACAAGGATCACCTGCTCGTGGCCCTGTGCAAGGCGCTAGCCATCGAAATGCATGCGCACAAGGAAGTAAAGGGCATAGACAAGGCCGCGACCAAGGCCAGGATCAAGGAATGGCAAAAGAAACGCGACGAGGCGCTGGCCGCGCGTGATCGCAAGGCGCTGAAGACGGCCATGGACCAGATTCACCAGCTCAAGCGCAAAATGCGCAAGGCAATGGTGAAGAGCCCGGTGCAACCTAGGGCCTGACATTTCCCCGGATGAGGCCAGGCGCGCACTGGATTGTTGCTTGAACGCGACGCCGCTTGCTCGACGCTCGCACCTGAATCGGCGCGCGCCGCCGCGCTAAGGTCGGCGTCAGCCCAAACCCGCCAGCCGTTCGACTTCGCGCTGCGTCAGCCCGAGTAGCCCTGCCGCGCCGATGATATCGCTCCAGGTGGTGGGGTCAATGGGAATGCCCCTGGCGCCGCGCTCGCGCCGGTGGTCTTGCTCCGGCTCCCCCGGCAGCTTGACCCGGTCCACGCCCGGCGCCCGCGGCGACTCCTTCACCCAGGCTGCGAACTGCTCCATTTCCGCGGCGAGGTTGGCGGCGGTGCCGAGGCGCTGCGGGTCGATGATGATGGAGAACATATTGTTGATGATCTCGCGCCCGGGAGTGCGCTCGTGCAGGGTGCGCCCGCCGCTCAGCGCGCCGCCGAGCAGTTCGCATACCATCGCCAGGCAGTAGCCCTTGTGCTCGCCGAAGGGCAGGATCGCGCCGAATGGCGGCTGGAACATGACCCGCGGGTCGCGCGTCGGCTCGCCCTCATGGTCGAGCAGGGTGTCGGCGCCCACCTCCACCCCCTTGTTCATCGCCACGCGCACTTTTCCCATGGCGATGCGGCTGGTGGCGAAATCGAGCAGGACGGGTTCATTGCCCGGCCGCGGGATGCCGACGCAAAACGGATTAGTGACGAAGCGCGCGTCGCGTCCGCCGAAAGGCGCCACCACGGGCTGGGATACGACATTGACGTAATGCATCGAAATCAGCCCGGCGGCGATGCATTGCTCGGCCCAGTGGCCGATGCGGCCGATGTGATGGCTGTTTGCAAGCCCGACCACGGCCACGCCATGCTCGCGGGCGCGCGCTATGCCCATCTGCATCGCCTCATAGGCCATCACCTGGCCGTAGCCCATGTTGCCGTCGAGGGTCAACAGCGCGCCGCCGTCGAGCACCACGCTGACGTGCTGGTTCGGCTTGAGCCGGCCCAGGCGGAACACCTCGACATAGCGCGGCAGCATGCCGACGCCGTGCGAGTCGTGCCCGGTGAGATTCGCCTCCACCAATTGGTCCGCGACCAGGCCGGCCTCGCGCTCGCTCGAACCGGTGCGGCCGATAATCGCGCGCGTCACCGCTTTAAGCGGCGCGGCGTGAACGGTGACGTCGGAGGTGTTTTCGCTCATGTTTGATTCCAGAATCATCGGTTGGGCGGATCGGGGGTGCGGGCGCAACAGGCGTACGCGGATAGGTGTCGCTCGTGGGCGCACATTATACCTGCGCGGCCGCTG
>Ga0315281_10005162_pt1 | contig 18741 bp, 18 predicted proteins | sample YL17G07_0_MG_FD_204540 | JGI IMG/M metagenome (GOLD analysis project Ga0315281, IMG submission 204540) | Sediment microbial communities from Yellowstone Lake, YNP, Wyoming, USA - YL17G07_0 | ecosystem: Environmental > Aquatic > Freshwater > Lake > Sediment | place: USA: Wyoming | collected...
CCACCGCAAAGCCTGGCGCGACATCTGGAGCGCGGGGCAGGGCGTGGGCCAGATCGACGACATTCCCGGCACCGCCGAGCTGGTGGAGCGGCTGCGGCGCGAGTACGATGCCGCGCGCGCACGCCTCGCGCTGTGACTTCGGCCTGATGGACCTGTTTACATTCAGCGCACGAGCGATGAATGCAAACAGGCGCTAGTCGAACGGTATCTCGATGATGGTCTTCAGCGTCCAGCGGTCGGTCGCGCCGTTCAGCCCGCGCCCGATGCCGACATTGAATGCCCAGGGTTTGCGCTCGTAGTCGAGGGCGAAATACAGCGTGTGCGACTGCTCCAGGTGCGGCAGGATGTTGTTCACCTTGCCGAGTTCGGCGTAATACTCGACGCCCAGCGCGAGATCTGAAGCAACATTGCGCGCGACCTTGACCGACGGACTGAAATCCGGCTTGCCGTCGTGATCGGGCCCGGCCAAGGCCCAGTCGAGTATGGGGTTCGCGGCAAACAGCCAATCCCTGCCGCGATAGCCGATTATGGGCCGCAGCTCGATCGAACGCCGCGATTGCTCGAACTCCGGCGCGACCCATGCGTATTCAAAGTTCGCCCCCATGAACCACCCCTGCCCGTCCTCGCCCGGCTGCAGGGGCAGCCATTTCAGGCGCAGTTTCGGCCCGGCGAAATGGGTGCTGCCCTCGGCATCGCGCGCGTACGGCAGATACAGCCCGGCTTCCAGGTTCTTGCTCAGGCCATAAGAAAGCTCGGGCGTGAAGCGCAGCCCGTGCCGGGGCGTGATTTCACCCGGAAAGTCGCGGCTGCTACGACCTTTAGGCGTGGTGTTGACGTGAAGTTCGAGCCCGAAGTCGCCCGGCTTGTTGATGTCGTCGGTATAGACCTGGATCTCGTCGATCATCGCGGCATGCGCCGACATCACGGCGCAAGCGAAGCCGGCCGCGAACGCGAGCGCTGCGCGTCGTCGCCGGAAATGCCCACGCCAATTCATGCGGTGACGCGCAGAGTTCGCGGCCCGGCAGCTCAGTCCGCGAGACCCGCAAACAAAGGCGTGGAGAGATAGCGCTCACCGAAGGAGGGAATGATCACCACCATCAGCTTGCCCTGGTTCTCCGCGCGCCGCGCCACTTCGAGCGCCGCCCACATTGCGGCGCCGGAGGAGATGCCCACCAGCAGCCCTTCTTCGCGCGCCATGCGCCGGGCGATGTCCATTGCGTCGTCGTTTTTCACGCGCACGATCTCGTCGTATATTTTGGTGTTGAGTATCTTCGGGATGAAGCCCGCGCCTATACCCTGGATCGGATGCGAGCCGGCCTGCCCGCCGGAGAGCACGGGCGACGCATCGGGCTCGACCGCGATGCACCTGAACGAGGGTTTGCGCGCCTTGATTACCTCGCCCACGCCGGTGATGGTTCCGCCGGTGCCGACGCCGGACACCAGAAAATCCGCCTTGCCGTCGGTGTCGCGCCAGATTTCCTCGGCCGTGGTGCGCCGATGCACCTCGGCGTTTGCCGGGTTCTCGAATTGCTGCGGGATGAAATAGCGCGAGTCCGCGGCGGCCATCTCCTCGGCCCTTTTGATCGCGCCCGGCATGCGCTCCGCGCCCGGGGTCAGCACCAGTTCGGCGCCGTACGCGCGCAACAGCATGCGCCGCTCCTTGCTCATCGTGTCGGGCATCACCAAAGTACACTTGTAGCCTTTAGCCGCGCATACCATGGCGATGCCGATGCCGGTATTGCCGCTGGTGGGCTCGAGCACGATGGTGTCGGGTTTGATGCGCCCCGCTTGCTCCGCCGCCTCGATCATGGACAGCCCGATGCGGTCCTTTACGCTGTGGGCCGGATTCTGGTACTCCAGCTTGGCCACGACCTCGGCCGCGCATCCCCGCGCAAGGCGGTTGATGCGCACCAGCGGGGTGTTGCCGATCAACTCGATGACGCTGTTGGCGATATGCATGCTCCCTCCTTCGTGGTTGTTATGTGTAGCCCGGCAATATTAGCAATAATCGCCGCTGCGCGGCAGGCGCCGCGCAACAATCGGGTGTCTTCGCGAAAGACCGGAAACGCGGAGTGCGACGGCACAGCGCAGTGCCATCAGGAAGGAATCGGGATTTGCTTATCGCCGGGAGCTATTTAACCCAGCTTCAGCAACTTGCGCGCGTTGCCTTCGTAGATCGCGTGGCGCTCGGCCGGCGACAGGTCTAGGCGATCGATGATTTCTATGGTCCAGCGGGTGTAGGCCGAGCCCTTCTCCGGATCGAACGGCGCATCCGAGGCGAACAGGACCTTGTCGGGGCCGAAGAATTTAAGCCCGCACTTGGTCGCCTCCAGCGAGCCGAACACGGCGGTGTCGGCATAGAACATCTTGAAATAGTCCAGCGGGCGCTTCTTCAGCTTGGCGAGCAGGGCGTAATAGTCCTCGTCCGAAGTGCGGCTGCCGAGCTGGTCCCAGCCGGGGCCGACCCGGCCCTCGAAGTAGGGGACCATCGCGCCCAGGTGATGGGTGATGATCTTCAGGTTCGGATGCTGGTCGAACAAGCCGGCGAACACGATGTGCGCCATCGCGACGCTGGTCTCGTAGGGCCAGCCGAAGGTCCACCAGATTTCGTAGTGGCTTTTCTTTTCGCCCTTGTAATCCGCAACGTCGGCGCCGCGCGCCGGGTGCAGCCAGATCGGGCGGTCGAGTTTCGCCATCAGGTCGAATAGCGGCAGCGTCTCCGGCGCAGTGAGCGGCCGCCCGTTGACGTTGCTGTATACTTGCACCCCAACCGCCCCGAGTTCCTTGATGGCGCGGCGCGCCTCAACCAGCAGGCCTTTCGGATCGTTCATCGGCAGGGATGCGACGAACGCGGGAAAGCGCTGGGGGTATTTGCGCACCAGTTTCGCGAAGCCGTCGTTGGCAAGCCGCGCCATTTCGGTCGACAGCGGCGGCGGGCCGTACACTTCGATCGGCGGCGAGGGCAAGCTGAGTACCTGCGCATAGTCGTCGAACTTATCCATGATGCGAAAGCGCTCGTCCAAGTCGACGATGCACGGAATTTCGCGCACGCGCTTCTGCATGTCGCGCCCCTTGGGCGAGACTTCGAGCATGCGCTCGTAGAACTTCTTCGGGAAGAAGTGATTGAAAATGTCGAGTTTCATTGTTGCTCCTATACTGCGGTTCAGTCAGAGCTGATGCGTGCCGTACGCACCACCCGGGTCCAGCGTTCGAGGTCGGTCTCTACCAGTCGCGCCAATTCCTCCGGCGTTCCCGTTACCAGATTGAGTCCCTGTTTTTGCAGATGGTCGCGCACGTCGGATTGCGCCAGGATCGCCGCCAGTTCCGCATTGAGCAGGCTCACCATCTCGCGCGGCAGTCCGGCAGGAGCGAACAGCGCGTACCAGATGTCGACATCGATATCGCGTATTCCCTCCTCCGCGAGCGAGGGCAGTTCGGGCGTCACCGGCGAGCGCTGCGAGCCACCGGCGGCGAGGATACGCAGCTTGCCGCTGCGCGCTTGCGGCAGGGCGACGTGCAGCGGCAGAAACATCGCCTGGACCTGCCCGCCCAGCAGATCGGTCACGGCGCCGGCCGTGCCCTTGTACGGCACGTGGGTGACGTCGATGCCGAAATTCAGCTTGAACAATTCCATCGCCAGGTGGTGGGGCGTGCCGCTGCCGGGCGAGGCGTAATTCAGCCGGCCCGGCTGCGCCTTGGCCAGGGCCACGAATTCCGCCACCGATTTTGCCGCAACCGAGGGCTGCACCACCAGCGCCAGGTTGCCGATCGCGGCGAGGCCGATCGGCGCGAAACCGCGCACCGGGTCGTAGGGGACCGAGCGCGACAGCGCGGCGTTCTGCACGATGGTGCTTGCGGTCATGAGCAGCGTATAGCCGTCCGCCGGGGCCTTGGCCACGGCCTCTGTGCCGATGTTGCCGCTGGCGCCGGCGCGATTATCCACCACTACCGGCACCTTGAGGCGCTCGGCCAGCTTCTGCCCGATGGCGCGCGCGAGGATGTCGATGCCGGTGCCGGCGGTGAAGGGCACGATCATGCGGATCGGCCGGCTGGGATAGCGCTCCTGGGCCTGGACTGCCGGCAAGGCGGCGAGCGTTAGCGCAGCCGCCAGCGCGAACGCAAACGCGCGCGCTGCCAACCGCAGTATCGGGACTGTCATGGTCTCCTCCTTCGCTGGTCCCCGCCTCGGGCAATCAAGCCCGACGCGGATCTGTACACGGATGGTCGGAACAAGAGAGCGCTGCCACCCTTGCAAGTCCCCTATGCCGGTACAAGCTCCAATTGCGTCTTGAACACCAATCAGAGCTTGCATGGTAAGACTTTTTTCGTCCCGCGTCCGGATGCGGGTCTGCGCCTCAGGCCACGCGCTTCTTATGCTGCTGCTTCTGCTGCGCCGCCTTGGCATGCAGCGCGGCATAGGTGCCATGCGCAGCCGCTTCGGCGTCACCGACGTGAATCGGCAATCCCATATCGGAGAGCACCGAACCGAGCGCGGACAGGCACAGCATCACGTTCTCCGGTTTGCACGAATAGCCCATGAGGCCGATGCGCCAGATCTTTCCGGCAAGGGGCCCCAGACCGGCGCCGATCTCGAGGTTGAACTCGGTGAGCAGGGTCTTGCGCACTTCGGCCTCGCGCGCCTTGATCGCCTCGGGCACGAACACCGCGTTCATCTGCGGCAATTGCGCCTCTTCCTTCACCAGGAACTTCAGCCCCATGGCTTCGAGGCCGGCTTTAAGCGCGAGGTGATGGCGCATATGGCGGGCCCAGGCATTCTCTATGCCCTCTTCCTTCAGGATCAGCAGCGCCTCGTGCAGCGCGTACAGGCTGTTGGTGGGCGCCGTGTGGTGATAGGTGCGGCTGGTCGCGCCCCAGTAGCCGAGCAGCAGGTTCATGTCCATGAACCAGGAATGGATCTTGTCCTTGCGCGCCTTGACGTGCGCGACCACGCGGTCGCTGAACGACACGGGCGACAGCCCGGGCGTGCATGACAGGCATTTCTGGCTGGCGGAGTAGATCGCGTCGACGTTCCACTCGTCGGTCAGCACCGGCGTGCCGCCGAGCGAGGTGACGGCATCGACGATGGCGAGGGCGTTGTGCTTGTGCGCGACCTCCACCAGCGACTTCGCATCCGACTGCACCCCGGTCGAGGTCTCGGCGTGCACGAACGCCACCAAGTGCGCGTCCGGATGTTGCTTCAGCGCATCGTCCAGTTTTTGCGGGCTGACCGCCTCGCCCCAGGCATCCTCGACGATGATCGGCGTGCCGCCGGCGCGCTCCACGTTCTCGATCATGCGCCCGCCGAACACGCCGTTCCTGCAGACTACGACCTTGTCTCCGGGGGCGACCAGGTTGACGAAACAATATTCCATGCCGACCGATCCGGGGCCGGAGACGGGGAAGGTGAGCGCGTTCTTGGTCTGATAGGCGTAACGCAGGAGCGATTTCAGTTCCTCCATCATTTCGACGAACACCGGATCGAGATAGCCGATCGCCGGCAGGCTCATCGCCGCCATCACGCGCGGGTTGATCTCGGAGGGGCCGGGTCCCATCAGCGTGCGCTGCGGCGGATGGAAAGAATGGATGCGTTTGACTGGTGCGAAATCACTCATGGCGTCACTCCCTGGAAGATGCGACCCGAACAGATCGTCGGGCCGTGATTTGACTTTGACCGGTTTCTTGGCATTGGCTTCGTTGAGCACTTCGACCGCCGCGACCCTGCCCTCGGTCGCGTGCTCGACTTCCATCGCCCAGCGCGCCGGAACATAACCGGATTTGACCCAGTTATTGACGACCGCACGATCCAGGCGCAAACGCCGTGCTACCTCGGCCTGGCTGCCGAAAATCGATACCAATCGCTCAGCACAATTCATGCGGAAATTCTAGCATGACAAGCTGAGATTGACAAACTAGGATTGCTTATCGGTCTTTTTCGGCGTCGAAACTATCCTGAGCGGGACGGTCGCGATCGATGAAAAGTCTTCTACATTAAAGGCTTTATCCCCATCCTCAGCCGCCGTTCCGCCGGCCGCGACGGCGGGGAAATCGAACAGCTTTCGGTCCAGCAGATGTGAGGGCGCGACCCGCTGCAGGCTGTTGAATATGGTTTCTACCCGGCCGGGGAATTCCTTTTCCCACAGCCGCAGCATCTGCTTCACTTGTTTTCTCTGCAGCTGGTCCTGCGAGCCGCACAGGTCGCAGGGAATGATCGGGAACGCGCGCACCTCGGCGTAGCGCGCGAGGTCCTTTTCCTTCACATAGGCGAGCGGGCGGATTACCACGTGCTTGCCGTCGTCGGAGCCCAGCTTGGGCGGCATGGCTTTGAGCTTGCCGCCGAAGAACAGGTTGAGGAAGAAGGTTTCCAGGATGTCGTCGCGATGATGGCCGAGCGCGATCCTGGTCGCGCCGAGTTCGCCCGCCAGGCGGTAGAGCACGCCGCGGCGCAGGCGCGAGCACAGCGAACACATGGTCTTGCCTTCGGGGATCAGGCGCTTGACCACGGAATAGGTATCCTGCTCCGCGATCAGATATTCGATGCCGAGCGACTTCAGGTAATCGGGCAGGACATGCGCCGGATAGCCCGGATGCTTCTGGTCGAGATTGACCGCGACGACATCGAACGCTATGGGCGCGCGCGCACGCAGCTTGAGCAGCACGTCGAGCAAGCCATAGCTGTCCTTGCCGCCCGAGAGACAGACCATCACGCGGTCACCGGCTTCGATCATGTTGAAATCGGCGATCGCCTGCCCGGCGAGGCGGCACAGGCGCTTCTCCAGCTTGTTCGCTTCGAAGCGCTGCTTTTCCAGTTGCTTATGGTCGGGGGCGTTCATTACAGGTTCACGCTGCGCCCACCATCGACCGCGATGGTCTGGCCCGTTACATAGGGCGCTTCGGCGATCAGATAGTACACCGCGCGGGCGATGTCATCGGGCTCGCCGGTGCGCTTGAGCAGGGTGTGCGAGATCACGCGCTGGCGCGTCACTTCGTCGAAGGATCCGTCTTCGGGCCAGGCGATGGGGCCCGGCGCGACCGCGTTCACGCGCACCTCGGGCCCGAGCTCGCGCGCGAGCGACCGGGTGAGGCCGGCCAATCCCGCCTTGGCAAGGCTATAGACCACGTAATTCTTCAGCGGCCGTTCGGCGTGGATATCGGTGATGTTGACGATGCAGCCCGCCACTTTTTTCAGATACGGCGCCGCCGCCTGGGACAAAAACAGGGGCGCCTTCAGGTTCGCGCCGACCAATTCGTCCCAGTTGGCGGCGCTGATCGCGCCGACCGGGGTCGGATAGAATACCGAGGCGTTATTGACCAGGACGTCCAGCGAACCGAAGCGCTCGACGCAGGTTTTCACGATTTCCGCCAGGCCGGCGGTCTCCAGCAAATCGGCCTTCACCAGCATCACCGACTGCGGGCGCTGCAGGTTTAGCTCGGACTGCAGGGCGTGCGCCTCGCGTTCCGACGCATGGTAGTGCAAGGTCAGGTTGGCGCCGGCCCGGTGCAGCCGCCGCGCGATCGCCGCGCCGACACGCTTGGCCGCGCCGGTGACGAGTATGGTCTTGCCTTGCAGTTGGGTCGACATGATTTGAAGATTTTACCGGATTCGCGCAACATATCGAAAATGACTGCCGAATATGTCTGATTTGCCCTCGCCGCCGGCCGAAGCGCTGGCGCATAGCGAAAAGCTTGTCGCGCTGATCCGCGGCGATATCGCCGCCAATGGCGGCTGGATTCCGTTTGCGCGCTACATGGAGCTGGCGCTGTACGCGCCCGGGCTGGGCTATTACACCGCCGGCGCGAGAAAGCTCGGGCGCGAGGGCGATTTCATTACCGCGCCCGAAATGACCCCGCTCTACGGCCAGACGCTGGCGCGCCAGGCGGCCGAGGTGCGGGAATCGGGCCTCGATCAGATTCTGGAAATCGGCGCCGGTTCGGGCGCCCTCGCCGCCGCCCTGCTGACCGAACTGGAACGCCTGGACCGGTTGCCGCGCCAATACTATATCCTCGAAGTCAGTCCCGACCTGCGCGAGCGTGAGCGCGATCTGCTCGCGCTGAAGGTGCCGCATCTGCTGGAGCGCGTGATCTGGCTCAACCGGCTGCCGACGCTATATCAGGGCCTGATCATCGGCAACGAGGTGCTGGACGCGATGCCGGTGCACCTGGTCAGGGCCGGCGCCTCCGGCATAGAGGAAGCCGGCGTTGCGCTGAAACACGAAACCCTCGCCTGGGCCTGGCGACCCGCTGCGGCAGAGTTGCTCGCGGCGGCCGCGGCGCTGCAGTTGCCCGAGCGCTATCAGACCGAGATCCAGCTGGTCGCCCGCGGCTTTGTCAGCACGCTCGCGCAATCGATGGCGCGCGGCGTAATCCTGCTGATCGACTACGGTTTCCCGGCGCACGAGTACTATCATGCAGAGCGCAGCCAAGGCACGCTGATGTGCCACTACCGCCACCGCGCCCACACCGACCCCTTTTTCCTGCCCGGATTGCAGGACATCACCAGCCATATCGATTTCAGTGCCCTGGCGCGCGCCGGCAGGGAAGCCGGGCTGGAACTGCTCGGCTATACCGGCCAGGCGCAGTTTCTCATCAACTGCGGCATCACCGACATCCTGCTGCGCACACCGCCGGAAAATGCCGCGGCCTATCTGCCGCAGGCGTCCGCGGCACAGCAGTTGCTCTCGCCGTCCGAAATGGGCGAGCTGTTCAAGGTGATTGCGTTTGGCAAAGATTATGCGCTGCCGCTGATGGGTTTCACCAGCGGCGACCGGCGCCACACGCTTTAGGTTGTCACCATGGACATCGTTTCCGCCACCATCCTGCTGGTCCTGGTCATGGATCCGTTCGGAAACCTGCCGCTGGTGATCTCGGTACTGAAAAACGTAGAGCCGGGCAAGCGTACCCGGGTAGTGCTGCGCGAATGCGCCATCGCCTATGTAGTGCTGCTAGCGTTCATGTTTGGCGGCAACAAGTTCATGCAACTGCTGCGCCTGTCGGACACCGCGCTCGGCATCGCCGGCGGGCTGATCCTGTTCCTGATTGCGCTGCGCATGGCGTTCCCGCATACCGAGGGCATATTGCACGAAACCGCCGACGAGGGCGCCTTCATCGTGCCGCTGGCGATCCCGGCGATCGCCGGGCCGTCCGCGCTCGCCACCGTGTTGTTGCTGGTGTCGCGCGAGCCGCAGCGCCTGTTCGATTGGGTGGCGGCGCTGAGCCTCGCCACGCTCTTCTCCGTGGCGGTGATGATTTCCGCCCAGCACATCAGCCGCTGGATCGGCAAGCGCGGCATCACCGCGATGGAACGCCTGATGGGACTCGTGCTTACCGCGATCGCCGTCGAAATGCTGCTCGCGGGCATCGAGCGCTTCGTCGTCCAGTTGCCGCGCTAGAGCGGCCCTTCGGACGCACCGCGTTCCCAGACATGGCGACGTCGCCAGAATACGCCGTGGCCAGGGCGTTCCACAAATACGGCCTGTCGTGATTCCTTCGCATCGCGACATATCGGACTGTGTGGCCTAGCGCACAGATGAACGACGATAATAAGCGCATTTTGCGATCTCACAACGCTGCACATCGGTTCTCAAGGCATGGTTCCCGCCAACGCCGTTCGCGGTCACATTAGAAAGGAAAGAAAATGAAGACGTTCGACAATTATTCCAAGTCCAAATTACCGGCGTGGTTGATGGCTTCGCTATTAACGGTGTTTGTAGCCGGATGCGGCGGTGGCGGTGGCGGCGACGCCACCCCGGCACCGGGTACGCTCGGCGTCTCCCTGACCGATGCGCCGGCCTGCGGCTTTGACCAGGTGAATGTGACGGTCACCAAAGTGCGGGTACACCAAAGCAGCTCGGCCTCCGACACCGATGCCGGCTGGACCGATATTACGCTTAACCCCGCGCGGAAAATCGATTTGCTCAGTCTGACCAATGGCGCGCTCACCGGCCTCGGCGAGACGCCGCTGGCAGCGGGGCATTACACGCAACTGCGCTTGGTACTGGACCCGAACACCGCGGTAGGCCTCACAAATTCGGTTGTTCCTTCGGGCGGGGTTGAGACCGCGCTTGTTACCCCGAGCGCGGTGCAGAGCGGGATCAAATTGGTCAACCAGTTCGATGTGGCGTCCGGACAGCGTGTCGATCTGCTACTGGATTTCGACGCCTGCAAGTCCATTGTGAAACGCGGCAACGGAACCTATGCGCTGAAACCCGTGATCAAAGTGATCCCCTTCGTGCTGAACGGCATTGACGGTTTTGTCGATCTCGCCTTGCTCGAAAGCACCGTCATGGTTACCGCGCAGCAGAATGGCGCCATAGTTCAATCCACTGCGCCGAACGCGCAAACCGGCGAATTTTTCCTCGGCCGCCTCGCGCCCGGAAACTACGATGTCGTGCTCACCGCAAACGGCCGTGCCACGGCAGTTATTGCCGCAGTGCCGGTCGTGAGCACCACCAGCGTTACTATTCTCAGTAACAACGTCACGCCGATCACCTTGCCGGTGTCTGCCACCCACATCGTAAGTGGCACGGCAACTTTGAATCCGACAAGTTCGACTGAAGTCGCCTACGCGGCAGCGAAGCAAACCTTCGGTACCGCCCCGATCGTGACGGTGAAGTTCGTGGCCGCCGATGACCTTGCGTCCGGTGCCTATGCGCTGACCTTGCCCATTGGCGCGCCGATGTTCGGCCAGTACAGTGCGACGCTGCCGATTGTGCTTGTTGCACAAACTGACGCTGTTGCACAACCTGATGTGGCGGGCAAATACGCCGTTGAAGCGTCCGCGACCGGCTACACGACCCAGTCGGCGAGCAAGGACATATCCGCGGCCGATGCAACGCAGAGCTTTACTCTGGTGCCGTAATTCAGACGGCTAAGCCCGGTCGAGTTTGCCCGCCCGCAACCACTCGATGATGCGGTCGGCAACCTTCTGCCAACCGGCTTCCAGCATCATCACATGCCCCATGCCGGGGAAGGTCTCCGCCTCGGTGCCATAGTAGCGCGCCACCTGTTCGGCCTCCGACGGCGGCACCAGGACGTCGCGCTCGGCGCCCAGCACCAGTATGGGCGGGCAGCGCTCGCGCCGCGGTTGCGGCAGGTTGAAGAAAGTCATGTCCCACATCGCGCGCTGCGATTCCGGCTGCATTTTTCGGTAATAAGCCTGCAACTTATCTACTGCGACCGGGGTGGCGAAAAGCGCGTGCTGCAAGCTGGCGAGCGAAGCGCGGCCGCGATGCATCATCGAGTTCACATCGGCAAACAGGCCGGGATTGGAGTACGCCAGCGCGACCGAGGCCGACAGCAGGCCTTGCGGCGGCACCGAAGCCATGAGCACGACGCCCGGCGCCGTGGCGCGCTCGAGGTATTTCTGCACCACGAAGCCGCCCATGGAATGGCCGACGAGTATCGGATCGCCGCCGACAGTGGCTACGGCCTGCTCCAGGTCGCGCACATAATCGCCGATCGAAAGCCAGTCGAGCCGCTCGCGTCCGGGGCTGCCGCCGTGTCCGCTCAGGCTCACGGCGCAGGCGCGAAAACCCTGTTCGCCGAAATAAGGCAGGAAATGTTCGGCCCAGCACCAGGCCCCGGCAAAGGCGCCGTGGATGAACAACAGCGGCCGCGCGCCGCCGGCCTTAGCCGGGCCGGCCTCTATGATTTCCAGTTGTTCTGCTTTTTCCGAGCCGGCGGACGTGTCCATCGCTGGCCTGGCGCCTACGCCGGAACGGCCATGCCGCGCTGCACCGCAGGGCGCGCGCCAATCGCGTCATACCAGCGTTTTACGTTGGGGAAGTCCGCAAGCTCGGTCTTGTGCCACTCGTGCCGCGCCACCCAGGGATAGGTGGCGATGTCGGCGATGGAATATTCGCCGGCGAGATACTCGACCTCGCCCAGGCGCTTGTTCAATACGCCGTAGAGGCGGTCCTTCTCCTTCACATAGCGGCCGATGGCGTAGGGTACCTGTTCCTTGGCCGCGCGCAGGAAATGATGCACCTGGCCGAACATCGGACCCACGCCTCCCATCTGGAACATCAGCCACTGCAAGGCGATGTACTTGCCGCGGTCGGATGCCGGCAGGAAGTTGCCGGTCTTGCCCGCGAGGTAGACCAGGATGGCGCCCGATTCGAACAGCGCGATGGGCTTTCCATCCGGACCGTCGGCATCGGTGATGGCGGGGATCCTGCCGTTCGGGCTCAGGGCAAGGAACTGCGGCGTGAACTGCTCACCCTTGCCGATATCGACGGCGTGCGCGCTGTAGCGCAGGCCGCATTCCTCCAGCATCACCGAAACCTTGCGGCCGTTGGGCGTCTTCCAGGTATACAGATCGATCATTTTTCTTCGCGCCCGGTTCTTTATTGTGCCGCGCAGTTTACAATGATTGGATGCTCAAGTGGCTATTGACGCTCGCTCTCGCGCTGGTCGTGCTGACCTTGTGCACGCCCTGGCTGAGAAAATACGGACTCGGGCGCCTGCCGGGCGACATCACCCTGCGCCACAAGGGCAGGCTCTACTATCTGCCCTTCACCACCACCATCCTGTTGTCGCTTGCGCTGACCCTGCTCGCGCGGCTGATCTGATCGCCGCGCGGGCAGATCGCGCTGTTCGCCAGCCTCTCCCTACACCTTATCCTTGCGGCTGCGTTTTGTTTCGCGGTAGGCGCGCAACTCCTCCTGCGTCAGCCTGCCGTCCTTGTTGCTGTCGATCTGGTCGAACCTCTTCGCCAGGCGCGGCGCATGCTTCTCCGCTTCGGCGCGGCTGATGGCGCCATCGCCATCCGCGTCCGCATGCTTGAAGCGCTCTGCTGCCTGCGCCTGGCGCTCGGTCCGGTGCGCCTTTTTCCATGCGTTCAGCTCGCCGCGCGACAACTGGCCGTCCTTGTTGGTATCGATGCTTTCGAACTTGCCCAACAGCTGCGGCATGGCCTTCTCGACTTCGGCGCGCGACAGCTTGCCATCGCGATTGGTGTCGGCCTTGTTGAAATGGCCGCTGCTGCGCGGGCTCTTGGCGCCGGCGGTGTTGTCGGCGGCAAAGCCGATGGCGGGAACCAGGATCAGGGCTGCAATCAGGCTGCGTTTGAACATGTCGTCCTCCAAAATGAAAGTGAATGAGGACAATAACGACACGGCGGCGCTGGCCGCCTACCGCGGCAACAAACTGTTACACCTTCACTACGCCTTCAGCCTGGTCTCATACGCGGGTGCTCCAGCCGCAAATCTACTTGACGGCGAGCGCGGATGTTACCGCGGCTATGCGCGCCGCCCGCAGCCGGGCGGCGATCCTGTGCGGCTCGGACTCGCGCGCGGCAATGGCGCCGGCGTCCACGGCGCGCGCGGCGCGCAGCGCGGCGAGCAGGCGCGGCGCCGCGGCAAACGACCGGCTGCGACTGCTACTGCAGGTCTCGGCCGCCTGCAACAACTGCTCGAAACGCGCCGGTCTGCGCCAGGCATCGCAGGCCTGCAGCAAGGCGACCACCGCCTCGGGCTTGAGCTTCGCGCCGAGCTCGATGCGTTCGCCGTGGCGCAGTGCGAGCAGGGCCAGTTCGCCGCAGTCCGCGGGTGCGCGCAGGCGCGCGCTCATGCGGCGCAACTCGTGTTCGGGCGCATCCAAGCCGGCGAGCGCGCAAGCGAGCACCGCGTAGCGCACTTCGAGCGCATGGCCACGGGCGGCGGCGTAATCGAGCGCGCGCCGCGAGCGCGCATACCGCGCACGGCTCGCCCAAGCCGCGGCCAGTTCCGGCAGCACGCGCGCGAGCGCGCCGCAGTTGCGCAGCAGCGCGAACATTTTCGACGGCGCCGCCTCCATCAGGCCGATGGCCAGTTCCTGCCACACGCGTTCGGCAACCAGGGCATCGGCTTCGCCCGCATCCACCATTGCGCGCATCAGGCGCAGCGTGGCCGGCGCCACCTTGAAGCCGAAGCGCGCGGCGAAGCGCGCAACACGCAGGATCCGCACCGGGTCCTCGGCGAACGCCGGACTGACGTGGCGCAGGACGCCGCGTTTCAAGTCGTCCGCGCCGCCGTAGGGATCGATGATGCGGCCCCGCTGGTCGCGGGCGATGGCGTTGATAGTGAGATCGCGCCGCGACAGATCCTGTTCCAGCGTCACATCCGGCGCGGCGTAGACCTGGAAACCCTTGTAGCCGCGCGCCGTCTTGCGTTCGGTGCGCGCCAGGGCATATTCCTCGCGCGTCTTCGGGTGCAGGAATACCGGGAAGTCCTTGCCCACCGGCTTGTACCCAAGCCGCGTCATGTCTTCGGGCGCGGCGCCGACCACGACGTAGTCGCGATCCGTGACCGGGAGTCCGAGGAGTTCATCGCGGACCGCGCCGCCGACAGCGTAAATTTTCACCGGGGGTCCGCTGCGGGCTTATGCCGGGGTCATGCCGGAGTCATGCAGGGCTTACGCCGGGCTTATGCATAGGGCTCGTCGGCGCGGATGAATTCGGTTTCGCGTCGCGCCTGCGCCATCCATTCCAGCACTGCGGACAGTCCGAGCAGGGCGTCGGTATAGCGCTGCGCCGCCGGCGGCAGTGCCACGGCGTAGGTGAGAAAGCGCGTGGCCACCGGCGCGTAGAAGGCGTCGGCGACGGTGAACTGCCCGAACAGCAGCTCGCCGCCTTGGCCGAAGCGCGCGCGGCAGGATTCCCAGATTTCGACGATGCGGTCGATATCCTGCTGCACCGCCGGGTTCATGCCCTTGCCCGGAAGCGAAGCGCGGATGTTCATCGGCATGGCTGCGCGCAGGTTGCGGAAACCGGCGTGCATTTCCGCGCAGATGGAGCGCGCGATCTGGCGCGCGCGCGGGTCGGCCGGCCACAGCTGTTGGTGCGGAAACAGCTCGGCCACGGCCTCGCAGATGGCGAGCGAATCCCACACCGGTTCGCCGTCGACGATCAATACCGGCACCTGGCGCGTGGGCGAGTAGGGTGCTATGCCTTCGACCTTGCCGTCGTCGGTGAACTTGAGCTGGATTTCCTCGAATGCGATGCCGGCCTGGGTAAGCAGCACCCAGGGCCGCATCGACCAGGAGGAGTAGTTCTTGTTGGCGATTGCGAGTTTGAGCGGCTTCACGCTGCGCGCGTCTTTCTGCCGGCGCGGTAGCGCAGCAGGTTGTTGCGCGAGCGCGCGTAGATCCCCCGCAGGTAGACCGGCGCCACCGCCTCGAGGGCGGTAGGCTGGATGCCGAAGGGGAACGGCGCGGCGCTGGTGCTATCCAGAGACATCGACAGCACATTATCGCGGCTCATGAGCTTGCCCGGCAGCCATTCCATGATCCATGCCTGCAGCATGGAGTACTTGGCGCTGAGGCCGATGATGAAACGCGGGTGGCCGCTCGCGCGGCCGGCGTACTTGACCAACTCGCGCAGGGTGTAGACCTTCGGACCGCACAGGTCGTAGGCGTTGCCGAAGCTGGCGCGATCGGCGAGCGCATGCACCAATGCCCGCGCCACGTCCTCGACATAGACCGGCTGGAATTTGGCCTCGGGGCAGGCGAGGAACAGCACCGGCAAGAAGCGTTGCAGCAGGGCGAACAGGTTGAGGAAGCGGTCTTCGGGACCGAACACCACGGAAGGGCGGAATACGGTGACCGCAAGACGCTTGCTTTCGGCGAACATCCAGTTCTCGCCATCGCCCTTGGAGCGCAGGTAAGCGCTGGGACCCTTGCTCGAAGCGTTCAGCGCGCTCATGTGCAGCACGCGCGGGATGTGCAGATGCTCGCATGCCGACGCGAGATCCCGCGGCAACTCGGCATGCGCGCGACGGAAATCGGCGCCATAGGGCTCGCCCGGCCGGCTTTGCAGTACGCCCACCAGGTTGATCACGGCATCGCAGCCGCGCAGAACGGCGGCGAGTTGTGACGGATCGCAGGCGTCGGCCTCGACCACCTCGACCGTCGGCAGCATGAACAGATGTTTGGCACGCTCGCGCCGGCGTGTGGTCACGACAACCAGCTTGCCCTGCTCGACCAGCATGCGCACCACGTGACGGCCGATAAATCCGCTGCCGCCGAGGACGGCTATCCGATCCAGCTTCATTGCGGTTCCCCCACTTCGGCCGCGCGCTGCGCCAGCAGAGTATCCTTGCCGCCACGCGGCGCGATCGTGCCCAGGCGGGCCTTCAGCGACAGCACCCGGCCTCCCAGCATGGCCGCGTAATACATGGTGTTGTTCATCACTTTCTTGACGTAGTCGCGGGTTTCGTTGAACGGTATGGTTTCGGCGTAAATCGCGCCTTCCAGCGGACGTGTATCGCGCCACCTGCGCGCGCGCCCGGGTCCGGCATTATAGGCCGCGGCGGCAAGCACCGGACTGCCGTCCAGGTCGTCGAGCACATGGCGCAGGTAATAGGTGCCCAGCGCCGCGTTGATGCCCGTATCGGTCACCCGCGCCCAGGAATAGCCCTGCATGCCCATGCGACGGGCTACCCACTTGGCCGTGGCCGGCATGAGCTGCATCAGCCCGGCCGCTCCGGCCGAGGACTTTATCGCCGAAATAAAGCGGCTTTCCTGGCGCACCAGCCCCAGCACCCAGGCTTCCTCCAGTTGCTGCGCGCGCGCCTTTTCGCCCAGCGCTTCACGGTGGGGCGCAAGATAACGCACGCTGAAATCGTGCACCGCCAGGGTCTTGTCGGCGGTGTTGATGGCGCGGTCGAACATTTCGTTTTGGCGCGCGAATTCGGCTGCGGCCAGAAGTTGCTTGTCGTCCATGCCGCGTATCGACCAGATCCATTCGCGCGCAGACTCGAAACGCTGATCCAGGCGGTACAGCGCCAGCGCGCGCCGGAAGCCCGGTTCGCGCGCGATCGCTGCCACCTCTTCCGGCGCCGGTGTATAACCCTTGGGCGGAATGCTGAAGGCGAGACCCAGTTCCTCGGCGGCAAGCCGGGCGTAGAAATGATGTTCGCCGGCGATGCGCGCAAACAGTGTCTGCGCCTCGGCGGCGTCACCCAGCGCCAGGGCGGCGCGCCCCCGCCAATAGATCCAGGCCGGTTCGTTGCGTTGCAGCGGCGACATTTTTTCCGCTGTCACTCTGACTTCATTCCAATTGCCCTGGCGCAGGGACGCGCGCATGCGCCAGGCGAGTTGTTCCTCGGCCAGCGGCGCGTCGCCCGCCTCGAAGTACCATTGGAGCGCTTCGGCCAGGTTGCTCCGCGCGGCGTGCAGCGCAAGCTGGCCCCAGACGTAGCCCTGCTCCTCGGCGGAGAATTTCGCGCGCAGCTTCTTGTCCCAATAACCCGCTGCCGCGAGCGGATCGGCGCGCGCCAGCCGATGCAGTGCAAACATGGCGAGCTCGCGCACCGGGCGGCGCGACCAGTCTTTTTTCTTCTTGTCGTCGAGGTAACGCTGCGGTCCGGCGGCTACGCCAAACAGTTGCCCGCGCTCCAGCGCCTCCTTGGGCGGCAGGAACCCGGCGGTGTGCCAGGCTGCGCTCACCGCCCCCGCCTCGAGCAGGACCCGTATGCGTTCCCACACGTGACGGTTGGTGAACTGGCCGCCGGCAATGAGCGCCTCGGCCAGCGGCACGCAGCCTTCGGGCAGCTCGCGCGGCGCGTACCACTGCGCGCGGACTTCGGCCAGCGCCGATTCGTCCCTCTGCTGCCAGCGCGCTTGCAGGGCGTAGCAGCTAATCTCGCTGTCGTCGTCGACCAGCAGCGGATGTTCGGCGCGGAACAAATCCCATTGCTGCCGTCTGCCCAACGCCTTCAGCCATTCCCGGCGCAGCTGCTCGGCCAGGAAACTACCCCGCTGGCGCGCAAGGAAATCGCGCATCTCCTCTGCGCCGGCGTCTTCCAGGCGCGCGCGCAACATCCAGGATTCGACATAGGGTTCGAGCAGGTAACCTTGCAACTGCGCGTCGTATTTGGCGAGCTTGTCGTAGTGGCCCGCTTGCACCGCCGCGCGCGCGGCAAGGAAGATCTCATCCTGGGTTTGCGGGCGTGTAGGCGCTGCCTGTACCGCCGGCGCCCCCAGGACGAGCGCGAGCATCAGCGCGCGCAGCATCGGTGCTATAGTAAGTTTTCTGGCTAACTCCATGATGAGAAGAGTATAAACGCTCCGCGCAGCGGATGGATGACGAGCATCAAAAATATGCAAGCTGCTGAACTGATGGCCTGGCGCAAGAACCTGCGGCGCGAACTGCTCGCGCGCAGGCTGGCGGTGCCGGCGGACCGGCTCCAGGCCTGGCGCTTGGCCATGGACCTGCATTTGCAATACGGCTTCCCGGGCCTGGCCAAAGGGGTGGTGGCTTTCTGCTGGCCGATCCGGAACGAGTACGACGCGCGCCACCTGGTGCACCGGCTGCGCGAGCAGGGCGCGACCGCGGCGCTGCCGGTGGTGCTTGCTCCGAACGCGCCGCTCATTTTCCGCGAATGGCATCCGGGCGTGGAGATGGCGCTGGGCAAACTCGACATCCCCTATCCCAAGACCGGCGCCGAGCTGGTGCCCGACACGGTGCTGCTGCCGATGAACGGATTCGACCGGCAGGGCTATCGCCTCGGTTACGGCGGCGGCTTTTTCGACCGCACGCTGGAGAGCCTGCGCGCGCGCAAGCCGATGGTGATAGGCCTGAGCTTCGAACTCGCCGCGATCGCCACCATCCACCCCCAGCCCTGGGATATCCCGATGGATTACGTGGTCACCGAGCGCGGCGTATACCGGCGCGACGCCGGCAAGCTCGAGTTCCTGGGCGTGCCCGGCAACGCGAAGGGATCGAGCCTCAGTTCGCCGGTGTGTTACGCGGACGAGCTTGCGCCG
>Ga0315281_10005163_pt1 | contig 18741 bp, 21 predicted proteins | sample YL17G07_0_MG_FD_204540 | JGI IMG/M metagenome (GOLD analysis project Ga0315281, IMG submission 204540) | Sediment microbial communities from Yellowstone Lake, YNP, Wyoming, USA - YL17G07_0 | ecosystem: Environmental > Aquatic > Freshwater > Lake > Sediment | place: USA: Wyoming | collected...
CTTGAACTTGCCCATGCCAATCCCTCCCACAGAGGAATTCGGCATACCCAATCATAACACCTGTACCCTAGATGACTCTTGGGACAGCCTCGGGGTGTCCCGGAACAACGGGAACAGTCAACTCCCGCTGACGGGACCGGGAGAAGGCGGGCGTGGTATAATGGGAGCCAGGCAGCCGCCCGGCTGCTGACCGCTGACTATCGGATCGGAGGCTAGCTTGGCTGCAAGGAACCATAACCGGAGAGGTCATCCGCACCATCACTCGCATCATCCGCAGCACGGAGCGCATTCTCTCCCCTTAGTGGCGCCGCCGGAGGTCCTGCGGGAGGACTTCCGGGAGCTTGACTCGCGCGTTCTGCTCCGTACCAGCTGGGGGGTGGAGCAGCTGGTGCTCCTGCAGTCGGTCACAGGCCATGCGCACGAGGGCCACGGGGTATTCCACGGCCGGAAGTTTCCGAACACCACCGAGAGCGATGTGGCACGCGCTCTCAGTCTCGATCCAGAGGCCGTGAAAGCCGGCCGCCAGGAGTTGATTGACGAGATCTACGATTGCGCGGAACGGGCCGCTGCGGGCGGGGCAGACCGCACTCCGACGAACGGCGCCGGAGAGCCGCTCCTCGGCATCGGGACGCTCAGGAGCATCGAGGTAGACCCAGAGGGCTTGCTGCAGGGGCTTTACATCGGCGGCCTGCGGGACAGACCGGAAATCCGCTCGGAGGCGGAACGCCACTACCACGTGAACATCGGATGGGGCGCCTGCTATCTGGTGAACAAGCAGGTGATGCACCAGATGGGCCTGTCAGGCGACCTGCTCGCCCGCCAGGGACACGGTGACGAGCTGGAAGAGTTCCGAAAGGTGGGCCTGATCGTGGATCGGCCGGGTGACGGTGTGGATTACATGTACATTCGGCACAAGGTCGGCCCGGGCGCGTCGGACGACGCCGCTATGGTCGCTGCCGGGAAACTCTACGGCTTCTCCGCGGCGGTCGGAGTCTTCCTCGCGGACGCGATCGACACGATCGAGAAGTTCGCGACCAAGACCGAGGATCAGGATGCTGATCTGGCCCAGCATGTCGAAGAGGCCTACCCCGCCCTCGGGTTGTCGCGCGACGATGCGTGCAGACTGGCTTACCTCGCCGCCGCGCCCGAAGGCCGGGAGCATGAGATACCCGATAGCTCGCTTCGTGGTCTCCTGGAGGTCGACCGGAAGTACGACATCTGCGCTCTCGAGAGCCACCTCCTCTACCTTGCCGGCAGGCCGGTCCCGGAGATCGACCTCGACCACGGCCAGAGCACGAACCTCGAGTTCTACCGGTATGTCGAGGAGCGACTGGCCCAGGAGCGCGCCCCGGATCGTGAGGCCTGACGAGCGAGTTCGGCGAGCATCACCGCTCGGGCGGCCTCGACAAGCTGGCTGAAGCCCCGGTCGCGGCCCGGTGCCCTAAACATCGGCTCGGAACCCCTAAAGATCGCAGCGGATTCTGCTGAAAACTATATGGGTATTGGCCTCGCGCGGAGGCCAGCCGACCCTATCAGCCCGGTCCGGGTGGATGGGGCTTCCCTCGTGAGTTAGCGGGCGGATGGTGGCAAGCCGCCTGGCATGCGCGGCTTGAGAGGACGACACGGATGTTGGTCTTAGCCCGGAAGGTCGGCCAGTCGATCATCATCGGCGACAATATCGAGCTGACCGTGATCGAGGTGCGCGGCGAACAGGTGAGGATCGGTATCGATGCTCCCAAGTGCATTGCCGTACACCGCAAAGAGCTGTTCGACCAGATCAAGGCTGAGAACATCAGAGCCGCTACCCAGCAGGTCACCCCGGAAGACCTGCCCGACGTGCTCAAACAGTAGGTAACGGGTAACAGGGAACAGGTAACAGATAAAGAGAACCGGGGAAAGGCCGACAGGCTCTGTTGCCTGCTACCTAGAAAAGCGTCTGCTGGCCGGCGGATTCGAGCGCCGTCTTGGCCGACGGCCTCGGGAACAGCCGGTCGAAATCCTCCCCGAAAGCCTCTCTCAGCCTGCAGGCGAACTTATAGAGCTTGTCCAGTAGGTACCGTGTGTCCTCGTCATGGTCGTACTGCTCCGCCAGCTGGATCGTGCCATCGTCAGCCTGGTAGACGCTGACATACTCGCCGATGCGCGCATCTTTGGCCGCGTCGGCAAGCCGCTTCCTCGCGTCGCTCGTGAAGGTCTTCTCCGTGATCCGCTCGCGCCGGAGGAACTTCTCAAGGGGCATCCGCCTGGCTTCGATATCGGCCATGAGCCGTCGGTAGATCTCGCCCACCTTCTCTTTGTCGCCCTGCATCAGGGAGTCAACGGCCTCCGAGATGAACTCGCGGCCGAACCGTTCGTCGGCCCGCGACCGGACGGACGCGCCGCGGAATATGCGCTCCCCTTCGTAGCCGACAAGGATGTAGTTCTTCACCTTCAGTGAAAGCATAGCCTTGTAGCGGCCGTCGTGAGCGAGGTGGATCCCTTCGGGGAGGACGCGGCCGATCCGCTCGACATAGGCGACCTCCGCATCCTCGCCCTGCACCTCCCGAGGCGGCTGGAAATAGACACCGTCCGTGTCGATCTCGATGACCTTGCTGCCTGTGCGCTCCAGTTCGTCCGCGATACTCTTGACGACTGCCTGGCCGGTCGTGGTGATGCGCTCCGCTGCGTCGTAATCGTTGAAGTTGAACGAGGGTGCGCCAAGGTAGCCGTAGAAGGAGTTGATGAGGATTTTGAAGGAGGCCTGCAGCCCGTCCCAGTAGGCGCGGTCCGGTCCGGAGGCGGACTTTGCCCTCGACTTAGCCTCCATCCGGCGCCGGGTCAGCTCCTGGAGGGCGGGGAGGAAGATCCCCAGCGTGTCGGAGGCCGGCTGGATTCGGTGTGTGAGCATAAGACTCGGATACAGGCTTTCGACGTCGCACTTGACGACGCGCTCGATCAGACCGGCTGCCCGGATTTCGGTGTACCCGCCCGGGACCTCCCTCGGGGTCTGAGGCCGCGGGATCGCGTGTCCCTGCCGGAGGTACTCTCGGATCAGGATCGAGTTGATCTTCTCCCCGGTGCCGGTGGTGACCACGCTGGCGTAGGTGTCCGGCACCATCTGGGTCAGGTAGAACTCTGGTGGACCGACGATCTCCGAGAGAGAGCGCGTTTCGAGCACATCGTGCAGAGCGTAGCGGCGGACACGGTCCGGATCGGACCTCCAAACGGATGCCACCTTGTCGTGGTCGATCAGGATTCGGTCGGGCATCATGACGCCGAGCGCTCTGGCGGAATCCTTGAGAGTATGGCTTGCGAGTAGGCCGCGAGCGACGTCGAAGCGTTGGACGGCGAGCAGAGTGTCAACGATGTGGCGTCCGTGGATGTAGAACGGGGTCATAGGCCGCGTGATTGCGCCGATGGCCGCGGTCTGCTCCTGTCCGGCGTTCATCAGCGACCCGTCTCGCCCAAGCGCAAGCCGAACGCCGTTCATCTCCGCTCGCTTGGCGATGTAGGGCAGATCGAAGCCGAGGATATTGTGACCCTCGATGACGTCCGGGTCGAGTTCCCGCACGAGGCGCACCAACTCCTCCAAAATGTCTTTCTCCGGCCCCTCCAGCACCCGCTCGAAGCCGCGGTTGTTGCAGATCGCAATGAGGAAGATCTCGTTCTCGGGGTGGTCGGGCGACAGCCCGAGTGTCTCGATGTCGAGCTGCAACCGCAGGACGTCCGAATAGGCCATTCCTTTGAAGAGCGTCTGGCCTGAGAGCATCAGGTACTGCTTCGCAGCGCTCGGTGGCGCGAGGTGGGTCAGGTGCTCGTCGCGGAGCTTGAACCGCGCGGCGCGGAAAGCGGACCAGCTTGAGAACCGGGCTAGGAAGCGATAGCCCTCGCCCTCCAGCTCGGTCCAGGAGGCGCCCGGGAGGTCGCAGCGCTCCGGCGCAACGAGCCACGGCGCGAAAGGTCGCTCGTCCGACATCACCCGGCTGCTGTCGCGCCGGTAGACGAGCGCTTTGTCCTGCAGCGGCTCGACCGCTACTATTCGCTCGGTCGGATCGCCGCCGAAAAGTATGGTCTGGCTATCAGGCATTGCAGAGAACACACCTGTACGTAATGGAAAAGCGGCGTCGAGCCGCGGCACCCCAAAGGAAGCCGGTCGGACCTCACTGCTTCAGGATGTACTTGTTGAAGCCAACGACGTAGAGCCACCAGTTGTTCAGCTTGCCTTCGGTCTTGCCCGGGGCTTTGGGAAGATGCTTGAACCACCATACGTGGTGCGCCCGGGTATCGCCCCCACCCCACTCGCTCGAATCCACAAGCCGTTTCGCGCCGGTGGTCTTAGGATACGTCAGCCAATCGCCGCAGGTGCTCCAGACCTTGGTCTTGTTGCCCCAGTCGTAGTCAGAGGCACTGTTCGGAGCGTAGTGGACATTTCCACAGGCAGACCTACCCGGCGCGACTTTGTCGTACAGGGTGAAGCGCTCCCAGTCGTTCCGATCCTTGCCCACCTCCCATCCGCCGAAGACGAGCGACATGGTTGACTCGGTGCGGTGGCCGAGATCTTCCAGCATCTCTCCGACCCCTCGCTCGTAGTTGAACCCCATGATCGCAAAAACCCTTCGGCACTTGACGTCGGGAAGCGGGTCCCCGTTGATCCAGAAGGCGCCTTTGCCGGCCATGCACGACTCGAAGTAGCCGAAGTAAGGCGCGCCGAAGACCCATACCTCGTCGATCTTCCCGCTATCGACGAGCTTGGCAAGGCGGTACTTCCCGATCATGGCCCTGTAGTTGACCGAGTCGGGCTGATGCCATTTGCGGGTCTTAAGCGACTCGAGGTAGGTTTCGTCGGTGAAGGTGAAGCCGTCGGTCTTGACGGGGTACTCGTCGGCGTCGATCCATTCGACGATTCTGTAGTCAACGGTGCCGCCGCTGCACTCCTTGATCTCGGCGGCGTAGCCGGCGGCGAGCTTGTGAGGATCGTTCCAGCGGCAAACCTCATGAAGCCGCTTGCCGCCCTCGGACTCTACGATGGGGTCGTAGTTGAGCACGAGCACCTTGGGACGGAGGAGCGCCCGGCGGGCTTGGGACTTGGCGTCGGCGTAGCCGGGGGCGGGCAGGGAGATACAGGCGGCGACAAGAAGCGCAGCGGTCAGAACTCTCGGTCTCATGTCTTCCTCCTCAGTCCGATTATACCGGGTCCGCGTCGACGCGGCAAGACGCCGCATTGCCTCACGATAGATCGTACCGAGATCGAATCGATGCCTCACGTAAGAATCGTACCGTCGAGATCGGATCTGTGCACATTGACGGAAACGCTGGTCGGATGCCATAATGCCTTTAACGGGGCCGGAAGGAGCTTTCTTTAACGGGGTTTGTCTGTTTCTGTCCCCGCCACATCCCCCGTCTTAGGCCAAGCGTAAGCTCGTTTTCCACAGGGACCGCAAACCCACGGACCGCAAGCATACCAGTGAGTGCTACGGTACGATTCTTATTTGAGGCAACACGGCGCGGCAGGCCGGAGTTGGCTGCGGTGGTGTTGGCTGTTGGGTCCGGCAGCCCGTCCGACGCACGCTTGCGCATCTGTTTGACAGGCCGCGAGCGGGATGTTATCGTTTAACCGGCTCACGGGAGCCATCTTCCGAAGCCCGGCTGTTCCCAGCGGGGACCGGGGGCCTGCTGGGAGCATCAGCGAGCCATCTGTAGGAGACGGAACTTGAGAGGTTACCGGGCGCTGGTCGTAGGCGGGATGGTGCTGGTTCTTTGCTTCGTGGCGCCGAACCCGGCCGCGCGGCGGGCGAGTGCGGAGCACGAAGCAGACCAATCGCCGCCGGCGGCGGACCTGCTCTGGAAACGGAGTGTGCCGCTGCCTGTCTCACTCACGTCCTCACCCGACGGCAGGTACATTGGCATCGTCGCGAAGAACGGAGCCACCTACTGCTTCGGCGACAATGGCCGGCTTGCCTGGAAAGTGCAGATCCCAGGAGTCGATCGAGTCGTCGTAAGCCCGAACGGGGCTGGGGCGGCGTATGCTTTCCTCAATCCGACATCTACCACGGTGCACTTCATCACGCCCGACGGCCAGATGCGTTGGGAGCACAAGGTGGAGGGCGCGATATGGAGCGCGGCGGCATCCAGCGAACCGGGCTGCTTTGCTGTCGGCACCGGCGAGCGCTACTGCTACTACTACACCTTCTCCGAACGGAGGCAGCGCTACAGGAGATGGCGCCTGCCCGGCGCGCCGTGCACGACGAGCTTCAGCCCGGATGGACAGGTTATCTTCTTCGGCACCTGGCAGGATGCGGGCGTCGCCGCCTTCGACAACAAAGGCAAACAGATTGCGTGGAGTCCCGGCCAGCCGGACATGCTCTACGAGGCTCAGCTTTCGGCGAGCGGCCAGTACTGTGCCGTCACTGCCAGGCCCAACCGGACCTCGCCGGAGGTCACCGTGAGCTTCAGAAACTCCAGGCTGGATGACCTATGGACGCAGGACCTTCAGGTGCACGGTCTCACGGACGACATCTCTCCCGGGGGCGACTACCTTGCTTTGGGCTATCAGCGCGTGATTGCGCACAAGGACAAGGAGATCCGGGAGGACCGCGTCGCGCTCTACAACCGCGGCGGGCAGGTACTCTGGGAGAAGGGAGGCAGCTTCACGCGCTGGAAGCTGGTTGCGCTCTGCCCCTCCGGTCGGCTGCTCGTCCACGATGAAGGCGCTTCCTTGTACGTGCTGGACAGGTCGGGGAAGATACTGCTCAAGCGCGGGCTGCCGGCGCGCGTCCGCAGCTTTGCGAAGACGCCTCAGAGGAACAAGATCGCCATCTACTGCGGCAACGGTGAGCTGTGCGTGTTTGCGGTGAGATAGGGCAGGCGGGGGCGGCCGGAACCGGGTCCGGCAGCGCCCAGGACCCTGGCGGGCGGGAGAGGCTGCGCAAGAGGGCCGTGTGGGGCGAGCGGGATGCATTCGTCGGAGTGCAGATCGCGGCGATTGTTGTCGCCCGCTCTCCCTCCTGCCATGCCAAGCTCCCATAAAGAGCCTTCCCGGACCATCCGCGCGAATCGGGTTATCCGTCGGGCAGAGTGCCGGGCTGAAAACCCGGACAGTCAGAGGGTGCATTTAAGGATCACCCTGTCCCCGTGCGGAGTCACCGGCTTCAGCCGCCAACCAAGGACCGAGTGACGCGCGGAGTTCGCTGAAGCTTGCCGCCCGCGGTAGCGGAGTCTTCTCCAGGTACTCTATCTCCATCAGTTGTCGCCACATCGCCTCGCAAGACCGCCTCGGATAGCTAGCCGCAATCGAGTCGTAGTACCTGCTCACCACCCTGTAGTGGTGCGAGCAGATGAAGGAGGACCAAGCCTTCGCGAGATCATCCTCGCCCCGGATGTCTATGATCTCCGTCTCCTCAAGCTCCCTTTGAGCGCTATCTCCCCAAGCCTCCTCCATCAGTTCGCGTGCGGCAGCGTCAGACGCCGGTCCACTGTAGCCGAAGATCGTTAGAACATACGCTTGCTCAAGCGCCTGCCGGAGAATCCCCCACGCACCGCCAACATACGAATCGGTGCTATAATCCTTGTTCGTCGTAGGGTAGAGCAGCCTGCTTGGAGAGTACAATGTTCCGCAGATGGTACAACAGCTCGGGAAAGGGCCGGATATTCGATGTTCGCTGCAGTACCCGATTGCGACGTTGCCGTGAAGGAAGACCACCGTTGGTAGCTCCGCATGCGGGTTGTTCCGCACGCACGCCTGGACCAGCAATGGATCCCAGTTAAACGTCGCGATTAGATCCTTACCTCGGAGACTGAGAACGAGGTGATCATAAAGGGTAGGCTTCTCCGGTAACTGCATCGGTGAGAAGTAGGCAAAAACTGCCCTCTCGACTTCCTTGGTCAGGTCCTCATACCCCGCAGACTCGCTGAGCGTCGAGTATAGCTCCTCGAAGTTCCCACCGAGATACGGGTACCCGTGTCTTGCAAGGATCGGCTTAATGCCAACCTTGTCCACGAGATCGTGCATCAGTGGCAACTGAATGCCGGCTCTGTCACCGTGCGGGAAGGCTGCACGGCTAGCGCCAGCACCCAGTATCACTACGTGTGGCCTGGTTACCCGGAGGTCTTCAGCGAGTGATCCGGTGCCAGCTAGCATCTTGCCTGCCTGTGAGCATCAGCCATCAACCGCTCCCGCCAGCCGCTTCAGGTTCTCCCACTGCTCGTCCGCATGGGCCTGGATTTCGGCTATGGCTGCCTGGCCTCCGGGCCCGAACAGGCGCCGGTCGCGGGTCTGCCGCCTCAGGCGCGTCCCCTTGGCCGGAGCGCTTGGTTCAGTCCATAGCGGGCTCCTGCCTGTCCCATTCGAAGTCCGTTTCTCCCCACTGAGTGTCCAGTTCGAGCCACTCGCCGCGCTGGACCAGTTCCTTCGCTTGCTCCGCCGTTTCGGCTCTGACTAGGGCGTGGCCACCCTCGCGTCGGATGAACGTGCCGGAGAATATGAAGCCCTTGGTCTTTTTCGCCATCGCTTTTCACTCCCACTTAGGTGGAGCGCCGGGTCACGATCCCGGCCAATGCCGTCCGGGGTCTGCAGTCCCGGACGGTCAGAAGGCGTCGACTGCCGCTCTGCTACGGCAACCGTTTGAGCAGGTCAGAGATGTGCTTGTAGACTTCCCGCCGATGTCGTACCCGGATCACCAGGAGGGTCGAGTCGTCGTCCCCGATCTGGTAGAGTACTCGATAGTCGCCGCAGCGGATACGGTAAATATCGTCAGAGCCTTCGATCTTCTCGCAGCCATGAGGCCGCGGATCGCCGGCCAGTGCATCGATTGCCGCGGCGACATCAGCCTGAACGTCTTTGGGAAGATGCTTCAGGTCGCGGGTGGCTGCCGCCGTAAAGGCCAGCCGATACGCCATAGACTGGTTAGAGCCCCAGCTCTTCTTTCACCTTCTCCCAGGGAACGGTTCCTTTGCGTCTGCCTTCGTCAAGAGCTTTCTTGGCTGCCTCAAGGTCTGCCTGGTCCTCCAACCGGCGCATCATCCGCTCAAGCGCAAGCAGGTCGTCGAGCGGTACGAGGGCGGCGACATCCTTTCCCCGGCGTGTCAGGACTATGCGCTCTTTACCGTAGGCGGCGCGGTTGACCAGTTCGGAGAGCTGGTCTCTTGCCTCCTTTGTAGATACTTTGGTCATAATTCCTCGGCCCTCATGCTGTGCTATGCAGGTTTACGCGCCCCTCATGAGCCCTCTGTACGTTGGCGCGCTATTGTACGTATACCACATTTGGGCTGCTTGTGCAAGTAGATTCTACCGGGCCTCTGGCCCTATTGACGGAAAGGCCGAGGTTTTCGCCTCGGCCTTCTTGATTCCTACGCCTCCCCCGCCAGTCTCTTGAGTTTCTCCCACTGCTCGTCCACATAGGCCTGGATTTCGGCTATGGCTGCCTCGCCTCCGGGCCTGAAGAGATGCCGGTAGCGGGTCTGCTGCTTGAGGTAGTATTCGACGGGCTTCTTCTCGCGCGGCTTGTAGGTGATCCGGTACTGGCCGTTCACGACCTCGTAGAGCGGCCAGACGCAGGTATCAACAGCGTCGCGGCCGATCTGGATCGCCTTCTCGCTCGGGAACGCCCATCCCAGGCGGCAGGGCGCAAGCACGTTCACGAACGCCGGCCCGTCCGTCTCCAGCGCCTTCTGGAACTTGGTGATCAGGTCGTTCCACATGCTCGGCACGCCCTGGGCGACGTAAGGGATGTCGTGCGCGGCCATGATTCTGGTCAGGTCCTTCGGAAACTGCTTCTTGCCCGGCTCGACGCTGCCGACGGGGCTGGTCGTCGTCTCGCCGTATTTCGGCGTGGCGCTCGAGCGCTGGATGCCGGTGTTCATATAGGCCTCGTTGTTGTAGCAGACGTAGACCATATTGTGCCCGCGCTCCATAGCGCCGGAGAGCGACTGAAGCCCGATGTCGTAGGTTCCGCCGTCGCCGCCGAACGCAACGAATCGGACGTCCTTATCATACTTCCCCTGCCGCTTGAGCGACCGGTAAGCCGCCTCTATGCCGGACATCGTCGCCGCCGAGTTCTCGAACGCGCTGTGGATGAACGGTCCCTTCCAAGCCGTGTAGGGGAAGATGGTTGTAACGACCTCGAGGCATCCCGTTGCGGCGCTGGCCACGACCGGCTTATCTCCGGCGGCCATCATAAGCATCCGGACCACGAGCGGCGCCGTGCACCCGCTGCACGCCCTGTGGCCCGAGCCGAACTTCTCTTCCTGTCTCGCAAGCTCCTTTATGTTCGCCATCTGTGATCTCCTTTAAGACGATGTAGGATGTGGGATGTAGGATGTAGGATGTAGGATGTAAGATGTAGGATGCGCGCTGGTTGCCACCACTCACATTCTACCGCCTGCACTAGACCTTGTGGTCTCGCTCAACCGACTGCAGGAACGTGTATATCTTTGAGGAGAGGGTTCGGTAGGATAATTCCAGCGGTCTGCACAACTCGTCCGTTATCGAACCGGTATCCCGCAGAAGCCGAAGATGCTCGAGCGTCTCCTCGCACGAACCCCAGGCGAATGTCAAGAACCTGACAAACTCTGGCTTGTATCTTCGCCTGCAGAACCCCTCGACAATGTTGGCACATATGGACTTCGACGCCCGGCGTATCTGGCTCGCCTCCTCGTATGTCTCGATCTTTGGAAGTGTGAGCGTCAGTTTGTGAACACAAACAGCCAACCGGTGCGCCATCTGGTATATCTCCAAGTCCGTATAGCTTAGTGGCTTCCCTCCCGCCATGCTACGTCCTACATCTTACATCCTACATCCTACATCATCCCTGGCTAACTCATTCCCTCACTCCAAGATAACTCACGAGCGCGCGCTTGCCGGTCGCGGCGATCTCCTGCATGTCCCTGTAGACGCTCTCGATCATCTCGACGTTGATATCGCGGCCGCCAAGGCCGTAGACATAGCCAACGGTGACCGGCTTCTTCTCGCGGTCGCAGATGCTGCTGCGCACCTCGCCGAATACCGGGCCGCCGCGGCCGGAAAGCCCGTCGGACCGGTCCATCACCGCCACGACCTTGCAGCCGGCAATTGCGCCAGCGATCTCCTCGTGCGGGAACGGCCGGAAGACTCTGACCTTGATCATCCCGGCCTTCACACCCTGCTCTCGGAGCTCGTCTACCGCCACCTTAGCTGTGCCCGCCGTCGAGCCCAGGATGATCGTCGCATACTCGGCATCGTCCATCCGGTACTCTTCGAAGAGACCATAGCGGCGTCCAAACTCCCTACCGAACTCCTCGCCGATCTCGACGATGCGCTTGTTCGCGCCGAATATCGGCTCGGCGAGGCTCCGTCGGTGCTCGAAGTAGTAGTCCGTGAAGTCCAGCCCGCCCATCGTGATCGGATGGTCGACATCCAGCAGGTACCTATCGGGCTTGTAGGCGCCCACGAACTTGCGCACTCGTTCATCGTCCTCGACCTCGACGACCTCCATCGCGTGGCTGATGATGAACCCGTCCGTAGTAACCATGACAGGCAGGAGCACATCCGGATGCTCGGCAATCCTGATGGCCTGGATCGTGTTGTCGTAGGCCTCCTGTGAGTTCTCGCTGAAGATATGAATCCAGCCGGCGTCGCGCGCGCCCATAGTGTCCGAGTGGTCGCAGTGGATGTTGATCGGGGCTGAAAGAGCGCGGTTGGTGACGGGCATAACGATCGGCAGCCTGAGTCCCGCCGCGATGTAGAGCATCTCCCACATCAGCGCGAGCCCCTGGGAAGACGTGGCCGTCATAGCCCGTGCGCCGGCAGCCGATGCCCCGATGCTCGCGCTCATCGCCGAGTGCTCGCTTTCGACCGCCACGAACTCAGTGTTCACGAGTCCATCGGCGACGAAGCTCGAGTAAATCTGTACTATCTCCGTCTGCGGGGTGATGGGATAGGCGGCGACGACGTCCGGGTTGATCTGCCGCATTGCCTGAGCCACGGCCTCGTTTCCTGTAAGCGCCGTCTTCACCGCGCCCCGCTCCTGTGCCGCCTCCGCAGCCTTATCCAGAACCTTTGCCAATGTCCGCCTCCTCTGCAAAGAGTGGAGTGGTCAGAGCGGTCTTGCCACTCACTCCACTCCCTTGACTTCGTTATAGGCTCGCTCGATCGCCTTCAGGTTGCCCTCGATGACCTCCGGCCGGTTGCGGAACTTCTTCTCGAGCTTCTTGCGCGTGTCCTCCATGACTGTGTCATAGGAAAGCAAGCCGGTGACCTTGACGAGCGCGCCGAGCATGGGCGTATTGGGTATGTCACGCCCGATGGTCTCTTTGGCGATGGTCGAGGCGTCGAGCGTGTAGACTCTGTGTCCGTCGGCGCCGAGCTTCTTCTTCATCTCTGCGACCGACTGCTGAGTGTTGATGATGATGACCCCGCCCGGGGTCAGCCCTGCCGTCACGTCCACGGCTCCGATCAGGGTCGGGTCGAGAACTACGACCACGTTCGGGTTTCTGACGTGGCAGTGGATGGTGATAGGCTCTTCGCTGATGCGGTTGAACGACTGCACCGGTGCGCCCGTTCTCTCAGGACCGTATTCCGGGAAGGCCTGGATGTACTTGCCTTCCGAAAGCGCAGCCTCTCCGAAAAGGAGGGCGGCGGTCTTAGCGCCCTGCCCGCCTCTTCCATGCCAGCGAATCTCTGTAAGTTTTGCCATTCTCCCGGCTCCCTTCATCGGCTGTGAGCCGCGAGTTGCGGGCTGCGAGCCTTACGGACCCGCTGCTCGATGCTCGCCGCTCACAGCTCGCTGCCTATCTTACATTTCCCGCCGCCACTCGAGCGCCTGGATGAGCGTCGCCTGATCGGCGTAGTCAAGATCGCCGCCGACGGGCATCCCGTGGGCGATCCGGGTCACCTTCACCCCGAACGGCTTGAGGAGGCCGGCGAGGTACATTGCCGTCGTATCTCCCTCGATCGTCGGGTTGGTGGCCAGGATGACCTCCTTGACGCCATCCTCGCTGAGTCGCGCGGTCAGCTCTCGAACCTTGAGCATCTCAGGCCCGATGCCGTCCATCGGGGAGATGACCCCGCCGAGGACGTGATAGAGGCCCTTGTATTCGTTCGTCTTCTCCATTGCCACGAGGTCGCGCGGCTCGGCGACGACGCAGAGCATCGAGCGGTCGCGCTTGGGATCGCGGCAGATGTCGCAGATCTCCCTGTCCGTGAAGTTGTAGCACACGGGACAGAGCGAGATGCGCGACTTGACGTCGGTAATGGCCTCCGCGAGCCGCCGGGCTTCCTCCTCCGGCGACCGCAGGATATGAAACGCAAGCCTCTGCGCTGATCTCGGACCGATGCCCGGGAGCTTCTCGAGCTCTCCAACCAGCTTTGCGAGTGGTTTCGCGTAGTACATAGCTATCTCTGTCGTACAGGACGAAAGGCCGCGCGCTCGGATGCGCTGCGGCTTGGAAGGGTCCTGCCGCCCCGGGCACAATCGCCGCCAGGCGCGAAACAAGCCCCTATCGTCCTCTTCTCTGGGGCTTGCAGCAGGCCTTCGCTTCCGTCATCCTATTATATCAGATATGAGGCAAAGTTGGAAGCCTGCTGGCAGGCAGGCGGCAGGCGCCCGGCTGTCACTTCTCACCTTCCGCGTCCGGCTCCCAGATCGACCACATGGCAAGCGGCAGGATGACCGGGAACAGGGGAAGCCAGTATCTGACTTCCCGGATGTAGCCGCTCACCGCATGAGCTGCGAAGTAGAGCGGCAGCATCGCGAGACACCGCCGCAGGAAGACCGGCTTTGACCGAAGTCGGGCGAACGCCCAGAACACCCAGGCGCCGAGGAACAGAAGGATCAACTCCCAGGTCTGCCACTCCAGGAAGTTGGCGCCGAAGTAGTGCCCGGGCCATGTAGGCGCCCAGTTCTTGCGGGGGCCGTAGGAGGCGCGCAGGCCGAACCAGGCTGCAGCGGCGGCGCCAAGCATGGCTAACGCGGTCGGCGCCCATTCCCGGACAGGCCTGCCCCAGTTCACAAGCACGTAGGCGACGAGGAGGAGGCCGGCGACCTCTCGGTTCAGCATCCCTATGAAGACGAGCGGCGGCAGCAACGCGGCCTTGCCGTCCCGGATCAGCCAGAACCCGGCGACGAAGACGAGGAAGTTCAGCGGGTCGGTGACGCAGGTCGAGCAGCGGATGATCGTGAGCGGGAGCACAGCCGCGACGAAGATCGTCCCCGCCGCGCAGGCTGGGCTGGAGAACCATCTCCTGAGGTAAAGATGCAGCAGGAGGAACGCCGGCAGGAGGAAGAGGAACCGGACGAAGAGGTGGGAATACTCGAAGGTCGTGACCGGATGCGGCCAGCCGAGGTGCAGCCATACCCGGTAGACAAGCTCGGCAAGCCAATAGGTGAGAGGGCGGTACTGGTCGGGGTAGAACCCCCGGCCGTGGATGATGTCATCGTGCCATGGATGCCACCGGCGGAAATCCGGGGACCCGCGGAGGTACATGTGCAGATCGATCAGATGGACCGCCACCAGGCCGGCGTAGAGCAGTGCGAAGAACGGCCAGCGCGGTTCGAGCTTCCTGAGCGACGACAGAAGGCCCCTCACTTCTCATCCTCCGGCGCGCTGAGATGGGGGGTTCCGGCCGCTCCCCTCGATCCCGCCGCCATCCGGGAGATACCAGTCGGGCGGCTACTCATCGTTGAGGCTCAGCAGGTCTCTCGTTCGCCTGGCTATGTCGGCTTCCTCGCCTTTCTTCTTCTGCAGCCGACTTACATCGGCAAGGTCGATATAGACTCTGCCGACCCCCTCCAGATCGACCTTGGCGAGGTCGAGAACCAGGTAGCCTTCGTCGGATGTTCGTCCCTGGTAGCTCGTGACGACCTGCATTTTGTCCTTCGGAAAGAGCATCTGAGTACCTCCTCCGCACGCTCGCTTTCACTATGATACGTCAGGCCCCTTACGCCTGCAACCGAGATCACTAGTAACGGGGGCTGGTCATTTGGGTGCGACCAATCGTATAATCAAGGGCAAGGCTGCAGGGCCATCTGCAGCAAGAGCGGTGGGGAGGTGCGAGAAGGTGAGCCAGAGCATCGTAGTTGAGGCATCTATCCTATCGGCGGACTTCGCGCGACTGGGCGAGCAGGCCAGGGAAGCGGAAGCTGCCGGGGCCGAGGCAATACAGGTGGACGTGATGGACGGCCACTTCGTCCCGAACATCACGTTCGGGCCGGGCATCATCCAGGCCGTGCGCCGGCAGGTTTCGGCCAGACTGGATGCGCACCTTATGATCTCGGAGCCGGAGCGGTACGTCGCCGCGTTCGCCGAGGCGGGAGCGGATTGCCTGATCGTGCATCCGGAGTCCGGGCCGCACATCTACCGCGTGCTCGAGTCCATCCGCGAGCTCGGTATCAGGGCGGGAGTGGCCATCAACCCCGGAACGCCGCTCTCGGCGATTGAGGAAGCGCTGGAACTGGCGGAGATAGTGCAGGTGATGACGGTCAACCCCGGCTTTGGGGGCCAGCCTTTCCTATCAAGTCAGCTCGACAAGATCCGCCGCTTGCGCCGGATGCTCGACGACCGCCGGCTCGGCACGCCCATTGCCGTGGACGGCGGGATAGACACCGGAACCGCCCCTCTCGTAGTCCGCGCCGGGGCAAGCGTACTGGTTTCAGGCACCAGCGTCTTCAAAGGCGGCGGCACTGTGGCCGAGAACGTAGCCGCGCTGCGCGCCGCCGCGCTCGCGGGCACGTAGAAGAGCGCGGTCGGCGCCCAGGCCTGATTGGGGGCAGTGGACGAACCGTTTGCGCCTGTGTGCGGCAGCCCAGCGGTGGCCGAAGGCCGAGCGCTTCGCCCCTACACGGAATGTGATCTCGGCATTCCGCATTCCCTAGAACTGTCCCTTGAACTGGGATGCGTTCTCTTTGACGATAGGCTCGCAGCGGATCGGGTAGCGCTTCTTCGGCAGGCTGCCGTTCTTCAGGTATTCGACGGCGAGGCGGATTCCGCTTCGGCCTTCTTCTTCCGGCTTCTGATAGGAGGTGCCGGTCAGCCTGCCTTCCTTGATGGCCTCGATGGCCTGTTCGCTGCCGCCCATCCCGACGATCTTGATATCCCTGCGCCCGGCGTTTGTGCAAGCGTTCGCGGCTGCGAGTGCCTGGGGATCGCCGTGAACGTAGACGCCCTTCAAGTCCGGGTACTTGCTCAGCAGAGCGCCCATTTCGGAGACGACCTTTGCATTGTCGCCCTCGTGCGGGATTTGCGCCACGAGGTCGACGCCCGGGTACTTCCTCATCACATCCTGCAGCGCCTTGGTCCGCGCGAGCTGCGGACCGGTCCCCAGCACCTGCTGGAACTCTACGATCTTCCCCCTGCCCCCGATGGCTTTCATCAGGATTTCCGCCGATACGACCCCGCCCTGATAGGTGTCGGTCCCCGTGTAAGCAACGCAGTCACACCCCGGGCCAATCTCGCGGTTGACGATGATGACCGGTATCCTGGCCTCGTTGAGCGCTCGGACGCTGTTCACGAGCGCATCCGGCTTCATCGGCACAAGGCAGACAATGTCCACACGCCGGGCGATGAGATCGTTGACCTGCTGTCCCTGCTTCTGGACGTCTTCCTCGGCGTTCAGGATGATCACGTCGGCGTTGTCCTTCTTCCCTTCATCCAAGGCGCCGAGGCGCATGTTCTGCCAGTACGGGTCGGTGAGCGTCATTGCGAAGCCGATGGTGTACCGCTTCGCCCCCGACGGCTTTGCCACCCGGCCCTGGTTGGGCTTCGAGCACCCGGCGAAGAGCGCCGCCATTGCCAGGCAGGCGGCGGCCGCTAGTCCAATGAGAATCCGTGCCTTCACGATGTTGCTCCTTTCGTGTCTGTCATCCTCACTTGTTAGAGCGTTTGACAACCGTGTCGACGGCGACGACGGTAACTATCATAAGCCCTGTGACTATCTGGCGGTATTGCGCGCCGACCCCGAAGTCGGTCAGCAGCTTGTCGATAGTACAGAGCAGCAGGAGGCCGGCGAGGGTGCGGAACAGGCCTCCCTGGCCGCCGCCGAGCGGAGTGCCGCCAACGATGACGGAGGCGATGACGATCATCTCCATCCCCTGGTAGGCGGACGAGGCCTCGGCGGAACAGTTCAGCGCTGTCAGGATCACGCCGGTGATCGCGCACACCAGCCCGCTCACAACGTAAGTCGCCAGTGTGACGCCTTTCGTGCTTACTCCGGCGAGCCACGAGGCCCTTTCGTTACCGCCGGTGGCGTAGACGTAGTGGCCGAACCGGGTGAAGTTGAGCGTGTAGACGGAAGCGATGAAGACCGCGGCAAACACGAGGACCGGGGTGGCGATCTTCAGCCCAGTGAAAGCGTCTCCCAGCTTCGTGTAGTCGAGTGCAAAGAGAAGGCCGAGGATGAGAAGAGCAAGCGCCAACGTCCAGGCTGGGAGGTTCAGCCTCGGCCAGCGAAAGCGCAGGCGCGTGAGCTTGACGAGCAGCAGCATCCCGACAAGGACCCCCGCAGCCGTGAGCGCCCAAGGCGGAACGTACAGCCCAGGTACGACGACCTGACCCCAATAGACCTTGTAGTAGCTCTTGTAGAGGCTTTGCGGCACCACCTGTGACTGGCCACCGTGAGTCACCACCAAACCCATACCGCGGAAGATGAACATACTGCTCAAGGTGACCACAAACGGGTTGACACCGACCCGGGCGATGACTGCGCCGTTCATCGCTCCAAGGACGAGGCCAACGCAGACAGTGACGGCCGTCGCGACCGAGATCGCGAGCAGTGGGGCGGCGCCGGCCAGTGGCTTCATCATAAGCACCGCAGTTACGCCGCAGACAGCGACTATAGACCCCACCGAAAGATCGAACCCTCCGCCGACCATTACGAACGTCATCCCGCAGGCAACGATGCCAATACCGGCGGCATACTTCAGCAGGTTCCCCAGCCAGAGCGCTGGCTCGTTCGAGTGCAGGATCGAAACTACACACAACGCAGCCCACAGGGCAACGATGGTTAGCTGCTGCAGGCTCCCCAACGACACCCGCCGGGCCTTGGTGGGTACGGGAGCCTTGGCGCCAGTCTCCGCTGTCGTCTTGGTATCGAGCGTCATCAGTCAGGTCTCCCGGCACAGCAGGCGGCGAACAGCGAATCCTCGTCAGCATCCGCGCCGTTCATCTCGCCCGTGATCCGGCCATCGCGGACGACGAGGATGCGGTCGGCGAGCTTGGCGACCTCGATCAGCTCGGAGGAGATGAGGATGATAGCGCGGCCGGCGGCGGCGAGATCGGCGATCAGGCGGTACATCTGCGCCTTCGTGCCAACGTCGATTCCCTGGGTAGGCTCGTCAAAGAGGATTACCTTCGGGTCGGCGGCAAGCGTGCGGCCCACGATGACTTTCTGCTGGTTGCCGCCGCTCAGGCTCTGTATTTCCATCCACGGATTCGGCGGGTCAATGCGCATCCGCTCGATTGTGGCCGCGGCGCTCTCGCGCAGCCGGCCCGGCGCGAGATAGCCTGCAAAGCCCGACAGACGGCTGAGAATGCCCGCGTTGACGTTCTCGGCGACCGTGCGGCTTGTGATGTTCCCGTCGCGCTTGCGGTCTTCGGGGACCAGGCAGATTCCGAGCCGCTGGCAGACCGCCGGACTGCGGCGGAGAAGCAGCCTGCCATCCAGTTCCACAGTCCCGAGGGCGGCATCCGCTCCCACGATAGCCCGCGCGATCTCCGTTCGGCCCGACCCGACCAGGCCGGCCAGGCCCAGAATCTCCCCTTCGCGCAGATCGAAGGTGATGTCGTGGAAGGCGC
>Ga0315281_10005164_pt1 | contig 18741 bp, 14 predicted proteins | sample YL17G07_0_MG_FD_204540 | JGI IMG/M metagenome (GOLD analysis project Ga0315281, IMG submission 204540) | Sediment microbial communities from Yellowstone Lake, YNP, Wyoming, USA - YL17G07_0 | ecosystem: Environmental > Aquatic > Freshwater > Lake > Sediment | place: USA: Wyoming | collected...
AACGATGATCCAGGCGCACATCGCGACGCTCACGACGAAATTCTCCGAGCACCGCATCGATTACACGGTGCTGAACACCAGCGAACCGATGGACCGCGCGCTCTTCAGCTATCTCTCGAGCCGCGAGCGCCTCATGCGGGTACGATGACGCGTCAGCCATCAGCCATGACATGGCCTTCCTAACTCCCTTCTTCCTCGTCGGCTTGAGCGCCCTCGCGATTCCGGTGCTCATCCACCTGATTCAGCGCGAGCGGAAGCGCGTCATCCAGTTTCCGTCGCTGATGTTCGTGCAGAGGATTCCGTATCAGTCCGTCCGGCGCCGGCGCATCCGCCACTGGGCACTGCTGATGATGCGGTGCGCCGCCCTGCTGCTCATCGTCCTGGCCTTCGCGCGGCCGTTTCTGAAACAGGACATCGCCGCCGCCGCCGCCATCGGCGGCATGCGCGAGATCGTGATCCTGCTCGATCACTCCGCGAGCATGGGGTACGGCGATCACTGGCAGAAGGCGAAAGCCGCGGCGCACGAGGCCGTGCGCTCGCTCGGCAACAACGACAAGGCGACGCTCGTGCTCTTCAGCCGCAACGCCGAGGAAAGCATGCGCGCGACCTCCGATCGCGCGCGGCTGGACGTCGCGATAGACAACTCGAAGGTCGACGCCGACTCGACGCGCTACGGTCCGGCGCTGAAGCTCGCCGAGAGCATCCTCCTGCGATCGAACGCGCGGCGCCGCGAGACGATCCTCGTCAGCGACTTTCAACGCGCGGGATGGACGGGATCCGAGGACGTCCACTTCCCTGACGGCTACGTGGTGACGCCGGTCTCGGTCGCGACGCCGAACGCGGACAACATCGCCGTGCCGTCGGTGACGTTCGCGCGCGCGGCGTTTTCGGGCACGGAGCGTGTGACGGTCACCGCCGGCATCGCCAATCGGGGCGCGACCCCGCAGGCCGACGTGCCGGTGTCGCTTGACGTGGCCGGGCTTCCGATTCAGACGCAGCACGTGAAAGTCGGCGCCAACGCCGCCACGTCCGTCACTTTCACGCAGTTCACGCTCGACAAGCCGATCGTGAAGGGGACCGTCCGCGCGGGCTCGGATCAGATGCCGGCCGACAACACGTTCCACTTCACCGTGTCGCCGGCCGCCCCCGTGTCGCTGCTCGTCGTGGATGGAGGCGCCGGCGACCACGATTCGTCGCTCTATCTGACAAAGGCGCTCGCCATCAGCACGGCGCCCACGTTTCAGACGGACGTCATGCCGGTCGTCCGCGTGTCGCCCGCCAACTTCGAGAAGCGCGCGGTCGTGATCCTGAATGACGTCGCGTTTCCGCCGGCCGCGGCCAACGGCGCGCTCAAACAGTACGTCGAGCGCGGCGGTGGCCTGCTGATTGCCGCCGGCGAGCACACGACGTGGCCGCAGGGCGAGAAAGATCTGCTGCCGGGCACGCTCGGCCCGACGGTCGATCGCACGGCCGGCCGCGGCGCAACCCTCGGCTTCCTCGACCATAGCCACTTCGTGTTCGAGATCTTCAAGGCGGCGCGCAGCGGCGACTTCTCCGCCGCGCAGATCTACCGCTACCGCCGGATCGACGTCGCGCCCGGCGACCGCGTGCTCGCGCGGTTCGACGATGGCGCGGTGGCGGCGGCGGAGAGAAAGGTCGGGGCCGGCCGCGTCATCGTGTGGGCCTCGGCGCTCGACGACTCCTACAGCGACCTGCCGAAGAAGCCGGTGTATCTGCCGCTCGTCCACCAGCTCGTGAAGTACCTCGCGCAGTTCGAGGCGCCGCGCGCGTGGCAGACGGTGGGTCAGGTCGTCGACGTGCAGTCGCTCACGAAGTCGCGCGCCAACTGGGTCGTCGTGACGCCCTCGGGCAAGCGCGTGCCGCAATCCGGGCCCCTCGAGCTCGACGAACAAGGCGTCTACGAAGTGCGGCCTACGGGCGGCGCGGACGCGTTCGCGGCGCAGGCCATTGCCGTCAACATCGATCCGGCCGAAGAAGATCTGACGCCGATCGATCCGGCCGAACTCGTCGCCGCCGTCACCGGCCACGCGGCGGCCGCGCCCGCGAGCGCGCTCCCGACGGCGGCCGAAGCCGAGCAGTTCGACATCAAGGAAGCCGAGCGCAAACAGAGCTTCTGGTGGTATCTCCTCGTCACCGGGCTGCTGCTCCTGGCGGCCGAAACCGTGGTGTCGAATCGCCTGTCGCAGAGCGAAAAGTTCCTGTAAATTACGTACGTAGGCCGGGCCTTTCAGGCCCGGCAAATGGGGGCCCAATGGATCGACGCGCTGAGCTGCTCGAGGTCATTCGATCGGTTCGCAATCGCTGGCGCCAGCGGCTGATGGTCCGCGGAGCCGTCCTTGTCGTCGCCGGGACGCTCGTCGCCCTGTTCCTCTCCGCATCGAGCCTCGAAGCGCTCCGCTTTTCGCCCGGCGCGATCATCTCGTTCCGCCTGATCGCCCTTGCCGTGTTCGCCGCGCTCGTGTGGCTGTTCCTCGTCCGCCCGATGCGCCGCCAGGTCACCGACACGCAGGTGGCGATGTACCTGGAAGAACACGATCCGAAACTCGAAGCCGCGATTCTGAGCGCGATCGAAGCGACGTCGGGCTCGGTGATCGCGCAGGATCACTCGCCGCATCTCGTCGACAAGCTGGTCGAGCAGGCCATCGACCAGTGCCGTCACGCCCTGACGGGCCATCACGTCGATCGCCAGGCCATGAAGCGTCACGCGATGACGCTCGGCGGCGTCGCGATCGCCGCGCTGCTCCTCGTCATCCTCGGCCCGGCCTATCTGCGCCACGGCCTCTCGGCGCTGCTCATCGTCACGCGCGCCGCGGAGAAGTCGAGCCCGTACTCGATTGAAGTCAAGCCGGCCGACGTCAAGATTCCGCGCGGCTCCGATCAGCAGGTCACGGCGCGCCTCGTCGGCTTCACGTCGAAGGACGCCTCGGTGATGGCGCGCAGCTCGCAGGGCGCGCAGTTCGAGCGCATCCCGCTCGTCGCCGGCGCGAACCCGTCGGCGTTTGAAGGCATGCTCTTCCATCTCGACAAGAGCACCGAGTACTACGTCGAGAGCAACGGCGTGAAGTCGCCGACGTTCACCATGACGGTCCTCGACCTGCCGACCGTCGGCAAGCTCGAGCTCGAGTACCACTTCCCCGCCTACACCGGCCTGCCGGTGCAGAAGATCGACGTCGGCGGCGACGTCGCCGCCATCCGCGGCACCGAAGTCTGGCTGAAGGTCACGCCGACGATGGCGTCGCCGGATGGGAAGATCGTCGTCAACGACGCGGCCGGAGGCGCGCTGGCGAAGCAGGCCGACGGGACGCTCACCGGCAGGTTCACGGTGAAGGACGAAGGCTTCTACCGGATCGCGCTCACCGGGCCGCACGGCGAACAGGTGGACGCCTCGCAGAAGTACACGATCGATGTCCTGAAGGATCAGCCGCCGGTCGTCTCGTTCAACAAGCCCGGCCGCGACAGCAACGCGACGCCCGTCGAAGACGTGTTCGTCGAGGCGAAAGCCAACGACGACTTCGGCGTCAAGAACCTGCAGCTCTTCTACTCGGTCAACGGCGGCGCCGAGAAGAGCGTCCAGTTATTCGGCGGCGGCAAGACACTGCAGGAAGTCCAGGCCGGCCACACGATCTATCTCGAAGAGCTGGGCGTGAAGCCGGGCGACTTCGTCTCGTACTACGCCAAGGCCACCGACAACAACGGCGTCGAGGGCGCGAAGACGACGACGAGCGACATTTACTTCCTGAACGTCAAGCCGTTCAGGAAGGATTACAAGGCCGCGGCGTCGCAGGCCGGCGGCGGCGGAGGCGGGGGCGGCGGCGAGGTCAACGCGCTCTCCGAGCAGCAGCGGCAGATCGTGGCGGCGACGTTCAACGTCGTGCGCGACAAAGACAAGCTGAAGGCCGACAAGTTCCGCGAGAACGTCGTGTTCCTCAACCTCGCGCAGGCGAAGCTCCGCGGGCAGGTCGACGAGCTGGTCGGCAAGCTCCAGGCCCGCGTCGGCGTCGTCGATCCGGGATTCAAGGCCATCGCGGAGGCGCTGCCGAAGGCGTCGGCGGAGATGAAGACCGCCGAAGGCAACCTCAAGGCGCAGCAGGCGAAGGAAGCGCTCGCGCCAGAGCAGCGCGCGCTGAAGCTGCTGCAGGACGCCGAAGAAAGCTACGAAGTGCAGGTGCGCCAGGGCGGCGGGGGCGGAGGCGGGGGCGGCGGCGGCCAGCTCTCGGAAGATCTCGCGGACCTGTTCGAGCTCGAGCTCGACAAGCTCGCGAATCAGTACGAGATGCAGAAGCGCGCCGAGCAGCAGGGCAACGACCGTCAGGTCGACGAGCTGGCCGAGAAGCTGAAGGAGCTCGCGCGCCGGCAGCAGCAGGAGCTCGAGCGCCAGCGCCGCGCGTCCGCGGGACAGCAGCCGCAGTCGGGCGGCGGCGGCGGACAGAGCCAGCGTCAGCTCGCCGACGAGCTCGAGCAGGCGGCCCGGCGGCTCGAGCAGCTGCAGCGCGAACAGCAGCGGCCGGAACTGGGGGACGCCGCGCAGCAGATGCGCGATGCGGCGGCGGCCATGCGTCAGGCGGCGGCGAACGGATCGAAGGACGGCGGCGCGCAGGCGGCGGCCGCGCTCGACAAGCTGCGGCAGGCGCAGGACAAGCTCAATCGCAATCAGGGCGACCGCGCGCAGCGCGACATCCAGAACGCGAAGAAGCAGGCCGAAGAGCTCGCCGGCGAGCAGAAAGAAATCGCGTCGGAGGTCGGCCAGCTCGGGCCCAATACGCCCGGACAGCGCGGCAAGTCGCAGATGCTCGCGGACCGCAAGGACGCGATGGACAGGAAGGTCGGCGAGCTACAGAAAGATCTCGAGGCGCTGGCCAACGACACGCGGCGCGATCAGAAGGACGCGTCGCGGAAACTCGACGAGGCGGCCGGATCCATTCGCGACAAACGCGTCCGCGAGAAGATCCGCTACTCGCGCAGCCAGCTTGGCGGATCGCCGAGCGACTACGCGAAGGCGATGGAAGACGACATCGCGTCGAACCTCGACCAGCTGCAGCGCAAGATCGGCGAGGCCGAATCCGCGCTCGGATCGCAGACCAAGAAAGACGCGCTCGGCCGCGCGGCCGACAAGGCCGGCGATCTCGTGCGGGGCCTGCAGTCGCTTGGCGAGCGCATGCGCCAGCAACAGCAGGCGCGCAACGGGCAGAATCAGAACGGCCAGCAGAGTCAGCAGGGCCGGCAGGGCCAGCAAGGTCAGCAAGGCCAGCAAGGTCAGCAAGGTCAGCAAGGTCAGGGACAAGGCCAGGGCCAGGGCCAGGGCCAGGGCCAGGGCCAGCAAGGCCAACAGGGCCAGCAAGGCCAACAGGGCCAGCAGGGCCAGCAGGGCCAGCAGGGCCAGCAGGGCCAGGGACAAGGTCAGGGTCAGGGACAAGGCCAGGGTCAAGGTCAGGGACAGCAGGCGGGCAACGGCCAGGGCGGCAACTTCAACGGGCCGTACGGCGGCGGTCCGCGCGTCGGCCGCGGCGCCGACACGGCGACGTCCGGCTTCCAGCCGTTCGACGCGCGCCAGTTCGCGCGCCAGTTCCGCGAATGGCAGGGCGACGCGCAGCAGCTGCGCCGCGATCTGCAGAACGCCGGCGTGAACGCGAGGGACCTGGACGAGGTGATGAGCCAGCTGCAGCAGCTCGGCAACGAAGCCGCGTTCGGCAACCCGGAAGGAATCCAGAAACTCCAGCAGGCGGCGCTCGAGAAGCTGCAGACGTTCGAGTTCAACCTGCGGAAGAAAGCCGAGCCGAACCAGGAGTCGCTTGCGCTGTCGGGATCGGACGAAGTCCCGGCCGGCTTCCGCGATCAGATTGCAGAGTATTACCGGCAGCTTGCGAAGAAGACACAAAAGTAAACGCAGAACTCGCAGAACTCGCAGAAAGAAGAGCTGATTGGTTTTCTCTGCGTGTTCTGCGGTTTCTGCGTTCATTCGTCTGGATTCGTGATCGCATCGAGGCGCTATGGCATACAAACTGACTATCAACGGGAAGTCCCATTCTGTCGACGTCCCAGCGGACATGCCGCTCCTGTGGGTGATCCGCGACGTCGTCGGACTCAAGGGCACGAAGTTCGGCTGCGGCATCGGCCAGTGCGGCGCGTGCACGGTGCACGTGCGCGGCAAGGCCGTGCGGTCGTGCCAGACGCAGGTGCAGGCCGCCGCGGACGCGCCCATCACGACGCTCGAAGGGCTGTCGGCCGACGGATCGCATCCGGTCCAGATCGCGTGGCAGGACGTCGACGTCCCGCAGTGCGGCTACTGCCAGGCGGGACAGATGATGTCGGCCGCCGCGCTCCTGGCGACGATCGCGAAGCCGTCTGATGCGGACATCGACAGGGCGATGAACGGCAACATCTGCCGGTGCGGCACCTACCTCCGCATCCGCGAAGCCATTCACAAGGCGGCCTCGCTCGGGACGACACGCGCCACAGGCTCCTCGGCGCGGGTTGAAGGAGGTGCGCGGTGATCACGATGAAGCAGCCACTCACCCGCCGCACCTTCCTCCGCGTGTCCGCTATCGCCGGCGGCGGCGTCATGATCGCCAGCTATCTGGATCCGGTCGCGGACGTGTTCGCGCAGATCCCGGTGACCAATCCCCCGCTGACGGCAGCCGCGTTCATCACCATCGCTGCCAACGGCATCGTGACCATCGTGTCGAAGAATCCGGACATCGGCCAGGGCGTGAAGACGCACCTGCCGATGCTCATCGCCGAAGAGCTCGACGTCGACTGGAAAGACGTCCGCATCACGCAGGCGGATCTCGATCAGGTGAAGTACGGTCCGCAGAACGCCGGCGGCAGCAACGCGACGCCGACGAACTGGGATCCGCTCCGCCAGGTCGGCGCGGCCGGGCGCCAGGTGATTCTCACCGCCGCCGCGCAGACGTGGAACGTGCCCGAGTCCGAGCTCACGACGGCGAGCGGACGCGTGATGCACGCCAAAACGAACCGATCGATCGGCTACGGCGAGCTTGCCGCGAAAGCGGCGACGCTGCCCGCGCCAGACGTCAAGACGCTGAAGCTGAAGGATCCAAAGGATTACAAGCTCATCGGCAAGTCGCAGCACGGCGTCGATCTCCCCGGCATCGTCACCGGCAAGCCGATCTTCAGCATCGACCTCGCCGTGCCCGGCATGCTGTGGGCCGTGTACGAGAAATGCCCGGTGTTCATGGGCAAGGCCGTCTCCGCGAATCTCGACGTCATCAAGCAGCAGCCCGGCGTGAAGCACGCCTTCATCGTCGAAGGCACGCAGGAACTGCTCGGCCTGCACAGCGGCGTCGCGATCGTCGCCGACAGCTGGTGGCAGGCGCAGAGCGCGCGGCGCAAGCTGCAGGTCACGTGGGACGAAGGTAAGACGGCCTCGGAATCGAGCGCCGGGTACGCGGCGAAGGCCGGCGAGCTCGCGAAGCAGAAGCCCGGGTTTGTCGTCCGCGCCGACGGCAACGCCGACGCCGCCCTGGCAGCGTTGTCCGGCGCGGCGAAGACTGTCGAGGCGTCGTACTCGTATCCGTTCCTGTCGCACGCGCCGATGGAGCCGGAGAACTGCATCGCGCAGTGGAACGGCAACAAGCTCGAGCTGTGGACGCCGAGCCAGACGCCGCAGAATGCGCGCACGCAGGCGGCACAGCTGTTCAAGATCGAGCCCAACGACGTGACGGTGCACATGGTGCGCGCGGGCGGCGGCTTCGGCCGCCGGCTGACGAACGACTACTCGCTCGAAGCCGCGTGGATCGCGAAGGTCGCCGGCGTCCCGGTCAAGCTGCTCTGGACGCGCGAAGACGACATGCGCCACGATCACTACCGGCCCGGCGGCTTCCACAATCTCAAAGCCGGCGTCGACGCGAGCGGCAAGCTCGTTGCGTGGAAGAACCACTACGTCACGTACGGCGAAGGCACCGCCTTCGCGCCGCAGGCGCAGATCAACAAGGACGAATTCCCCGCCACCTACGCCGCGAACTTCGCGTTCGAAGCGTCGGTGATGCCGTTCGGCGTGCCGACGTGGGCCATGCGGGCGCCGCGCAGCAACGGCTTCTCGTGGGTGTTCAATTCGTTCATCGACGAGCTCGCGCTCGCGGCCGGCAAGGATCCGCTGCAGTTCCGGCTCGACCTGCTCGAGCTGCCGCGGGTCGCGCTGATGAAGGATCGGCCGGTCGGCCTGACCGAAGGCGAGGTGGACGCCGTCCGCATGAAGGGCGTACTCGAGCTCGTGCGCGAGAAGTCAGGCTGGGGCAGGAAGAAGCTGCCGGCGGGCACGGCGATGGGCGTCGCCTGCCAGTTCGCGCATCGCGGCTACTTCGCCGAGGTCGCGCAGGTCCGCGTTGACGCGAACAGCAAGATCAAGGTCGAGAAGGTGTGGGTCGCCGTGGACATCGGCCGCCAGATCATCAACCCGACCGGCGCGGTGAATCAGGTGCAGGGCTCGGTCATCGAAGGCATGAGCCACCTGATGAACTGGGAGATCACGATCGACAAGGGCCGCGTGGTGCAGGGCAACTTCAACCAGTATCAGCCGACGCGCATCGCGCAGGCGCCGCCGGAGATCGACGTCCACTTCCTCACGTCGGACAACTTCCCCACGGGCCTCGGCGAACCGGCGCTGCCGCCGGCCATCGGCGCCCTGTGCAACGCGATTTCCGCCGCCAGCGGCAAACGCGTGCGTTCGCTGCCGCTCGCAAAGTCCGGCTACAGCTGGGCCTGACCGGCTAGAATGTCGCCACTGGAGGGTCGAATGCGCGCAGTTGTTGCCGGTCTTGCCCTGGTGTTCGTGTCGTCGGCGGCGTTCGCTCAGCAGCCGGCCGCGCCGGCGCCCCCGGCCGCCGCGTCGCGCACGATGGTGTCGGCCGCCGACGTCGCGGCGCTCATCGCGAAGGCCAAGGTCGATCGCAAAGAGACTCAGGCGCTGCTCGCGCAGTCGATGATTCGCCTCGACCCGTACAACGTCAGCCTCGAGTATCGCGCCGCCGTCGCGAACGCCGCGGTGCACGAAGCGGAAGCCGAGCTGTTCTTCGTCGTCGACGGATCGGCGACGCTGGTTACCGGCGGCAAGCTCAGGAACGAGACCCGGACGAACGCGGCGAACCTGAGCGGCAGCGGGATCGACGGCGGCGTCTCGCGCCACGTCGCCAAGGGCGACTTCATCATGGTGCCCGAAGGCGTGCCGCACTGGTTCAGCGTGATTGACGGCACCGTCGTGCTGATGTCGCTGCACCTCCCGCACGCACCGAAACCCGCCGCCGCGCCGTAACCGTGAAGAAGATCGTCCTGGCCGCGGGCCTCGTGCTCGCCGCCGCGTCCTCGTCCTCAGCGCAGAGCGTCACGTTCTACCGAGACGTCCTGCCCATCCTTCAGAACCGCTGCCAGAGCTGCCATCGCGCCGGCGAAATCGGCCCGATGCCGCTTGGCACGTACGAAGACGCGCGGCCGTACGCGCGCGCGATCAAGCAGGCGACTGCCACGCGCAAGATGCCGCCGTGGAACGTCGATGCGCCTGCGGGAAAGTTCCACAACGATCCGTCCCTGTCGACGCACGAACTCGAGACGCTGACCACGTGGGCCGACAGCGGCGCTCCCGCGGGCGACGCGAAAGACGCGCCTCCGTCTCGCGCGTTCGCGCAGGGCTGGACGATCGGCCGGCCAGACGTGGTGTTCGAGGCGCAGCCGTACGACGTTCCTCCGTCCGGCACGATCGAGTACACGTACCTGATCGTGCCGACGGGATTCACCGGGGACCGCTGGATGTCGGCCGCGGAAGTGCGCCCCGGCAATCGCGCCGTCATGCATCACGCGAACGTGTACGTCCGCGAGCGCGACTCCGCGTGGCTGCGCGAGTATCCAAAGGGCCGGTGGTTCGTGCCCGGCGAACGCGGACAGCGCTTCGGCCTCGGCGGCGCGAGCAGCGCGGGCGCAAGCGCGCGCGAGCAGATGATTGCGGGCTACATTCCCGGCCGTCCGGCGAAGCAGGTGCCGGCCGGCTACGGCATGCTCGTGCCCGCGGGCGCCGATCTGATTTTCCAGATGCACTACACGACGAACGGGGCGCCAACGAAGGATCAGACGAAGATCGGCTTCGTCTTCGCGAAGGATCGGCCAGGCAGGCGCGTGATCCGCATCCAGGCCAGCAACGCCGACTTCGTGATTCCGCCAGGCGCTTCGAGCCATCCGGTGTCGGCGACGGCGCTCCTTGGCGTCGAGTGCGAGCTCATTGACGCGTATCCGCATATGCATTTCCGCGGACGATCGATGTCGCTTGCAGCGCTCTTCCCCGGCGGGCGCGAGGAACCGCTCGTCAACGTGCCGCGCTACGACTTCAACTGGCAGCTCGTCTACGAATTCAGCAACCGGATGACGCTGCCGAAGGGCACGCGGCTCACCGCCAACGCGACGTTCGACAACTCGCCGTCAAACCGCCTGAACCCCGATCCGAACGCGTCCGTCCGCTGGGGCGATCAGAGCTGGGAAGAGATGATGGTGGGCTTCTTCGACGTCGCCGTCCCGCCCGACACGGACCTCCGCAACGTCGTCATGCGCCAGTAGTGTCCGCCTTCAGGCGGACCAAACCTACTCGCCGAGAAACGCCGCCGTACGGTGGCGCTTGTCCTCGTACATACGTTCGTCGGCCATGGCCATTGCGTGCGTGAAATCGTGCGCGTCCACCGTCACGTCGGCGATGCCGACGCTGAGGCCGAGCGACCCCGGCAGGTCGGCCTCGACCAGCGTCGCGTGAAAGCCGTGCTGGAGCTCGCGCGCGCGCCGCTCGGCCTCCGCCGGGGCGCAGGACATCAGCACGACGAACTCATCGCCGCCGACGCGAAAGACGTAGTCGGCCTCCCTGGTCCTGCGGCGGACGTAGTCGGCGACGTGGCGCAGCACGCGGTCGCCGACGGCGTGTCCCTTCGTGTCGTTGACCGCCTTGAACCGATCGACGTCGACGTAGACCAGCGACAGCGGCAGGTGAAACCGCCGGTGATGCTCCAGGTGGTGTGACGTCACTTCGTCGAAGAACCGGCGGTTATAGAGCCCCGTCAACGCGTCGGTAATCGCGGCGAAGCTGAGCTCGGCCTTCGTTGCCAACAGCTCGTGATTGCTCTCTCGCAGTTCGAGGAGCATGTCCTCGAAGACGAACAGGTGCTGGCCGAACGCCACCATCAGGCAGGCCGCGCCATTGAGGACCAGCAGCGCGCGTGACTGGCCCGTGCCGATGGGCCGCATTAGCATCGCGACCGCCGTCGCCGCGTTGGTCAGCGTCACCAGGCCGAACGCGCCGGCCATGACGCCCGCGCCGACGAAACGGCGCCGATACGCGATGCCGCCGGCCTGCCACGCGCACGCGGCAAGCACCGCGGCCATCGCGAGAAAGGCGGCCGCGAACGGCAGCATCGGGCCGCGGCTCAGCGCGGCGCTCGCACTGGCGAGGACGACGAGCGACGCGACCGTCAGCGCCTCGAGACGCCAGCCCGATCCGCCAAGGTAGCGGCGCAGCCCGGACAGAAACAGGACGCAGGCGCCCGCCGCCGCGTTCGCACCGGCCAGCTCCCACCACGTGAGCCCGCCCGCGACGTCGGCACGCGACACGACGAACAGCGCGACGCCCGCCACCGCCCACGCGGCGGCCCACCGCGCGATGAAATCGCGACGGCGATAGAACCACAGGATGATCAGCAGGCCGCAGACGACGACCGCGCCGGCGCTGGCGACCAGGCGTGCGCTGAGGGCGAAGACACCTGGCGTTGGAATCTCGAGCATCACGCGTCCGCGGATCCCTGACGCTACGCCTGGCCGGGCGTGGCGGCGGCAGCGCCCAGGATCGCCCGGACCTGACTGAGCAGCCACTGGCCGGAGACGCCCGGGTCCTGCTGCGCGAAGTCCGGCGGCAACACGACCACCGGCAGCGCCGCCGCGCGCGCGTGAAATGTCTCGGCAGTCTGCGTCCCCGCCGCCATCTGCATCGCGGTGCTCAGGACGACGACCTTCGGCTGTTTGACGGTGAGCAGGATCAACGCATCGGGCAAGTGGGCCGCGGTCGTCACGCGGTACCCGGCCTGCCGGAGTATCTCGCCGACATAGACCAGCAGATCCGGGGACGTCTCGACGCACAGGACGTCGGCGTCGAACCGCAATGGCGCCCTGGCGGAAGGGGCCCGCTGGTAGAAAGCGGCAATCGCGTCGGCCTCCGAGTCGTGCGACTCGAGGACGGTTTCCAGCTTGGTCATGCGCAGCACGTCGCGGAGCTGGCCCGGCACGGCGCAGAGCTTGACGCCGCCGCCTGCGTTCCGGGTCCGGAGCAGATACCGCGTCAGGAGGCCCAGGCCGCTGCTGTCGACGAACTCCACGGCGCCCACGTGCAGCAGGAGATCGGGCCCCCATCGCAGCACGCCGTCCAGGTGATGTTGCAGCGCAGCCGACTCGCCCTCGACGAGCCGGCCCGCGCATGTCACCACCGTGATTGTGTCGACGCGACGGCTTTGAAATGCGAGTGGCACGGGGTGATTCTCGTAATCCTATTCACTCACTTCCGGCGGCCGCCGAGGAAGCGCAGCAGGAAGAGGAACAGGTTGATGAAATCGAGATAGAGCACGAGCGCGCCGACGACAGTGACCGCGGATGCCGATCCGCCGTCCGCAAGCGCCAGCGCCTTGAGCCGCTGAGCGTCGTACACCGTGAGTCCGGCGAAGACGAAGACGCCGACGAACGAGATCATGAACTGCAGGCCGCCGTTGTTCCAGAACATCCCGACGACAGACGCCAGCACGAGCCCGACGAGACCCATGAACAGAAACTGTCCGACTCCGCTCAGATTCCGCTGCGTGAGCGTGCCGTACATCGCCAGCGCTCCGAACATCCCGGCGGAGACGACGAACGTCGAGGCGACCGATTCACCGGTATAGAGCAGCAGGACGGACGACAACGTGACGCCGGTCAGCGCCGAATACGCGATGAACAGCGCCGACGCGGTGCCCGCCGCGAGACGATTCACTCTCGCCGACAGCGTGATGACGATGCCGAACTGCGCGATGACGATGGCCCAGAAGATGAGACGGTTGCCGAAGATGGCCGTCGCGATCGACGGCGAACTCGCGACCGCCCAGGCCGTCACCGCCGTGATCACCAGCCCGCCGCACATCCACCCGTAGACGCCGCGCAGGAAACCGGCAAGAAGCTCCGCATCGCGCGAGCTCGAAATCGCGACTTCAGAACGATCGTGGCTGGGCATGGGCAGGATCTTATCGTATTTGTAATCGCCGACGCGGTTCTGTTAACCCCGATGGGGGTCACCCAGTCTAACTGTTTGACCTGTGTGGAGTGCCGGCTGCGCGTTACTGGTACCGGGCTTGCTCAGCAGGTTGTCTTGGTGGGGCGGCCCTTTCAGGGCCGCCGGAATCTTATGCGCCGACTTGCACACATCCTCGTCGCGGCGGCAATGGTCTCGTGCACGGCCGGGGCGGCCCGTGCCGCGGGCAACGATGTCGCCGATGACGCCCCAGCCGATCGCATCTTCGGCGTGCTGCCGAACTACGCGACGGTCGATCCCTCGCCGCGGGTGACGACGCAGACGACGAGTGATGCCTTCAAGGTCGCGAGCCTCGGCACGTTCGATCCCGTCGTCTATCCGTTCATCGGAGCCATGACGGCGCTCGGCCAGGCCTCGAGCGACGACAGTTACGGCACGCGGTACGCGACGGCGTTCGCCGACAACGCGATCGGCAACTTCATGACGACGGCCGTCATGCCGTCGCTGACGCATCAGGATTCGCGGTACTACCGGCGCGGCGAGGGCGGCGTGTTCAGCCGTCTGGCGTACGCCGCGAGCCGCTCGGTCGTCACGCGCACGCGCTCAGGTGCGGCGACGTTCAACATCTCCGAGGTCGCCGGCACGGCTGCCGCGGCAGGCCTGTCCAACATCTATTACTCTCCGGCCGATCGCACGGCCGGCGGAACGCTCACGCGCTGGGGCACACAGGTGATGTGGGACACGGTCGCGAACGAGCTCAAGGAATTCTGGCCGGATATCCGCGCAAGATTCCGCAAGTAGCGAAATTCGCAAGAAAAATTGGCAAGTAGCGTCCGGCTTCAGCCGGACATTCCACAGGTTCCAGTCGAAAGCAGGCGATCACGTCCGGGGCCTGTCCGCGAACAGCCCACTCGGGTGCTCGGCGACAAGCCATGCTCACTGGCTCGGGCGCGGAGGCGTCAGCCAGGTCGGGCAGCATCTTCTGGGAGCCACTGGCGCCCATCATCGAATCGTCGCGCCGGCCGGAATCAGCCGGCCTTTCTGCACTTTGTCGACGTCGAGGGGAAGCTTGCGGTTCTCCGGCCCCAATCCGAGGAAGAAGTCGTAGGGATCGGCCGCGATCTCGCGCCCCTGATAGTGGATGCGCACGTCATCGATCATCGCGGGGCCGATGCCGGAATTCGAGAGCAGGAGGTGGACGCCCTGGTCGTTGGCGCTGAGCTGGATGTACAGGTACGGCAGCACCGAGGCGTGCTGCGCCTGACGCGTGAGCCCCGCCTGATAGGCCAGTGTGAGCAAGCTGCCGACACCGACGAACTTCGCGGTCAGGCTGAGGATGCGGTCCGTATTGATCTTGAACTTCATGGCGGCCGCATTCTACCCGCACTCTGATACGATCAGCTGGAGTCGGGGCGTAGCGCAGCCTGGTAGCGCATCTGCTTTGGGAGCAGAGGGCCGCCGGTTCGAATCCGGCCGCCCCGACCAATTCTCGCCAGATTTCTACTTCTGCGTCGCGTCCGGCGCCGGAGGCGGTGAGTCCGGCCCGCCTGCCGATCCGACGAACAGCCGCTTGCCGTCCGGCAACGTGAAGTTCCGGCCGACGGCCGTGTTGCTCGCGTCCTTGGCCCGATAGCCTTCGACCGTCAACTCCATGCCGATCTGGAGGCTGTACTTCGTCACGCCAACCCGGATGAGCGAGTTCGGGCTCCCGCCTTCGATCATCCATTCGACGACCCGGCCATCAGGGTCCTTCACTTCGAGGTGAAACCAGGAGTGGGGATTGATCATCTCCCACTTGACGAGCGTGCCCTTGAGGGTCAGCGGCTTCTTCACGTCGAACTCCGACGAGAACGCGTGATGAGCCCGCGCCGTGCCGGCCGTGATCAACAGGCCCACGCCGAGTGCTGCAATTACCTGCTTGGTTCGCATGGTTCGCTCCCTCATGCCAGTGCGTCAGTTCGAGGTCTTTTTCGCCGCGCTTTCGGCGGCCAGCTTCTCTTCGAGCCGTGCGCCGGCGAGCGTGTTCCGCACGCCGTAGTTGCCTTCGTGACAGGCGTGCTCGAAAATCGGCCCGACCGACTTCGTCATCGGCGCTTCCGCCGTCCACGGCGTGGTCCAGGTGGCGGGGTCGTCGATCGTGAACCGATAGCTGAGCGTGTTCGCGTCAACGCGCGCGAGGCGTTCGGTCACCTTCATGCGCTCGCTCGATCCGCGGAATGGATTCTTGCCGTTCACGTTGGTCGTCTCGATGACGAGCGTGTCGCCCTCCCAGTGCCCGCGCGAATCGCCCATCCACTGGCGCATGTTCCCGGGGAGCGCCGCCCGGTTGTCGATCGGGATGATGCGGGCGTCATGAATCATCTCGACGAGAATCATCACGTAGCCCGCGCCCTGGACGATCTGGTAGTTGCTGTTGTAGCCCGCGTTCATCATCGGCGGCCCGGAGCCGGCCATGACGAGGCACCGCGTGCCGATCGGCATGTTCTGCACCGCGTCAGTCGTCGCGCCGTTGCGCCTTCGCTCTGCAGCGCGGTCGGCGGCTCGTTTCTGACCTTCCGCCGTCAGCGGAGGCATCTTGCCACTCAGCGGATCGACGATCATCGAGGTGCGCAGGTCGTTCTTGACGAAGGCCGACTGGCTTCGGTCCAGCCCGAACTGCGAGAAGTCGTAGTGGACGTCGGCGATCGTGCCAGGCTCGGTCTGCTCCGCCTCGCGCGCCGCCGCGTCCTTGACCACGGCGGCGAACTCCGGCTCCGTGTAGAACGCCTTCGTCACTTTGTCGGGCCGCTCGAGCGGGACGTACGTCGAGTTGGTCCAGTACCCCTGCAGATCCGGCTGGCCGTCGGGCGTGCGGGGCGCCGTCCATTTCTTTGCTGCCTGGGCCGCCGGCGCCGGCTTCGTTGTTGCCGGGGCCGCCGGAGCCTGGCCCGCAACCCCACGAGTCGCGAGAGCAAACACGGCGATCCCAACCAACATCACGCCGAATGACGCGAGAGCTCGATGCTTCATCTGACGTCTCCTTGGCGGCTCTGAAACGGCCGCCCTACGTTCGCTACGGGGTCCTGGTGCCAGGCTTGCGAAGCGCTCCGTAAATCAAATCCTCGACGAACTCGACGCATCTAAATTCCAGCAGCCTGGCCCCTTTTTCCTTGCGCCGGTACAGCGGCATGCTCATCTTCCAGGGGCGCGAGAACACTTTCTTGTCGTCGACGGTGGCTTCGTAATTCAACAGGTCCGCGCTCGCGGGCGTGATCCGCTCGACCACGTGCAAGGCGTCGCTGTGGAAGTTCCCGGCCCGGTCGAACCAGCTGAGGTCGTTGAACCCGGTCGTGTCGATGACGAGCGTCTCGCCTTCCCAGTGGCCGTTCGACCATCCCATCCAGCTATCCGCGGGCGCCTCGACGTGCTCGTCCATATAGATGGTACGGACGGCGCCGGCGTACTGGAAGGCCATCATGATGTGCTTCTGGCTCTGGATGATCTGCAAGGGCTGGGGCAGATACATCGCCCGGGGCACGCCAGGAAGGTAGCACTTGATCTCGGGATCGGCGGCCAGGCGCTTCTCGAAATTCGCCTTCTTCTTCGCCGCCGCCTCGGGCAGATACGGAAGCGGGCCGCCCTCGACGATGCCGAGTCCCGGAACGATGGCGTCTTCGGCGCCGAGCGCGAGCACCCGGCCGGGCGCCGCCGAATGACCCTCGATATCCCAATTGGCTTCGTTGATGGCCTGCCAGATGCCGTTCAGATTCGCTTTGCCGTCCCCCGTCCGAGGGGCGCGATACGCCGGAGCCTGAGCGGACACCAGCAGGACGCTGGAAGCGACGGCGAGTGCGGCAGCGGCAAGGCGGCGCATCGTGAGGGGGAGTATAACCGGAAAGGACCGCGTCTCCTGCGAAACGCGGCCCTCCCCTTTCAGGACTAGAAATCGAGCTGCAGGTTGAACTTCGCGAATCGCGCTGTCGCGACAGCGCTTGGCGTCAGCCAGTTGCTCGGAGCCGTCGCCGTCGGCGCCACGTACGCCAGGTTGTAGCCCGTGACGGTGTCGCTGTTCAGCACGTTGTAGACGTCGATCCCCACCTGCATGCGCATCCGCCCGAGGTGGAGGATCTTCGCCGCACGGAAATCGATGTTGTTCCGGCGATCGGAGTACACCGTGCCCTGCGGAATCAGGTTGACCGTGATGTTCCCAGACGACAGGTTGCGGCCGAGGGGTTGCGGCCCGCTGTTCGCGATGGCATTGGTCACCGTGTAGTTCGCCTGGATTTCATTGCCCGGGTCGCTTCGCCATGTCCCGCTTACCTGGACGTCGACCTTCGGCACCATATACGTCACCAAACCCCGGAATGAGGTCATGTACGGCTCGACGATCCGGCAGTACGGCCTGGTCAGCCCCGCCACCGAGTCGCCTCGCAGCGACTGGGTAATGGTGACGGTCGACCAGGGATAGGTTTCCGGCAACAGGGCACGAAGCGCGCAGTTGTCCTGCAGCGTGCGTCCCGTGCTGGTCCCCGCCTGGAGAGTGAACCCATTCCGGAGCCGCGCGTTCACGCCGAAGTCCACGCCTTGCCAGTTTTCGGTCGGCTCGGCGCCGGCCTTGCTGTCGAGCAGCGCGAGGTCCTGGACCTGTCCCACCTTGTTGACGTTGAGGTTGTATACGCCGCTCACCGCGCCGCCGCCGCCGCCCGGCAGCCGTGGATCCGAGGGGATCGGCACGCTGAACTGCGTGTAGTCGGACGCCGCGGTCAGGGTGTTGTCCAGCGTGTAGGAGTTGCCGAACCACCGGCGGTAGTAGCCGGCCGTGACGCCAATGCGCGGCGCCACCTGCTGTTGCACCGAAAGGCCCATCTCCCAGTTGTACGGACGCACGCCGAAGCCGTTGATGAAGGCGGGATCGAACGTGCGCGTGAAGAACTCCTTGCCGAAGTTCTGGTTGTCCATCGCGCCGCATTCGCCGTTGGCCGCCGTGTTCAACAGGTTGCACTGCGGGACGTAGTCGCCGTTGATCCCGAGCCCGCCGCGATCGTTCCACGTCCGCGTCGTCGTGAGGTTCAGGCGGATCAACGGATTGAGGTCCATGTCGCTGTTGCTGGCCGTCAGCGCCTGCATGTATTTCCCGAGGCTGAACTTCACGGCGGTCTTCCCGGTGCCGAACAGGTCGTACGCGGCGCCAATCCGCGGCGTCAGGTCCTTCCAGTTCACGCCGTCCGTCGACCGGGCCGGATAGCAAATCTGCTTGGGCATCAGCGGGTAATCCGGTCCGCCGGCGCAGGCGTCAGGATAACTGCTGAGGATGTAGTCGTAGCGCAGGCCGCCCTGCACCGTCAGGCGGCCGGTGGTCCACTGATCCTGCCCGTAGAACGACGTCGGCACGAGGTTGCGGACAAATTCGACGGCCGACGCGCCGGTACCGCCGAACTGGGCCGTCTGCGTCAGCTGATTGGGGACGCCGCCGGCGAAGCGAAACTGCA
>Ga0315281_10005165_pt1 | contig 18733 bp, 14 predicted proteins | sample YL17G07_0_MG_FD_204540 | JGI IMG/M metagenome (GOLD analysis project Ga0315281, IMG submission 204540) | Sediment microbial communities from Yellowstone Lake, YNP, Wyoming, USA - YL17G07_0 | ecosystem: Environmental > Aquatic > Freshwater > Lake > Sediment | place: USA: Wyoming | collected...
CGGAGCCGATCTTCGGTTCGGGGGTAGTCTGGCGGCGTCACCTGTCACCGACGCGTCGGCCGGGTCGAGGCGATTCGCCCGCGCTCAGCCTGATCCCCCTGGATGCCTGCCGTTCCCGTTCACTGGATCAACCACCACTCGCCGTGTTGGTGATCGTGCAGGTCTTGTCGTCACCAGCGGCAAGGGAGATCGCGCCATCGGCCTCGGAACAGTCACCGGAAAACGACGAGGTGTAGTTGCCGCCTCCGGTCTCGCTGACGTAGTAGTCGGTGGCGGGAGGCACGTATGCCGTGCGCCATTCGCCGACTTCGGCACAGCCGACCGGCTCGCCGAGGTTGATCGACGACTGATTGGGGCGATCCAGGCGCAACTGGAACGTATCGGTGTTGCCGTCCCACGGATCACAGATCTTGGTGACGGTAATCCTGGCCAGCTTCGTATTGGTGATCGTGCAGGTCACGTTGTCGTCGGCGGCCAGGGTGAAGGTGGCGCTGCCGTCGCAGATGCCGCTGTAGGTGGCGGCATAGGAATCGAGGTTCGTCTTGCCAGTGGCGGTCTCGCCGACTGTGTATTCACCAGGGGCCAGGTCGACCACCAGTACGGAGGTGCCGCTCGCGTCCGTGCCACAGCCGACCGGCCCGTCACCGATGTTGACCGGCTCGCTGACTCCAGCGGCGAGGGTCAGCTGGAACGTGTCAGGGTTGTCGGCGTACGGGTCGCAGACCTTGGTCACCGTGAGGGTGGCAGTCTGGACCGTCTTCGTGTTGGTGACCGTGCAGGTCCTGACATCGCCCCAGGCAAGGTGGACGGCGTTGGATGGCAGCAGGATGCCACCGACCGTTGGGGCGCCCTGGAGGTTGCAGTCGTAGGTGGCCGTGTAGCCGGTGGGATCCGTCGGGTAGTCGGCATCCTCGCCCAGGTAGTAGGTGGTGTCCCCGAGGAGCGCCAGCGGTCCGACAGGGCCCGCGTCCGGGCAGTACAGGTGGCCGACGTCGCGAGCGTTGGTGAGGTCGGGATTCTGGACCGTGCCGACGAGCAGGTCCCACTTGCCGACGAGGCCGCCGACGCACTCCTTGTAGACCGTGAGGGTGGGCTTGCGCTTGTTGGTGATGGTGCAGGTCACATCGGCCTGCGGGGCGATGGAGACGGAGCCGGAGGTCAGGCTGCCGCCGATCGTCGGGGCCGTCGGGGTTGAGCAGTCGTAGGTGGCAACGTAATTGGCCAGGCTCGTGCCGGTGCCGGCGGTCTCGCCGAAGGTGTGCGTACCGGCGGGGACGGTGATGGCGCCGGTCGACTGGCCGCAGGTCGCGTCGGTCGTCCTGACCACGCCGTCGATCCTGAGGTTGAACTTGCCCGGGTCGTCGACTGGAACGCAGACCTTCCTGACCGTGAGCGTTCCGGTCTGGCGGGTGTTGGTGATCGTGCAGGTCACGTTCTGGCCGGAGACCGCGGTGACGATGTGCGTGTCGGCGGTGCAGTCGCCGCTGTACGTCGCGACGTAGCCGGCGAGGCTGGTGCCCGGGTAGGCCGTCTCACCGACGGTGTGCGGGCCGGGCGAGACGGAGACCGTCCTGGAGCTGCCGCAGCGGGCGCCGGCCAGCACGGTCACGGTGTCGATCTGCAGGTTGAAGCGGCCGGTGTCGCCGGACGGCACGCAGACCTTGCTGACGGTGATCGTGGTGGGCTTGCGGGTGTTGGTGATGGTGCAGGTCTTGTTCTGTCCGGCCGTGAGGCTGATCGAGCCGCCGGGGCATGACGTGCTGAAGGTCGAGGTGTAGGTGGCGAGGTCGGTGTTCGTGCCGGCCGTCTCGCCGACGGTGTGCGTCCCGGGCGTCACGGGGACCTTGAAGGAGCTGCCGCACCTCGCTGCGGCGAGCTTGGTCACAGTGTCGAGCCTGAGATCGAACGTGCCCGTGTCGGTGGACGGGACGCAGACCTTGGCCACCGTGATGGTCGTCGCGGAGGTCGCCGCCGACGCGGGACCGGCGATCAGCCCTGGGACCAGGACCGAGGCCAGCAGGACGACCGCCTGCAGCGCCGCCAGGCTGCGCTTCAGGAGCGCGCTGCGGCGCGAGTCATCACCACGATGGAACACGGTGTCTCCTCCCAGATGTGTCAGGCTGTCGATTGGCAAGCCGACACAGACCGGGCTGGAGGGGCAGACTGACGATCGCCCTTGGGACGCGGAGGGTGTCGCGGCGTTGGTGGTTCGGGTACAGTGCGCCCCGCTGCGGGTAGTCCTCAACGGCCCAGAAGTACTACTGTCCGACCTGGCGGGTGCCGGGCCAGCGAGCTCCGCGGGTCAGGGGCGCGAGGTGGTCCTCGTCCCCAGCGGGCGGCACAGTGCGAGCTGGGCGCCCAGCCAGATCCAGCCGAGGCTGAAGAGCAGGAAGCCGAGCATCGTGGACTCGGCCAGGCTGCCCGCTGTCGACCCGCTTCCCACCGCGAGCGCCCCGGCGACGAGGAAGACGACGATCGTCGCCGCTCCCACACCGACGCACAGGCTTCCCATGCGCGAGCGCCGCGTCCCGGTCCAGCCCGAAGCACCGATGACCATCGAGCCGACCATGAACAGCAGGAAGCCCGGCCAGACCAGCGCGAAGCTGCCCAGGATCGTGGAAATCACGAGCAGGGCCGTGGCGGTGGCGAGCGAGAGCGCTCCCACCAGGTCAAGGATGCCGGCCGGGTCGGGCGCTCGCAGCTCCATGGCGGCGAGGCCGGCGGTCAGGAGCGCCCCGGCGAGGGCAAGTGGCGCCATCATTTCCCGCCCCGGCGCGCAGTCCGGGGTCCCGCCGCAGGCGACGAAGGCGCCAGTGGCCGCGTACACGAGGCCGAGCGGCCAGAGGAACGCGCCGGAAATCGCCGCCACTCCGCCCAGGCGCTGGAGCGACGTGGGGCGAGGACCTGCCGGGGCTCCGGTCAGCCCGGGGATGCGCAGCGGCGAGCGATCCACGCGTCGATTCAGCCCGCGCCCAGCCCGGCGGGCACCTTCGGCGCGGCATAGGCGGTGTGCGTCGGCGCGGTGGACGGATCGATGGCGTGGGCGCGAACGTAGGCCTCGTCGACCTCGACGCCCAGGCCCGGCCCCTGCGGGATGTCGAACCAGCCGTCCGCCCCCATCCGCAGCGGCGTCGCCAGCAGTTCCTCACGGAACGGGTTCTCGGTCATGTCGTATTCGAGCAGCGGCGATTCGGTGGCCGGCGACTTCGTGGGATCGGGCAGGCCGGCAAGGACCTGCATCGTCGCGGCGATCATCAGCGCGCCGCCCCAGGCGTGCGGCACGTAGAGCACGCCGTACAGGCGGGCGAGGTCCGCCATGAACTGCGCCTCCCCCACCCCGCCGCACATGGCGACGTCCGGCTGGATGATGTCGACCGGGTGGCGCAACAGGAACGAGCGGACCTCGCCCCGGGTAACCAGCCCTTCGCCGCCGGCCAGCGGCAGGTCCATCGCCGCGTAGAGCCGCTCGTAGCCGGCGTAGTCGGTCTGGGGGATCGGCTCCTCGAACCAGCGGAAGCCCAGGCGGGCGAGGCCGTGGCCCATCTCGATCGCCCGCGGCAGCGTGTAGGCGGCGTTGCCGTCGGCCATCAGGTCGAAGTCTGCGGGGAGGTCGGCCCGCAGCCGTTCGATCAGCTCGAGCTCGTGGCGGATCGGGTAGCGCCCGACGCGCATCTTGATCGCGGTGAAGCCCATCCCGGTCAGCTCGGCGAACTCGTCGGGCCACGAATCCTTCGGATCGACGCCGTCGAAGTAGCCGCCGCTGGAGGCGTAGGCGCGCACGCGCGTTCGAAGGGCGCCACCGTACAGCCCCGCGACGGACATCCCCAGGATGCGGCCACGCAGGTCGTCCAGGGCGATGGAGATCGCGCTCGTGGCGCAGCTGTCGTCCGTGGCGTTCCAGGTGTCGGTCCAGATCTGGCCGGCCTGCAGCGGGTTGCGCCCGATGAGCATTCGGCCCGCCTCGCGCAGGGTGTCCACGATCCCCGAGACGGCGTAGGTCTCGCCCCAGCCGACGGCGCCGCTGCTGTCCGTGAGCTTTACCAGGACCGACTCGCGGGTCCGGTAGTTGGCGATCGATGGCCCGCGGCCGCGCGCCATCTGGTGCACCAGCACGAAGGTCTCGACGCGGTCGATGGTCATGGCCTGGCTTCCTCGCTCGGAACGGGACCGACGATGGGACGGCGGCGCGCCCCGCCCATGCTAGCGGGCCTCAGGAGTGGAGTCTCGGCCGCAGGCGCGGGCGGACCTCGGGATTGACGACGCGAGCGGACCAGCCGTCACGGATCCACTCGGCGGCGGTGTTGCCCATGTCCACCCGCAGGTCCGCCATCGCCTCGACGGAATAGCCGGCCGAGTGCGGCGTCAGGATGACGTTGTCGAGGGAGCGGAGGGGGCTGTTCGCGGGGAGCGGTTCCGTGGCGTACACGTCGAGCGCGGCCGAGGCGATCCGCCGGGCGCGGAGCAGCTCGATGAGCGCGGGCTCCTCGATGACCGGGCCGCGGCTGGTGTTGACCAGGATCGCTTCCGGGCGGAGCTGCGCCAGTCGGGCCGCGCTGATCATGCCGCGGGTCTCGTCGTTGAGCGGCACGTGGAGCGAGACGTAGTCCGACTGGCTCATCACCTCGTCGAATCCCACCGGCTCCACGCCCATCGCGCGCAGCTCGTCGGCGGGGCGGTACTTGTCGTAGCCGATCACCCGAAGGCCGAGTCCCAGGCCCCGCCGGGCGGCCGAGCTCCCGATCCGTCCGACACCCACGATCCCGAGCGTGCGACCCTTCATGCGGTGAATGGGCCGCTCGGCGCCCGACGGCCAGCCCCCGGCGACCATCCCGGCGTGCAGCCAGGGGACGCGCCGCGCCGCGCCGACCAGGAGCGAGATGGCGTGCTCAGCCACGTCGTCGGTGCCGTAGGCCGGCGCGTTGCCGACGGCGATGCCGAGCTCGGTCGCATCGCGCACGGGAATCTGGTCGTAGCCGACGCCCCAGCGAACGACAAGCCGGCAGTTGGGGAGCGCCTCCATGACCCGCCGTGACATCCACGGGTCCCAGCTGACCCAGAAGATCTCGGCGTCGCCGGCGCGCGCGATCACCTCGTCCTCGCTCGTGCAGTTGTCGATCACCAGGCGCCCGCCGGCCGCCTCGATCATGCCGCGCTCGACATCGTACGGCTCGAGCTCGTCGCCCCGATCGACGTGGTAGACCGTGATCGTCATCGCCCCGTTTCCCCCTTCCGCGCCAGGTATCGGCCGAACCAGCGATCGGTGGCCTCGATGCGGGCCAGTCGGCTGGACGGCCGGCCCACGAGGTTGATGAGATGCCCTTCCCCGGGGATCCGCAGGAATTCGGTCGTCCGACCGAGCAGGCGAAGCGCCGTGTAGAGCTGCTCGCTCTGGTTGATCGGGCAATTCTGGTCCTGCTCGGAGTGGACCAGCAGCAGCGGCGTCCGGATCTGCGTGACACGGCTGATCGGAGAGAGCCGCTCGTAGCGCTCCGGCTCGGCCCACGGCGCGCCGCCCATGTCCCAGTCGAAGCCGGGCGGATCATCGGTCGTCAGGTACTCGCTCCGGAAGTCGCTGATGCAGTTCTGGGCCACGGCCGCGGCGAAGCGGTCCGTCGTGGCGACCAGCCAGTTCGTCATGAACCCGCCGTAGCTCTCCCCGGTCACGCCCAGCCGCTCCGGGTCCACGTCCGGACGGGCCGCGGCCACGTCCAGCGCGGCCAGCAGGTCACCCGCGTCGATGCCGCCCCAGTCGCCAACGTTGGCCTGCGCGTAGTCGTCGCCGTAGCCTGAGCTTCCGCGCGGGTTCAGATAGAGGACGCGGTAACCCTGTTCAGCCAGCCGCCGGAATTCGAGGCCGAAGCGGACGCCCAGCGGCCAGTGGGGACCGCCGTGGACGTGGAGGATGAGCGGCAGGCGCTCGTCGGCGGGGCGCCCGGCCGGGTGCTGGATCCACGCCTCCAGGCGCATCCCATCGGGGGCATCGAGCTCGAACCGTTCGAGCCGACCGAACTGGATTCCGGCCCGCCAGGCGGCCGCCACGGACGTGATCTCGCGGGCGCCGGAGCCATCAGCCGCGCAGATGACGAGCTCGCCCGGATCGTCCGGCCGCGAGCCGAGCGCGGCGACGGTGCCCGAGCGGGCCGCCACGTCGAAGGCGAACCAGCCTGCCTCGCCGGCAAGCACGGGCACCACCCGACCGTCGAGATCGACGCGCACCACGCGACTCGTGCCCCCGTCGGCATGGATCACGTACAGGGCATCGCCGGCCGGAGCCCAGGCGAGGTCAGGCGCGAGGAACGGCCCGGGCGGGTCCGAGCGCACCCACTGGCCCATCGGCCGGTCGAGGTGCCCGGTCAGGTTGCGGGCCGCGCCGGTCTCCACATCGACCACCCAGACGTCGTTGTTGACGCCCTGGGCCTCGCCCCGGCGGTTGCCGATGAAGGCGATGGCGCGTCCGTCCGGCGACCAGGCGTGCATCCGGATCGCGCCGTCGGCAGGCACGAGGAGCCGTGCCTCGCCGCCGTCCGCCGGCACCAGCCACAGCTCGGCGGCGCTGCTGGTGGCCCGATCGGCGGTCCGGTTCGAGCGGAAGGCGATGGTCCGACCGTCCGGCGAGAAGCGCGGCAGGTCATCGTCCCAGTCGCCATCGGTGAGCTGGCGCGCGGTTGTGGGGAGTGCCGTTGCGACGTCGCCGGCGGCCGCCGCGCCTCCCGTCACGGGTGCAACCCAGACGTGGCGGCGGACCGGCCCCGGGACGATCCCGACGCCGTCGGCCCGCCAGTGGAACGGCGCCACGGTGTAGCCGCCGGTCGGCCGGGTCGGCTCGGGATCCGCGGCGACGAAGGCGACCGCGCCTCCGTCCGGCGACCAGGCGGGGCCGCTCGCGCCCGTCGGAGATGCGGTCAGCGAGCGCGCCGCGCCGCCCGCCGTGTCGAGCACCCAGACCTGCGGCGACCCGGAGCGGTCCGATACGAAGGCAAGCGTCCGCCCATCGGGCGCCCAGCGCGGGTCGCCGTCGCGGCCGACCGTCGAGCTCTCCGTCCGGACGTTGCCCGGGCCCCCGGCGGGGGCGCCCCGCGAGCCCTCGCCGGTCGCCAGCCAGCCGACCTGGCTGACGATCCGGTCCAGGTCCCGATCCAGCCAGGTCACGGTCACCGCGGCCCGCTCGCCGTCGGGCGAGAGGCGCGGCTGGCTCAGCCAGCGGATCCGGAACTGGTCGTCGGCGGAGATCGGGCGTGGGACGCCGTCCGCCTCCTGGGTCATTGCTCAGCCACCCTGCCCGTAGTCGATGAGCACCGTCGGCGGGCGCTGTGGCGTGGTCAGCAGCTCCCAGGCCCGGGGCGCCTCGGCGATCGGGACGCGGATCGGCGCCAGCTCGTCCACGCTGACCGCCCCGGTCGAGATCATGCGCAGGAACTCCTGGGCGTTGCGGTTCTCCGTCCAGCGGACGATGCCGATCGGGAAGTCGACATTGCCCTCCTCGTAGACCGGGTCGTAGCGACCCGGCCCGTAGGCGCGCGAGCCGATGAACGTCACGTCATTGCTGAACATGCGGGAGCGGGTGATATCCATCCCGAACAGCCCCAGCCCGACCACGACGCCCCGGTAGCGGGTGAAGTCGAAGGAGCGGTTGAGCGGCTCGCTCGAGTCGTCCACGATCCCCAGGATGACCGCGTCGGCGCCGAAGCCCCGCGTGGCGGCCATGACCGCCTTCTCGACGTCCTCGGTGCGGGCGTCGATGACAACCTCCGCGCCATAGCCCGTCGCCTGCGCGAGGCGCACCGGGTTCGTGTCGATGCCGATGACCCGAAGGCCGGCCGCGCGGGCGATCTGCGTGGCGAGCAGGCCAAGCAGCCCCAGGCCGTACACGACGATGCTCTCGCCGAAGGTCGCCTGGGTGCGCCGCACCGCTTCCATGGAGATGCTGCCGAGCGTGACGAAGGCGGCCTGGTCCAGGCCGACGTTGGCGGGGACCGGGGCGGTGAGGTTGCGCGGGACGCAGACCTGCTCGGCGTGGACAGCGCACTGGCTGCCGCTGCAGGCGACGCGGTCGCCGGGCTTCAGGTCCGTGATCTCGGGCGAGACGGCCAGCACGATGCCGGCGTTGCTGTAGCCGATCGAGGCGGCCGGCCCGTCGTTCATCACGATCGGCATCGGCCCGCGGTACGGGACGGCCGGGTCACGGTACTGGGTGCCGGGGTCGGTCGGGTCGGGGTACTCGTGGTTGACGTGGTTCGGGTCTGACGTGCCCCGGATGATGTAGCCCTCGGTGCCGGCACTGATCGCGGAGTACGCCGTCCGGACCAGGATATGGCCCGGACGGAGCTGCGGCTCCGGAACGTCGCGAAGGACCGCCTGGCCGTTCAGTGCGAAGACGCGTCTCATTGGTTCCCTCGACTCGGTTGGCCGGGCTGCGACCCGGCGGGACGGCGTTGTTGCGTGGCGCCCGGTTCGGGCCCGGCTCGGGCTCGGTTCAGGCGGGGATCGGCGTGCCGTGTCGGCCGGAGCGCTGCATCTCGTCGTAGGCGGCGTCGATCCGCTTCCAGACGGGACCCGGGCGGCCGTCGGCGATGAGCGCGCCGTCGACCTTCGTGACCGGGATGAGGCCCGCCGCCGTGCTCGAGAGGAACGCCTCCTCGGCCACGAAGAGGTCGAAGGGAGCGATGCTCCCGATCGTGCAGGGGATGCCCAGCTCGCCGCAGATCTCGATTACCGTCTCGCGGGTGATCCCCTCGAGGACGCCCCGGTCCGGGGTGATCACGACGCCGTTGCGGACGGCGAAGAGGTTGTAGCCAGGCGCTTCGCAGACGAAGCCGTCCTCGTCGAGCAGGAGCGCCTCGTCCGCGTTGGCGTTGATCGCCTCGAACTTCGCCATCACCAGGTTCAGGTAGTTGAGGTTCTTGACCCGCGGGTCGAGGGCGGCATGGCCGACGCGCTGGGTGGCCGTGATCTTGGTCGAGAGGCCGGTCTCGCGCTTGCCGGCGCCCGCCAGCGAGAGGTACGGCCGCACGAACACGATGAGCGTCGGGACGGTGTTCCGGGGGTCGAGGAGCGGCTCGGGGCTCTCTCCGCGCGTCGCCACGACCTTGATGTAGGCCTCGCGCAGGCCGTTCGCGGCGACGGTGTCGAGGATCACCTGCTCCAGGTCGGACTCGGGGATCGGCAGGGACATGCGGGTCGCGCGCAGCGAGCGGCGGAAGCGCTCGAGATGCTCCTGGAACTTGAAGATGTAGCCGTGCGTGGCGAACATCGTATCGAAGACGCCGTCGCCGTAGAGGAGCCCGTGATCGAACACGGACACCACCGCCTGGTCCGCCGGCTTCATCTCGCCGTTCACCCAGACGTAGCCCTTTCGGCGGGTCGGGGCTTCGGCCGCGACCGGAACCTTCTCCTGGATCGACATCATTCGCTCCGCTCTGTCGGCTGGCTGACCCGGACGCCCGCCTGCTCCTCGAGCAGGACGACGAGCGCCGAGTGATCGAGGTCGGACCTGCCCTGCGCCACCAGCGACTCTAGCGCCGCCGCGGCCACGTCGAAGGCTGGTGTCGGCACGCCGAGGCGATCCGCCAGGCCCGAGATGATGCGGGCATCCTTGCGATGGAGCGCCGCCCGGGCCCCCGGACGGTAGTCCGCGGCGAGCATCCGGGCGCCGTGGAGCTCGAGCACCCGGCTGGCGGCGAAGCCGCCGAGGAGCGCCTCACGAACCCGCCCCGGGTCCACGCCTGCCGCCCGGGCAAGGACCAGCGCCTCGCCGACGGCCTGGATGGTCGAGGCGACGATGAGCTGGTTGCAGGCCTTGGCGATCTGCCCGGCACCGCTGTCGCCGATGTGGACGACCCGACTGCCCATGGCGGCGAGGACCGGGCGGGCGCGCTCGAGGGCATCGGCCATGCCGCCCACCATGATCGAAAGGCTGCCGGCGATGGCGCCCGCTTCGCCCCCGGAGACCGGGGCGTCCAGAAGGCGAACGCCGGCGCGCGCGAGGCGGGCAGCCCAGTCGCGAGTCAGGATCGGGTCGCCGGTGCTCATGTCCACGACAACGGTGCCGGGTCGCGCGCCCTCTTCGACGCCGGACGGCCCGAAGAGGACCGCCTCCACGTCAGGCGGATCGGGCAGCACCATGACGATCACGTCCGAGGCCCGGGCAACCTCCGCGGCCGATGCGGCGGCCGATGCGCCGGCGGCCTGGAGCTGTTCGACGGGGCCGCGCGAGCGGGAATGGACGGTCAGCGCGAACCCGGCCTCGAGGATGTGGCGGGCCATCGGCCGACCCATGACCCCGAGGCCGATGAAGCCGACGCGCGGCTTCGCGGTCATCGCGTCGGCGCCCCTTCGAGCCGGTAGCCGTACGCCTCGACCCAGCCGAGCGAGTCGGCCGTGGAGGTCTTCGGCCGGTATTCGAGGCCGACGTACCCCGTCCAGCCCGACGCGTCGATCGCGGCGAACACGTTGCGGTAGTCGATCTCGCCCGTGCCAGGCTCGTTGCGGCCGGGATTGTCGGCGACCTGGATGTGGCCGATCTTCGGCCGAACCTGCTGGAAGGTTCGGATCAGTTCGCCGCTGACACGCTGCAGGTGGTAGAAGTCGAACTGGACGGCGAGCGCGGGTGAGTCGACCGCGTCGAGCAGGCCGACCACGTCGCCCATCGATTCGACGATGTAGCCCGGGTTGTCGTAGGGGTTGAGCAGCTCGACCAGGCCGACCTTGCCGGCAGCCGCGAGGCGCTCGGCGGCCCAGGCCAGGCTGACCGCGACGGATCCGAGCTGCTCGGCCCGCGGCATGGCCGGGTTCCGCTTGCCCACCAGGATGTGCATCTTGGGGGCGCCCAGGAGGGTCGTGTCGCTGATCGCCTGCTCGATGCTGGCGCGGAACTCGGCCCGCCGGCCGGGCTCCGCGGCGAACCCGCGATCCCCCGCCGGGAAGTCGCCGCAGTAGACGTTGATCGCGTCGAGCACCAGGCCGGTCCGGTCCAGCTCGTCGCGGATCGCTCCGACGTCGCGGCCGTGGAGCCAGTGCACCTCGACCGCGCGGAAGCCGGCCTGCGCGGCCGCCTCGAACCGCTCCAGGAACGGCACCTCGGTGAACAGGTACTCAAGGTTCGCGGAGAAGCGTGGCATCGGATACCTCAGTTCGTGCTGTGAATGATGGACACCGTTGTCGTGACCGGCTCAGGCCTCGTCGCCGAGGAACTCCGGTTCGTTGGCCGCGTACCAGGCCCGCACGTCCGCCACGGTGATCCCGGGGCGGTCGAGCACGGTCGAGATGGAACGTTCGAGCGCGCGAAAGGACGCCATCCCCTCGACCGCGACGGGGGCGAGGTGCCTGGGGATGCGGATGACGCCCCCGCGATCGGCCATCAGCAGGTCTCCGTGGGCGATGGACAGGGGCCCGACCGAGACGCTCGTGCCCCAGCGGGCCATGCGCAGCTGGTCGTAGGCGGGCACCACGCCCGAGGCGTAGACGGGGACGCGCAGGCCCTCCAGCCCGACGAGGTCGATGACGCTGCCGCCGACGACCGCCCCCACGCAGCCGAACGTGGCGAACTCCTTCAGCATGCCGTCGCCCATGATCCCGCCGCGGCCCGCGTTCCGTCCGACATCCGAGAGGACCACGATCTTCGGGGTCGGCATCGCCTCGATCGCCTCGAGGAAGGCCAGGAAGTCGGCGTTGTCCGCCTCGTCGTCGCCGGCCGTCAGTTCGGCGGTGGCCGCATAGCCGATGATCGGCAGCGGCAGTCCCGGGAAGAGGCAGCGCAGCTCGGGCCCGGAGTAGGCGTCGGGCAGGACGTGTCCCGCCATCTTCAGGACGTTGTAGACCGCGGTGCAGTCCTCGGCCAGCAACCGGTCCAGGATCGCCCGGTCCACGGCTTCCACGACGACGCTCATTCGAAGAGCGACTCCCCGGGCACCAGGTATCGGCGGGCGACCTCGAGGTCGATCTCGACGCCGTACCCGGGCGCGTCCGTCAGGGGCACGAAGCCGCCCTCGTCGAACGTCTCGACGCCCTCCCGGCGTACGACCTTGCCGATCCACTTGGCGTCCCAGAAGTGGTACTCGAGGCCGATGAAGTTCGGGCAGGCCGCCGCCAGGTGGGCCTCGGCGATGGTGTTCATCGCCGATCCGTTGTTGTGGATTGCCAGGGGGATCCCGTTGAGGTCCGCGTAGTCAGCCACCTTCTTGCCCTCGTGGAGGCCCCCGACGAAGAGCAGGTCGGGATGGATGATGTCCACGGCCCGGCGGTCGATCATGTCGCGGAACTGGTCGGCGACCAGCATCTCGCCGGCACAGATCGGGATCGGCGATTCGTCGCGGACCCGCTTCTGGGCGTCGAAGTTGATGATCGGGACCGGATCCTCGAACCACTTGAGGCCGAGCGGCTCGAGCGCCTTCGCCAGCCGGATGGCGGTTTCGACATCGAAGCTCATGTGGCCGTCGAGGGCGATCTCCGCGTCCGGACCGGCGACCTCGCGGACCGCGGCCAGCCGCTCGTAGGTGGCGCGGATCTGCTGGGTGCGCATCTGGCGGTTCCACGGGTCGCGGCTCAGCTCGGGAGCGATCCATTCGGCGTCGAACTTGTAGTCGACGAAGCCTTCGGCCTTCGCGCGCTCCGCCATCGCCCGCCAGGAGGCGAGATCGGTTGGGTCGGCCACGCCGCTGCGATCGAGGTAGACCCGGATCCGGTCGCGGAACTTGCCGCCGAGCAGGTTGTAGACGGGCGTGTCCAGGATCTTGCCGGCGAGATCGCAGAGCGCCATCTCGACGCCGCTGACTCCCCAGGCGATGGGGCCATCGACCGTGGCGGTGGGGCTCATCTGGGGGTCGTAGGGCGGCAGTCCGCCGCTGAACATCGCCCGGACGAACGGGTTGATCGCGAGCGGATCGCGGCCGATCAGCCAGTCGCGGCAGTAGGCGATCGCCGCGCGGTCGCCCATGAAGTTGCCCGCCTCGCCCAGGCCATACAGGCCCGAGTCGGTGTCCACCCGCACGAAGAGCACGTGCCAGCTGCGCTCGACCCCGCCGACCCCGTGCGGATCGGGCCCGTGGAGGAGCATCGTGCGGACGTCCGTGATCTTCATCGCGCTCGTCTCCCGTGATCCTGGTCGTGGGCGTGCGCCCTGATCGTGAGCCACGGCCCGCACCGGTAGTGTAGGTCGCTCGGTGCCCGGAGAAGGCCTGCGCGGGGAAGCCGCGGCGTGCCCTCGCGGGGCGGTGTCGGGGGCCGTCGGCCGGGGCGGTGTGCGGGCGCCGGCCGGGCGCGCGCTGGGCCGGGCGGGCGCCGGCCGGGCGCGCGCTGGGCCGGGCGCGCGGGCGCCCGCGTGCGGGGCCGAACGCGGCAATGGGGGCCCACGGCTGGCGTGCGGGGCCGAACGCGGCAATGGGGGCCCACGGCTGGCGTGCGGGGCCGGGCGCGGCAATGGGGGCCCACATTTCAACGATCGCTGAACAACAGTTGCCCTGGCCGTGGCTGTGGCAGGCGCCGGACCCTCGGCACGGAGCCCGCGGCAGGAGTGGTCGACCGCAACCACCCACGGGCCTGTGGACAGCCTGCAATCAGTGGGGGCGATTCCAGTACGTCAGGATGACTGGCGGCCGGCGGGTTCCGTCATCCGGATCGACTCGCGCGAAGGCGGCCCCTCGCCGGGTGCTGTTCAGTGATCGTTGAAAAGGGCGGCCGCGAGGGAGCCGCGCCGGGAGGGAGGCGGCCGCGAGGGAGCCGCGCCGGGAGGGAGGCGGCCGCGAGGGAGGCGGCCGCGAGGGAGCCGCGCCGGGAGGGAGGCGGCCGCGAGGGAGGCGGCCGCGAGGGAGCCGCGCCGGGCGTGGCGGCCAGGCCGCGGCGGGCGCGCCGCGGACGCGGGGTGGGCGGTCGCGCCGCGGACGCGGGGTGGGCGGGCGACCCGGTCCACCCGCCCCCTCAGGCTCGGCTGTCGCGCAGCTCCCGCACGGATGCCAGGGCAAGCCCGGTCGCGATCCACCCTGCACCCACCACGCCGAAGATCGCCGGCACGCCGATGATCGGCACGAGCAGGCCGCCGGCGAGCGCGGCGGGAGGGGCCAGGCTGTTGGTCAACGTCCGGATCGAGCCGAACGCCCGGCTGCGGAGCTGGGGTGGGATCACCCGCATCCGCAGCGTCTGGACCCATGGCCCCGAGGAGCTGGCGACCAGCCCGCCGACGAACAGGCAGAGCGCGGCCGCCGGCAGCGAGCGGACCGCGATGAGGGGGAAGAACAGGATGCCCCCGCCGGTCACGGCCAGCACGATGGACCGGCCCACCCCCAGGCGGGGCCCCAGGTAGCGCCCAAGGATGGTGCCACTCATCTCGCCGACCGAGCGGATGCTGAGCAGGAACGTGTATCCGGCTGCGCCCCCGTTGAGGACCGTCGCTGCGTAGACCGGCATCGCCACGGCGTAGACGGTGGCGATGGCGTTGAGCGACATGTACATCCAGGTCAGGGTCACCAGGAGCCGGCTGCTGAAGACGAGCCGGAAGCCCTGGGCAACCCCGCGCACGCCGAGGGCGCCGACGGTCGCCTCGGGCAGGTGCGAGACCAGGTCCTCCTTGACCTGGAGCAGGAGCAGCCCATAGACGATCGTGCATCCGGCCCCGACCACGAGCGCCGCGAGCGGATCGACTGCCTCGATCAGCACCCCCGCCACGATCGGCCCGAGGACGGCGCTCGAGGAGTAGGTCAGGGAATCGAACATGTTGGCGCGAGGGTGTGCGTCGGGCGGGATGGCGCCGGCGATGAGCGTCGGCAGGCCCGCCCCGCCGACCATCCAGGTCAGCCCGAGGTAGAGGGCGGCGAGGAGTGCAGCGGGAACGAGCGCCGTCCCGCTCATGGCCGCCAGCAGCGCGAAGCCGATGACACCCGCCTTGGCGAACGCGTCCACGACCATCACGGGCACCACCCGGTAGCGGTCCAGCACCGCGCCGACGAATAACCCCCCGACGGGCACGAAGATCGTGTAGGCGAACTGGACCAGGGCCACGCCCTCGGCCGACCGGGTCTGGGCGAAGACGATCCAGACGAGGGCGACGATCGTCACCGAGTCGCCGAGCCGACTGAGGAACGTGCCGATCCACAGGTTGCGGAGCGGGCGCCGGGCCCGGCCCGACCGTCCGACCACCGCGAGGCGCAACCTCATCGAACGGCGGACGCCCCCAGGAGAACTCGGCCGGGGCGGCGGTCGCCGAGCTGCTCGCCGCCGTCGACGACGACCACGCCGTTGACGATCACGGTCTCGACGCCGACCGGGAACTGGTGCGGCGCCTGGAAGGTGGCCCGGTCGAGGATCGTGGCTTCGTCGAAGACAACCACGTCCCCGGCGGCGCCCACGGCCAGCCGGCCTCGATCGGCCAGGCCGGCGCGATCGGCGGCCTTCGAGGTGCACATCGCGATCGCCGCCTCCAGCGGCATCAGGCCCCCGTCGCGGACGTAGCGGCCGAGGAACCGCGGGTAGCAGCCGAAATTCCGCGGGTGGGGTCGCCCGGCTCCCGATGGCCCGTCGGGTGCCATTGCCAGCCCGTCGGACCCGATGGACGTGGCCTCGTGACGAAGCACGGCGAGGAGATCGTCCTCCGAGCGGCCGTACGCGACCATCATCACCCGGTTCTCGGTGTCGCGGATCAGGTCGAGCGCGGTCTCGCCCGGATCGGCGCCACGGGCCGCGGCGACCTGGTCCACGGTCCGCCCGAGGTCCGCCTCCATGCCCGGGTCGACGAGTGCCACCTCGACCTCGTCCCAGCCGAAGAAGAGGATCTCGCGCCAGTCCTCGATGATCCGGCGCCGCTGGGCCGGATCAGACAGGCGGGCCACGATCGCCGGGACGCCGTCGGCCTGGGCCCACTCCGGGAGGAGCTGGGAGAGGTTGGCGCTCCCCGCGATGTACGGGTAGATGTCCTGGGCCACGTCGATCCCGTCCCGGCGAGCCTGGTCCACGAGTTCCAGCGCGCGCGGCACCTTGCCCCAGTTGCGGCGCCCGGTGACGGCCATGTGCGAGATCTGGAGGCGGCAGCCGGTCGCCCGGGCAACCGTGATCGCCTCCTCCACCGCCTCGACCATCCGATCGTTGTAGTTGCGCATGTGGACCGCGAAGAGGCGGTCGTGGCGGGCGACGGTCGCCGCCAGCGCATCGAGTTCGGCCCGGTCGGCGTACATGGCGGGCGGGTACATCAGGCCGGTGGAAAGCCCCGGCGAGCCAGCCTCGAGCGCCTCGTCGAGCAGGCGGACCATGGCGGCCCGGGCCTCGGGGGTCGCGGCGCCGCCGACCGTGCCGGCCGCGGCGACCCGGAGCGTGACGTGGCCGATGAGCGGGGCGAGATTCAGCGCGGTGCCGACCGCTTCGACGGCCGCGGCGTAGCCGGGCAGGTCGGTCCAGCTCACCCGGACGGCGGGGTCCGGATCGACCACGTTGGTCGTCGTCCGGATGTCGGCGGCGCGTGCGGCGGGCATCGGCGCCGTGCTCATGCCGCAGTTGCCGATGATCTGGGCCGTGACGCCCTGGCGGACGGCGCTCTGCGCCCGGCCGTCGCTCAGGATCGTCCAGTCGGAGTGGGTGTGGATGTCGACGAACCCGGGCGCCACGATCCGGCCGGTCGCATCCACGCGGCGGCCGGCGCTCGCCGCGGAGAGATCACCGACGGCCGCAACCCGGCCCGCGTTGAGGCCAACGTCAGCACGTGTGCGGGGGGCGCCCGTCCCGTCGACGAGCGTCCCCCCGCTGATCACGAGGTCAAACATGCGGACGGGAGGAGGCCGCCGGCTCAGGCGCGTGCGCCATCCGCCGGCCGCCGATTCCCTCGCTCAGGCGCGCCACTTCAGCCCGGTCGGGCTGGTGCGGCCCTTCACCGGGGTGACCAGGGTTCCGAGGTTCCCGACCGTGCCGCGCATCACGTCGCCGGCCTTGAGGTAGACCCCTGCCGCGTCGCCGGTCCCGTCGAGGGTGCCGCTGGCGATCACGTCGCCCGGCTCCCAGGTCATGAACTGCGAGGCGAAGGAGATGATCTCGGCAAAGCTGAAGATCATGTCCGCGGTCGAGCCCTTCTGCCAGACCTTGTCGTTGACCTTGAGCTCCATGTCCAGCTTGTTGGGCGCCGGCACGTCGTCGGCGGTGGTGATCCACGGGCCCCAGGCGGCGAAGCCGTCGATCCACTTGCCGTTCAGCCAGTCGAAGAACTCGTCGAAGCCGCCCGGGTTGCGACCCGCGACGTTCCATTCCATCTTCCGGCCGGAGATGTCGTTGATGACGGCGTAGCCGGCGACGTAGTCGAGCGCCTTGTCGATCGGAATGTCCCGCCCGCGCTTGCCCATGACGACGGCGAGCTCGAGCTCCCAGTCGGTCGAGTTCTCGGCGACCGGGGGAAGGGTGACGGCCTGGCCCGGCCCGATGACCGCCGACGAAGGCTTGATGAACAGCTTGGGAACGATGATCTTCTTGTCGACGCGCTTGCCGCCGCCCTCTTCGATGTGCTTCTGGAAGTTGCCGGCGATACAGATCAGCTTGCCGGGGCGCTGGATCGGGGCGAGCAGCTTCGCCGAGCGAAGCGGGATCCCGCCGGTCCCCTTCTTCGTGACGCGGTTGGCAGCCCGGAGCGCCGCCGGTCCTCGCTGGAGCAGCGTCAGCACGTCCGATGGAAGGGATCCGCCCGAGGCGTTGGCGATGTCGACGACGACGTCCTTGCCCTTGACCGAGACCACGGCGCCGGCGCGCGAGCTGCCGTCGGCAGCCTTGTAGGTGGCGAGTCGCATGTTCCAGAGCCCTCCTGTCCGGGTATCGCGCGCGGTGCGGCGCGCGGGTCCACGATGACCGTGCCGTCGGTCCGAACTGCGGCCGGCGGCGGGTGACGTGCCGAGCTCAGCCCTCCTGTCGCAGCGGTGTGATTCGGGCCGGGGTGTTGCCGTTCACCTGCGATCGCAGGACAGCATCGAGGATGGCGGCCGAGCGCCAGGCGTGTTCGATCGGGCTCGCCGTCGCACGGCCCGTCTCGAGGCCCGTGATCACGTCGCGGATGCCCGCCTCCATGCCTGCCCAGGTCCAGGCGGGCAGGATCCGCTCGGTCCGCGGAGGCGTCTGCGAGGCCTGCGGGCCGTGGCCGATCTGCTCGATGAGCGTCATCTCGAGGCCGTGCTCGTCCACGCTCAGCCGGCCCCGCTCCGCCCGGAGCGTGACGTAGAGGCCGGGCATCGTGTCCTTCATGCCCGTCAGGTAGGCCCGGACGCCGTTCTCGAAGGCGACGTAGTAGTTGGCGGCCGGCTCGGCGCTCGTCGTCTTGCCGCCGTCGCCCTTGTACTCGGTACCGTAGTTCTCGTAGCCCTTCTCCAGCTCGCCCACCACCCAGGTCGGGTCGGAATCGGCGTAGTAGGCCAGCAGGTCGATCGCGTGCGGGTGGTTCCGCCAGAGCATCGCCCGCTCGCCACCGACCTCGATGATGATCTGCGAGAGCTTGCCGACGCGGCCGGACTCCAGCTGCGCGCGGGCGGCCACGTACTGCGGGACCCAGCGCCGGGTGAAGTCGACGTTCACCACGACGCCGCGCTTCCGGGCAGCGTCGACCATCCGGACCGCCTCGTCGACGCTGGTCGCCAGGGGCTTCTCGATGAAGATCCCCTTCGCGCCGGCCTCCACGGAGCGGATGAACGGGTCCGCGTGCAGGAAGTCGGGCGTCGCGATCGTGACGAGGTCCGGCTTCTCCTTCTCCAGCATCTCGCGATAGTCGTGGTACGTCTTCGCGCCG
>Ga0315281_10005167_pt1 | contig 18726 bp, 17 predicted proteins | sample YL17G07_0_MG_FD_204540 | JGI IMG/M metagenome (GOLD analysis project Ga0315281, IMG submission 204540) | Sediment microbial communities from Yellowstone Lake, YNP, Wyoming, USA - YL17G07_0 | ecosystem: Environmental > Aquatic > Freshwater > Lake > Sediment | place: USA: Wyoming | collected...
TCCATGCGCTCGCCCGCGGCGAGCGAATTGGCTTCGGAATTGGTGCCGAACACCGCCAGGCCGACGTTGTTCGCGATCAGCCACTTGCACTGGCGCACGAAGCGCCCGGTGTCGGGGCTCAAATCGGCTTTGAACGGGGTGACGACGGGGGACAGTACTCCGGTGATGCGTTGGGCCATGCTCAATTCTCCAGTTTGCGTTGTGCTTGCTTAAAGAAGTGGGGCAATTCTCGTTGAATTCCGCAAAATGCGCTTCGCGGCAAAACCTAGGCTTTTCTCAGAAAATCGAAATCGCAGCCGTCCTCGGCCTGCAGCACGCTCTGCATGTACAGTTTGGCGTAGCCGCGCTCGGCCGCAACCTCGCGCGGCCGGTGCGCGCTGCTGCGCCGCGCCAGTTCCGCCCCGTCCACCAGCAGCTCGAGCTTGCGCCCGGACACGGAGAGCCGGATGCGGTCGCCGTTCTTCACCAGCGCGAGCGGTCCGCCGATCGCGGCCTCCGGCGAAACGTGCAGCACGATGGTGCCGAAGGCGGTGCCGCTCATGCGCGCGTCGGAAATGCGCACCATGTCCTTGACGCCGGCGCGCGAAAGCTTGGTCGGGATCGGCAGGTAACCGGCCTCGGGCATGGAATAGCCGCTTTTCGGCCCAGCGTTCTGCAGCACCAGGAAATCGTCCGCGGTCACATCCAGGTCGGGTGAGTCGATGCGCGCGGCGAGATCGTCCAGCGACTCGAACACCACCGCCCGGCCTTCGCGTTCGAACAGCGCCGGGTCGGCCGCCGATTGCTTTATCAGCGCCCCGTTCGGCGCGAGATTGCCGCGCAGCACGGCGATGCCGCCCTGCGGATAGATCGGCTTGGCACGCGGCCGGATCACGTCCTGTGGAAAAGCGACCACGGCGCCATCCAGCTCTTCGCCCAGGGTGCGCCCGGTGACGGTGATCGCGTCCAGGTGCAACAGCGGCCGCAGCTCGCGCAGCAGTGCCGGCATCCCGCCCGCCTTGTGGAAGTCCTCCATGTAGTACAGCCCCGATGGCTTCAGGTCGACCAGCACCGGCGTCTCGCGCCCGAGGGCGTCGAGGCGGTCCAGGTCGAGCTTGATGCCGAGGCGGCCGGCGATGGCGGTAAGATGGATGATGCCGTTGGTGGAGCCGCCGATCGCGAGCAGCACGCGCAGCGCATTCTCGAACGCCGCGGCGCTCATGATGCGCGCAGGCGAAAGCTGCGAATTCGCCATCGCCACGGCGGTGGCGCCGCTCTTCTCGGCGATGCGGATGCGGTCCGCGGTCACCGCAGGCGGCGTCGCGCCGCCCGGCAGCATCATGCCCAGCCCTTCGGTGACGCAGGCCATGGTGCTGGCCGTGCCCATCACCGAGCAGAAGCCGACACTCGCCACCAGCTGGTTGTTCACCCGCGCCACTTCTGCTTCGTCGATCTCCTGAGCGCGAAAACGCGCCCAGTAGCGGCGGCAATCGGTGCAGGCGCCGACGCGCACGCCGTCGTGCGAACCGGTCAGCATCGCACCGCTCACGAGCGTGATCGCAGGCAGGCCCGCGGATGCGGCGCCCATCAGCAGCGCCGGCACGGTCTTGTCGCAGCCGCCAATCAGCACCACCGCGTCCATCGGCTGGGCGCGTATCATTTCCTCAACGTCCATCGACATCAGGTTGCGCAGGAACATCGACGTCGGCGAGGCGAAACTCTCGTGAATGGAGATGACGGGAAAATCCATGGGCAGGCCGCCGGCGAGCATCACGCCGCGCTTGACCGCCTCGATCAACTGCGCGCTGTTGCCATGGCAGGGGTTGAAGGCGCTGCCGGTATCGACGATGCCGACGATGCGCCGGTCGAGCGCGTCGTCGGTGTATCCGGCGCCCTTGATGAAGGCCTTGCGCAGAAACAGCGAGAAGCCGCTGTCGCCGTAGCTGGTGAGTCCCTTTTGCAGTCCGTTCTTGTTGCCGCTCATGGCCTGGTCTCCGTCGGGTTGCGCGGTGCTCGCTGGTATTTGTCTGCGGCGCCGGCAGCGAGTGCGCGTTTCAACTTGCTTTCGCCGAAGGCCAGCAGTTTACTCCATGTGCAGCCCGGCCATCGCCAGGCGCAGCCAGCGCGTAGAATATTGAATCTACCATTTCCGGCACGCAAGGCATGAGCTCTCACTACGACCTCCTTATCCGCAACGCCCTCATCATCGACGGCGCGCGCCGGCCGCGCTACACCGGCGACATCGGCGTACGCGCCGGGCGCATCGCCGACATCGGCCAGCTGGGACAGGCGCGCGCCGAGCGCGAAATCGACGCGCAGGGCAAGATCGCCGCGCCGGGGTTCATCGACGCGCATACGCACGACGATCGCCTGCTGGGGTCCGATCCGGCGATGACGCCCAAGGTGAGCCAGGGCGTGACCAGCGTCATCACCGGCAATTGCGGCATCAGCCTCGCGCCGCTGATCGCAGCCTCGCCGCCCCCGCCGCTCGATCTCATCGACGACGGCGGCGCTTTCCGTTTCCCGGATTTCGCTTCCTTCCTGGAGGAGTTGGACAGCCGGCCCGCGGCGACCAACGTCGCTTGTCTCGTGGGCCATACCACCCTGCGCGTCGCCGCCATGAGCCGGCTCGACCGCGCCGCCACGCCAGCGGAAACCGCCCACATGCACGCGCTGGCGCGCGAAGCGCTCGCCGCCGGCGCGATCGGCCTCTCGACCGGCACCTACTATCCCCCCGCGGCCCATGCCACGACCGAGGAGATCATCGCCGTCGCGCAGCCGCTCAAAGCCTATGGCGGGCGCTATGTGACGCACATGCGCTATGAGGACGACCGCATCGTCGAATCCATGCAGGAAACCTTCCGCATCGGGCGCGAAGTCGGCGTGCCGGTGATCATTTCACACCACAAGCTCATGGGCTCGCGCAATCACGGGCGTTCCGCGGAAACGCTGGCACTGCTCGCCAAGGCCGGTGCGCAACAGAGCGTGTGCCTCGATTGCTATCCCTACGCCGCCTCCTCCACCATACTGCGCGCCGACCGCATCGCACTCTCCAGCCGCATTCTCATCACCTGGTCCAGGCCGCATCCGCAATTCGCCGGCATGGAACTCGCGCAGGCTGCCGGGCGGCTCGGCCTATCGCAGGAGCAAGCCGTATCCGCGCTGAGTCCCGCCGGCGCGATCTACTTCTCCATGGATGAAGCCGATGTGCAGCGCATACTGCAGTTCGATCAAACCATGATCGGCTCCGACGGCCTGCCGCACGACCTCAAACCGCATCCGCGCCTATGGGGCACGTTCGCACGCGTCCTCGGCCATTACTGCCGCGACTTGCGACTATTCCCGCTCGAGACCGCGATCTACAAGATGACTGGGCTCACCGCGCGCAATTTCGGCCTCAAGCAGCGCGGCTTGTTGCAGCCCGGCTACTGGGCCGACATCACCATCTTCGATGCAGGCGAGATCGGCGACACAGCGAGCTTCGACGCACCGACGCAGCCAGCGCGCGGCATCGACAGCGTGTTCGTCAACGGCGTTCCGGTGTGGCAGGAGGGGCGCAGCACCGGCGCGCGCCCGGGCCGGCTGCTGCGCGCGGGCGCGGCCGCGGAGCGGGCGGCGGGCGCATCGATGAGGGGCTTGATTTTCCCGTGGTCGGGGAACTGACCAGGGCTCGAACCTACCGTTAGTGGATGTCCGCAGTGGCCGCCAAGAGCCGCCCGGCAATATCCATCAGACCGGGGCGACCCCTTGTGGCGACTATATCGCTTTGATATAATTCGCGCATGCACGTCATTTCGCTAAAGATGCTGCGCGACTTCTGGCACAAGCATCCTGAAGCCGAGCAGCCTTTGCGCAACTGGCACACCGTAGCCGAGCATTCGCGCTTCGTCGACTTTGCCAATTTGCGGCAGAGCTTTGGCAGTGCCGATTACGCTGCGCCTTATACGGTGTTCGACGTCGGTGGCAACAATTACCGCGTCATCGCTGTTGTGCGCTATCGCGACGGCAAGATATACGTGCGCTGGGTTATGAATCATAGGGAATACGACAACTGGTGCAAGTTATACAGGAAAGGCAAAGCGTAATCATGACAACCGCTACTGTATCCAAGAACACGATCGACATCAGTGCACTGCAACAGACTTGGGCGGCGTTCGACCGTGTCGCGCATCTGCGCCCAATCCGCAGCGAGAAAGAGTATGGACGTACTGTGGCGCTGATGAACTACCTGCTTGACATAGTCGGCGACAAGGAAAATCATGCGTTGGCCGGTTTGCTCGATCTGGTTGGCGAATTGGTAGAGGATTACGAATCCAGTCACTTCGCCATCGAGCCCTCCGATCCCAGGGCGGTGCTGCGGTACCTGATCGAAATTCGCGGCTTGAAGCAGGCCGATCTGGCTGCAGTCGTACCGCAGAGCAATCTGTCGGCCATCCTGGGCGGAAAACGCAAGATCAGCGCAACCTTAGCGGGGAAACTGGCCAAGTTCTTCAAGGTCAGTCCAGCGGTATTCGTCCCTGTCTAAAGGCAGTGCTGCGGCAGGTAAAGCCCCCCCGCGTTCAGACGCTCTGTGCAAACAGGGGTCAGGGTCGTGGCAAGACGCACCGCTCCTTGCGCTTCTGCCAAAGGCTCTACGCCCGCTCCGCGTACAACTCGGCCATCACCTCGCGCAGCCAGCGGTTGGCCGGATCCTGGTGGAAGCGCTGGTGCCAGTGCAACCGCACTTCGAAGCTGGGCATGCGCAGCGGCAGCGGCAGCACCTTGAAGTTGCCCCCCTGCGCGAACACGGCGGCGACGCGGGAGGGCACGGTAACGATGAGGTCGGTGCGCGCGAGGATCATGGGCACCACCAGGAAATGCGGCACGCGCGCCGCGATGCGCTCGCTCAGGCCTTCCGCGACAAAGGTTTCTTCGATCACCTGGTGGCCGGTGCCGGCGTAGGACACCAGCACATGCGCCGCTTCGCGGAACTGCTTGGCGCTGATCTTCGCGCCCATGACCGGGTGATCGGCACGCAGCATGCACACATAGTGCTCGCGGAACAGCGACTGCTGGCGCATGCCCGTGGTCAGGCCGGGCAGGAAGCCGACCGCGAGGTCGAGTTCGCCCGCCTCCAGCGCCGTGTGAACGTCTTTGATCGGAATCCGCACCACTTCTATCTTGACTCTCGGCGCGTCGCGCTTGACGCGCTCGAGCAGGCCGGGCAGGAACACCATCTCACCGATGTCCGACATGTAAAAACGAAAGGTGTTGCCGGAACTGCGCGGATCGAAACCGGCGTGCTGCTGCAGCGCGGTCTGGATCAGCCGCAACGCCTCGCGCACCGGCTGCGCCAGTTGCTGCGCGAAGGGCGTGGGGCGCATGCCGCGCGGCGTGCGTACGAACAGCGGGTCGTCGAACAGCTGCCGCAGCCTTGACAGCGCGTTGCTCATCGCCGGCTGCGACAGTCCGATGCGCTCGCCGGCGACGGTGACGCTGCCCTCGGTCGCGATGGCGTCGAAGGCGCGCAGCAGGTTCAGGTCGAGGTCTGTCATATTCATATTTCACATGTATATCATAATCTTCATCAATTTGACAAATGCGTGCCTCGCGCCTAACCTCGTTTCATCGAACGCGCGGATCGGCTCACGCCGGGGCCGGCGCAAGGAGGAACTGCCATGTACGAAATCCGCATCCACGGCCGCGGCGGGCAAGGAGCGGTGCTGGCGGGGGGCATCCTCGCCACCGCCCTGGTGCAGGAAGGCAAGTTCGTCGTCGCCGTGCCCTCTTTCGGTTTCGAACGCCGCGGCGCGCCGGTAGCGAGCTACTTGCGTTTCGACGAGCGCGAGATCCGCCAGATGACCAACATCTATCACCCCGACTGCGTCCTGTGCATCGACCCCACGGTGGCGCGCGCGGTGAATGTGTTCGAAGGCATCAGGGACGGCGCCGTACTGGTGCAGACCACGGCCAAAGCGCTGGGCGATTTTCAGTTGCCATCGCAGGTGGTGACCGTGGGCCTGTGCGATGCCGTTTCAATCGCGCTCGAGATTTTCAAGCGCTCGATCACCAACACCATCATGCTCGGCGCATTCGCGCGCGCCACCGGCCTCGTTTCGCTCGATTCGCTGCGCGCCGCGATCCAGGAATCGGATTTTCGCGATGCCGGGCTGAAGCAGAACCTGGCCGCGCTGGAGCGCGGCTACGAAGCGACCGAGGTTCACCAAATAGTCAGGGCAGCGGCCGCATAAGCGGGGATCCGGAAACATGAAACAACAAGCCTACGAAATGTTCGATGCGTCGACGATTCCGAACGACCTGTGCCCGATCGCGACCAAACCCACGCCGATGCTGCCGGGGGACTGGCGCAGCATGCGGCCGGTGGTCGACCGCGCCAAGTGCGTGAAATGCGCCGTGTGCTGGCTTTACTGCCCGGTGCAATGCGTGGTCGAGCGGCCCGCCTGGTTCGACTTCAACCTGAAGACCTGCAAGGGCTGCGGCATCTGCGCCACCGAGTGTCCGCAACGCGCCATAGCGATGATCGAGGAGGCAGCATGAGCGCGATCCTCAAGCCGCAGTCGAAGCTCATCGTCTGCGACGGCAACGAAGCGGCAGCGTGGGCGGTGTCGCTCGCCAACGTGGACATGGTCGCGGTGTATCCGATCACACCGCAATCCTCGCTGGTCGAATACCTGGCGAAATTCATCGCCGACGGGCGGCTCAACGCCGAACTCGTCGACGTCGAAGGCGAGCACTCGGTGCTGTCGGTGCTGCAGGGCGCCTGCCTCGCCGGCGCGCGCACCTACACCGCGAGTTGCGGACCGGGCCTTGCGTTCATGTTCGAACCCTATTTGCGCACGCCGGGCATGCGCCTGCCGCTGGTGATGACCATCGTCACCCGCGACACGCTCTCGCCGCAAAGCGTCTGGGGCGGACACCAGGATGCGATGTCGGTGCGCGAAGCCGGCTGGATTCACATGTACTGCGAGTCGGTGCAGGAAGTGCTCGACACCACCATCATGGCCTACAAGGTGGCCGAGCATCACGACGTGATGCTGCCGGTAAACATCAACCACGACGGCAACTACCTTTCCTTCGGCGCCGCGCGCTGCGAACTGCCGGATCAGGGCGAGGTCAGCGCGTTTCTAGGGGAGAAGAACGTCAACTGGCACGTGGCCCTCGATCCGCAACGGCCGATGGCGGTCGATCCGCTCACCGGCGGCTCAGGCGGTGCCGGCCCGTCGACTTTCGTGCGTTACCGCAAGGGCCAGTGCGCGGGCACGCAGAACGCGCTCAAGATCATCACCGAAGTGCACGAGCAATGGGGACGGCGCTTCGGCCGCCATCATGCGCCGCTGATCGAGTCCTATCGCATGGACGGCGCCGAGTACGCCATCATGACCATAGGCAGCATGACCGGTGCGGCCAAGGACGCGGTGGACGAAGCGCGCGCGCGCGGCGACAAAGTGGGCTTGGTCAAAGTGAAGACCTACCGCCCGTTTCCGGCGCAGGCGCTCGCGGCCGCGCTCGCCGGGGTAAAGGCCGTGGGCGTGGTCGACCGCTCGGTCTCGTTCGGCTGGAATTGCGGGCCGCTGTTTCAGGACACCATCGGCGCCATGTATTACGCGCCACAACGCATTCCGGCGATGAGCTTCATCGGCGGGCTCGCCGGCGCCGACCTCACTGTCGGGCACTTCGAGCGGGTGATCCGCCGCACCGCAGAACTCGCACGCGACGGCCGCGCGGCCGAGACCGTGTGGCTCAACGAGAAAGACTGACATGCAGCATACCCATTACCTGATCGTCGGCGCCAGCCACGCGGCGCTGTCCGCGCTGCACGCGATCCGGCTGCACGACGCGGAGCAGGAGGTCACGCTGCTCACCCGCGACGACAGCCTGCCCTATTCGCCCACTGTCCTGCCCTACGTAGTGTCAGGCCGCTCCAACCCGGACCGGGTATTCCTGCGCGACGAGGGCTATTTCGCGCAGCACAAGGTGAACTACCTGCGTGGCGCCAAAGTGCAAAAGGTGAACGCGGGCATGAGCGCGGTCGAACTCGCCGATGGCAGCAGGATCGGTTTCAACAAACTTCTATTGGCGACCGGCGCCGCGCCCTTGTTGCCGCCTATCCCCGGCCTCGCCGGACTGCGCTTCCACGTGCTGCGCACACTCGCCGACGCCCTGGCCCTGCGCGAAGCGCTGCCGCGGGTCAAGCGGGCGGTGGTGCTGGGCGGAGGCCTGATCGGCATGCATGCGGCGGAGAACCTGACCAAAGGCGGCGTGGCGGTGAGCGTGGTGGAACTGCAACCGCACGTCCTTTCCGGCTACTTCGACGCCGAAGCGTCCACCCTGATCGAAAAGGTGTTCGCCACTAACGGCGTGCGCCTGCTGACGGACGCCCGCGTGGCATCGGTCGCTGCGCAGGGCGAAGGCTGTCGCGCGACGCTCGCCGACGGCAGCGAACTCCAGGCGGACCTGCTGCTCGTCGCCACGGGCGTTGCGCCGGTGACCGATTTTCTGGCCGGCAGCGGCATAGCGACCGAGCGCGGCGTGCTCGTGGACGAACACATGCGCACCAACATCGCCAATATCTGGGCCGCGGGGGACGTGGCGCAGGCGCGCGGTTTCTTCACCAGCGAGCGGATCATCAACGGCATTCTTCCGGATGCGGTCGACCAGGGGCGCATCGCCGGCATGGCCATGGCGGAGGACCCTGGATCGAAAACCTATGCCGGGGGCGTGCCGCTCAACACCTACAGCTTTTTTGGCCAGCAGGCGGTTTCGGTCGGGGTGCATGAAGGCTTTCTTGCGCAAGCCGGAGTCGAGGTGCAAAAAGACGTGGACGCGGCGCAGAACCAGTATCTCAAGATCGTGCTCAACGACAACCGTTTGGCCGGCATTTTCGGCGTCAACACCGCCTTCGACCCGGGCATCATGTGGGAGCTGATATTGCGCGCAACCGATCTGAGCGGCGATAAGCTGGCGTTCCTGCGTTCACCGCAGCAAACGGCCCGCGCGCTGATGTCCAGGAACTGGAGATAGAGATCGCCATGGGCGCCGCCTACGAGACCATCCATTTCAAGCCGCAAGCCTGCGACGGCTGCAACGACTGCATGACTGCCTGCGCGCAGGCCAAGGCGCGATCGGACGACCATCTGCACTCGCGCATCCACATCGTGCCTTGCGGAGACGGCTTCGAACTCGCGATTTGCCGCCAGTGCGGCGACCCGGAATGCGTGCTCGACTGCCCCGCGGCGGCGCTGTCGAAAAACGCCGGCAGCGGCGTGATCGAGTGGGACGAAACCAGGTGCGTGAACTGCCTGCTGTGCACCGTCGGCTGCGCCTATGGCGGGATTGCCTACGACACGCTCGCGGGCCAGGTGATCAAATGCGATATGTGCGACGGCGCCCCGGCCTGCGTCAAAGCGTGCACCGCAGGCGCGCTGAAGCACATCACGACCGGGCGCATCTACAACGAGGTGGGCAATCTCGAGGACCTGTTCGCGCCCGGACTCTCGGGCTGCCAGGGCTGCAACACCGAACTGATCATGCGCCACACGCTGCGGCGCATCGGTCCGGACGTGGTCGTGGCGACCCCGCCGGGCTGCATCCCGGGCATGGGCTCGGTCGGCTACAACGGGCTCACCGGCACCAAGGTGCCGGTGTTCCATCCGCTGCTGACCAACACCGCATCCATGCTCGCCGGCGTGCGCCGTTTCTACAAGCGCAGCGGCCGCGACGTGATGGCAGTGGCGCTTGCCGGCGACGGCGGCACCGCGGACGTGGGCTTCCAGTCGCTTTCGGGCGCGGCCGAGCGCGGCGAGGAAATCCTGTACATCTGCGTCGACAACGAAGGCTACATGAACACCGGCATGCAGCGCTCGGGCTGCACCCCTTACGGCGCCTGGACCTCGACCACGCCGGTGGGCGAGCGCGCCCACGGCAAGACCCAGGACGCGAAGAACCTGCCGCTGCTGATGGTGATGCACGACTGCGAATACGTAGCGACCGCTTCCACCGCCTTCATGGTGGATCTGTACGCCAAGCTCGACCGTGCGATCAAGGCCGCCAGGACCGGATTCGCCTATTTGCACATCTACTCTCCCTGCACTACCGGCTGGCGCTTCCCCTCCGATCAGAACATCGAGGTGGCGCGCAAGGCGGTCGAAACCAATTTCGTGCTGCTGTGGGAGTTCGATCCGCGCGACGGCCTGCATTTGACCAGCCCGGTCGAGAGCGCGCGTCCCATAGCCGAGTATCTCGAAGTGCTGGGCAAGTACCGGCACCTCGAACCCGATCAGGTCGCGCACATCGAACGCACCCTGGCGAATAACCTCGCGCGCGTCCAAGGTTTCGCCGCGGCCAAGGGCACGGCAAGGGTGGCGGCCGGGCGCGCCTGACCCCGCTCGGCTCCAAATTTCACTATACTGACGCCCCCGACGTTGCAAAGTGCGCTTGTTGCGCGGACGAGAAACCGTCCGCGCGGATCGTCGATTGCGCACGGATGAAAAGCACATCCGTGCGCAATCGACGATCTTGTGTAACCCCCCGCACTGTCTTTGTGGTTAACAATAACCGTGTTTTCTGCGCGGATGCGCTTTTCATCCGCGCAGAAAGCACGGTTGGCGCGCGGAGCGCGCAAGGTTTGCGGCGCCAAGGATTGTCTTGAGACACCAATGGAGCTGACGCATAAATGATGGAACAATCCCAGCGACCGATTACCATCCTGATCGCCGCCCTCGGCGGCGAAGGCGGCGGGGTGCTTGCCGACTGGATCATCGCCGCCGCGATGGCCGAGGACTACCCGGTGCAGAGCACCTCCATCCCCGGCGTGGCGCAGCGCACTGGCGCGACCACCTACTACATCGAGCTGTACCCGGCGCACACCACGGAGCTCGGCGGCCGGCGCTTGGTGATGACGCTCGCTCCCGCGCCTGCCGACATCGACGTGATGCTCGCCTCGGAACTGCTCGAGGCCGGGCGCGCCCTGCTGAACGGCTATGTCACGCCAGCGCGCACCACGCTCATCGCTTCGACCCACCGCATCTACACCGTCGACGAGAAAGTGGCGCTCGGAGACGGCCGCTTCGACAGCGAACGCATCGTCGCGGCAGCCCAGGCGCTGGCCAGGCGCGCCATCCTCGCCGATTTCCATAAACTCGCCGCGAACGCGGGAGCCATGATCAACGCGGTGCTGTTCGGCGCACTCGCCGGCTCCGGCACCCTGCCGCTGCCGCGGGCCGCGTGCGAGCAGGCCATACGCAGCGCCGGCAAGGGAGCCGAAGCGAGCCTCCGGGGCTTTGCGCTGGGCTACACCGCCGCCGAAGGCAAGACGCCCGCGGCCGCAGGTGGGCCGACCGCCGCCCGGGACGGACCGACAACGGCAGGCGCCGAGGCCAACGCGCAAGCGCGTTCCACCGAGGCGCAAGCGCGTTCCCTGAGCGAACGCGTGCGCCAAACCTTTCCCGCCGAAGTGCAGCAAATGATCGAACAAGGCGTGGCGCGCGTCGCCGGCTTCCAAGACAGCGACTACGCCGCGCTGTATCTGGAGCGGCTGGCACCGATCGCGAAACTGGACCGCGAGCACGCCGGGGCCGAGAAATGGAAACTCACCAGCGAAACCGCGCGCTTTCTCGCGCTGTGGATGAGCTACGAGGACGTGATCCGGGTCGCGGACTTAAAATCGCGCCGTAGCCGCTTCGAGCGCGTGCGCGCCGAGGTGCAGGCCAAGGCGCATGAACCGGTGCACATCATCGAGTACCTGAAGCCGGGCGTGGAGGAGGTGGCGGCGCTGCTGCCTTCCGGCCTGTCCAGACGTCTCCTTGCATGGGCCGAAAGGCGCGGCCTGATGCAAAAGCTGAACGTCGGCCTGCACGTCAACACCGCCAGTGTCACCGGTTTTCTGATGCTGCGCTCGCTCGCCGTCTTGCGGCCGCTGCGCCGCATGAGCGCGCGCTATGCCGAGGAACAGGCGCTGATCGAGCGCTGGCTGCGTGCCATCGCCGCCGCGCCCCATCCGGAGCTCGCCCTGGAAATCGCGCTCTGCGGCCGGCTGATCAAAGGCTACGGCGATACCAACCGGCGCGCCAAAGCGAGTTTCCTGCGCATCTTCGACACCCTGGTTGACGGCGACACCTTAGCGGATGTCGGAACCATGGCCAATGCGCAGGCACGCGCCGACGCCGTGCGCGCCGCGCGCGTCGGCGCATTGGCCGACCCGGAAGGCCGCGGCCTCGAGGCGACGCTCGCCGTGCTGGGCATCGCGCCGCTGCCGCCGCAACCGAAAATCATCCAGTTCATGCGCCGGCCGGGCGCCAAGCGCAAGGCGTAGGAAAAAAGGGGAGCTCTGCCTCCTTTAGATCCCCCGGCAATCAGCTTTCAGAAAAGAGGCTTTAATGGAACGACAGTTCAACGCGGAAATCGAGTCGCTGAAACTCGGCGCAGGCGAAACCTTCCACGGCGAAGGCATACTCGCGGTGACCAAGGCACTGCTGCAGTCGGGCGTGTCCTATGTCGGCGGCTACCAGGGCGCGCCGGTATCGCACCTCTTGGACGTCATGGTGCAGGCGCGCGACTACATGAACGAATTGGGCGTGCACGTCGAGGCTTGCACCAACGAAGCCTCGGCGGCGGCCATGCTCGGCGCCTCCATCAACTATCCGGCCCGCGGCGCCGTGACCTGGAAGTCCATCGTCGGCACCAATGTCGCCTCCGACGCCCTGACCTACCTGTCCAGCGCGGGCGTGCAGGGCGGCGCGCTTGTAGTGGTGGGCGAGGATTACGGCGAGGGCGCGAGCGTGGCGCAGGAACGCACCCACGCGGTGGCAATGAAGTCCTCGCTGTGGATGCTAGACCCGCGGCCGAACCTCGCCACCATCGCCAATCTGGTGGAACGGGGTTTCGAACTGTCGGAGGCTTCCAACACTCCGGTGATCATGGATCTGCGCATCCGCACCTGCCACGTGCACGGCAGCTTCGTCGCCGGCGCCAACCGCGCGCCCGCGGTGTCGGCGCGCAATCTGCTCGCGGACCCGGCCGCGTTCAACTACGACCACCTCGCGCATCCGCCCGCCACGTTCCGGCAGGAGAAGCTGAAGATGGGGGTGCGCCTGCCCGCGGCGCGCAAGTACATCCGCGAGCACAAGCTGAATGAACTGTTCGCGGGGACCGAAACCGGCGTCGGCATCGTCTGCCAGGGCGGGCTGCATAACAACCTGCTGCGCGCGCTGAAGCTGCTCGGACTCGCCGACGATTTCGGCGACTGCCGCATACCCATCCTCGCGCTCAACGTGGTCTATCCGCTGGTGCCCGAGGAAATCACCGAATTCTGCTCAGGCAAGGTCGCGGTGCTGGTGGTGGAAGAGGGCCAGCCCGAATTTATCGAGCAGGACATCGCCACCCTGCTGCGCCGCGCGGCCGAAGAGCCCGGCCTGGAACATCTGGCGCGGACGCAGCTCCGAGGCAAAGATGTGCTGATCATGGCCGGCGAATATACCGCCGAAGTGATCGTGCACGGGCTCATGCGCTTTCTTGCCGCGCATGCTCCGCACCTGGACATCTCGGCCGGGACGCGCTGGCACGAAACGGTGGACGCCGCGCGGACGCGCGCCGCCGAGTTGCTGGGCGCGCCGCTGCCGCCGCGGCCGCCGAATTTCTGCGTCGGCTGTCCCGAGCGCCCGGTATTTGCCGCGATCAAACTGGTGGAGCGCGACATCGGCAAGCGCCACATCTCGGCCGACATCGGCTGCCACTCGTTCGCGACCTTCGCGCCGTTCTCGCTCGGCAACTCCATCCTCGGCTACGGCATGAGCCTCGCGAGCGCGGCCGGCGTCGCGCCGATGCTGGCCGGCCGGTCACTGGCGATCATGGGCGACGGCGGCTTCTGGCACAACGGCTTTCTCTCCGGCGTCGCCTCCAACCAGCTGAACGGCGGCGACGCGGTGCTGCTGATCATGAAGAACGGCTACACCTCGGCCACCGGAACGCAGGAACTGGTGTCCTCGCCGCAGGACGAGAGCGCCGAACTGACGCAGGAGAAGAGCGCGGTGCGCGCCGACCGCACGATAGAAAACACGCTGCGCGGCGCCGGCGTGAAATGGCTGCGCAACGTGTACACCTATCGTGTCGCCGACATGGCAAAGACCTTGCGTGAAGCCTTCACCACCGATGAGCCGGGGTTGAAGGTGATCGTCGCCGAGGGCGAATGCCAGCTCGAGCGCCAGCGCCGCATCCGCCCGATACTCGCGCGGCTGCTGGGCTCGGGTGCGCGCGTGGTGCGCACCCGCTTCGGCGTGGACGACGACACCTGCTCCGGCGACCATTCCTGTATCCGGCTCTCCGGCTGTCCCTCGCTCACGCTGCATGCTTCGGCCGACCCGCTCAAGGTCGATCCGGTGGCGCACGTCAACCACAGTTGCGTCGGCTGCGGCCTGTGCGGCGAAGTCGCGCACGCCGCCATCCTGTGCCCCTCGTTCTACCGCGCCGAAATCATGCAGAACCCGAACGCCTGGGACCGCGTCATCGCGCGCCTGCGTTCCGGCATCATCGGCTGGCTGCAGCCGGCCTGAGCTGAATTGGAGAATATTGCTCCATCGAGCAGTCGGAGACTGAATCAGGCCGCAAGCGGCTCGATGGAGTCCAGCGTTTCCTGCAATTGTTCTTTCGCCACCTGCAAGTCGTAGAGCGATTGCAGGTTGAGCCAGTATTGATCGGACAGACCGAAGTAACGCGACAGCCGCAGCGCGGTATCGGCGCTGATGGCCCTCTCGCCATGCACGATCTGGTTGATGCGGCGCGGCGGCACGCTGATTTCCTTGGCTACCCGGTATTGCGAAATTCCCATCGGTTCCATGAAGTCATGCAACAGCACTTCTCCCGGATGGATGGGGGCAAAGTCACGTCGTCCCATGTTCGGCCTCGCTAATGATAATCCACGATCTCGACGGCATCCGGCCCCGTCGTCGTCCAGCGGAAGCAGATGCGCCACTGGTCGTTGATGCGGATGCTGTGCTGCCCTTTCCGATCCCCTTTCAAGGCCTCCAGGCGATTACCAGGCGGGATGCGCAAGTCTTCGAGACATCCGGCGCCATGCACCTGATTGAGCTTGCGCGCCGCCAGAGGCGCTACCTGCTTCGGAATGCGCCGGACGAACTTGCCGTTAAAGATCGCCTCGGTGTCCCTGTCCTTGAAGGATCGAATCATGTTGAATATTGACCTATTGCGTTATTACCGTCAAGTGTTATGCTTCTTACTGCCGGGCGTGAACCCCGCAAGCGCGCACGGATTCGTCTAGAATGCTTGCGCCATCGATTTGAATGCTATCCGCGAACGCCGCACGCTTGCAGCCAAAACAAAACGGAGACACGCATGAACCTCGTACGTCTGATCGCAAGCTTCGCGCTCGCTACGGCAGCCACGCTCGCCACGGCGCAGGAGTATCCAAGCAAGCCGATGCGCATGATCATCCCGCTGACCCCGGGCTCGGGCGCCGACATCGCCGGCCGCATCGTCGCCAAGCACCTGGGCGACGCCTGGAGGCAGCCGGTGATCGTCGAAAACCGCGCCGGCGCCGGCGGGCAGATCGGCACCCAGGCCGTGGTGCGAGCCGACGCCGACGGCTATACCGTCCTGGTGCAATCGGCATCGCACGCCGCCAACTCCGCCATCTACAAGAGCCTGCCCTACGATCCGCTGAAGGATCTGGTGGATATTGCGCTGCTCGGTGTCACGCCCTACGTCATGGTCACGCAGAAGGATGGCCCCTATCGCACGCTGAAGCTGCTTATCGACGAAGCCAAGGCAAAGCCCGGTGCCGTGCCCTTCGCCTCTGCGGGCGTCGGCAGTTCGACCCACCTCGCGGCCGAATACTTCGCCCAGGTAGCGGGCGTGAAAATGCTGCACATTCCCTACAAAGGCTCGCCCGAAGCGATCCAGGATTCGATTGCCGGGCGCACGTCCTTTTACATGGCGCCGATCAACACCGCAATCGGCCAGTTGAAGGAAGGCAAGCTGATCGCGCTCGGCGTATCGACCAGGCGCCGCGCCGACGTGCTGCCCGAAGTGCCCGCGCTCGCCGAGCAGGGGCTCAAGGATTTCGACATCAGCCTGTGGTTCGGCATGTGGGCGCCGGCCGCCACTCCGCCGGCGATCGTGCAAAAACTGAACGCGCAGGTCACGGCGATCCTGCAGAATCCGGAAGTGCGCGAGCAGTTCGCCAAGCTCGGCATCGGGCCGGTGCCGATGAAGCCGGATGAATTTGCGAAGTTCGTGCGCAGCGAGATCGCCAACTACCAGCGCATCGTCAAGGAAGCCAACATTCAGCCGCAGTAGCGCTTAACTCTGGATTGGGCGAACGCGGCGTTGAGCATGGAGGCGGGTAAGTTCCTCACTTGGCGGGTCGGCGATGTGAGCATCACGCGCGTAGCCGAGTTGGGCGGTGCGCCGTTTCCGAGCACCTTCATGTTTCCCGAGGCAACGCCGGAACTGGTCCGGCGCCACGCCTGGCTCAGGCCGCATTTCGCGCACGAGGACGGACGCCTGTTCGGATCGATCCACAGCTTCGTCATCGAGTCGGGCAAGCGCCGCATCATCGTCGATACCTGCGTCGGCAACGACAAGCCCCGCTCGATCGATGCATGGAACCTCTTGCAAGGGCCGTTCCTAGCCGATCTCGCCCAGGCCGGATACGCGGCGGAAACCATCGACACCGTGCTCTGCACCCACCTGCACGTCGATCACGTCGGCTGGAACACGCGCCTGGTGAACGGCAAATGGGTGCCGACGTTTCCCAATGCGCGCTATCTGTTCGGTCGCAGGGAATGGGAGCATTGGTCCTCAGAAGAGGCAAAGCACCGCGATGGCGATGTCATGGCCGATTCGGTGCGGCCCATCATCGATGCCGGATTGGCCGAGCTGGTCGACATGCATCACGTGTTGACTCCCGAAGTACGGCTGGAACCGACGCCAGGGCACACGCCGGGGCATGTCAGCGTGCGCATCTCCTCGCGCGGCGAAGAGGCCGTCATTACCGGCGACCTGATGCACCATCCGCTGCAGTGCGCCGAACCGGATCTCGCCAACAACTTCGACGTCGATGCCGACGCGGCGCGGCGCACGCGGCGGGAATTTCTTTCGCGCTATTCGAACAAGCCGGCGCTGGTGCTGGGCACGCACTTCGCGCCACCCACCGGTGGCTGGGTCGTGGCTGCGGAGCAGGCCTGGCGCTTCGAGATCAGGCCACCACACCCGAAGACGCCTGACCGGCGATAACGCGCCGCGCCGGAAACTGCACGGTAAAGCGGCTGCCCTTGCCCGGTTCGCTCTCGATCTGCAGACTTGCTTGGTGGCGCAGGAGGGCGTGCTTGACAATGGCGAGTCCGAGACCCGTCCCGCCCGTTTCGCGCGACCGGCTGTTGTCCACGCGGTAGAAACGCTCGGTAAGCCGCGGGATGTGCTCCGCCTCGATTCCGATACCGCTGTCCTCGACCGCAAATGACGCGCCAGCCTCCGAAGCGCGCCAGATCAGCCGGACTTCGCCGCCGTCGGGCGTGTAGCGGATGGCGTTGGTAACCAGGTTCCGCAGCGCGCCAGCGATTTCGCTCTCGGCGCCGAGGAGGTCCCATCCGCCCGTTGCGTCCAGGCTGATGCGGTGGCGGCCGCCGGAGAGCGCTTCCGCGTCGGCGCGCAGGCTGGCGAGGACCGTGTCCATCGGGATCTGCCGGTCCCACGGCGGCTGGGGCGCGGATTCGAGTGCGGAGAGCGTCAGAAGATCGTCGATGATGCGCTGCATGCGGCTCGCCTGATCGGCCATCATGCCCATGTAGTTGCGCGCCCGGTCCGGGTCCAGCTTCAGCTCCCGCACGGTTTCCAGAAAGCCGCGGATTACGGTGAGCGGCGTGCGCAGTTCGTGCGACACGTTGGCGACGAAGTCACGCCGCATGGTTTCCAGCCTTTCCGCCTGGGTTATGTCGCGCGCGAGCAGCAGCTTCTGTGCATCGTCGTAGGGAATGATCTGAACCGAAAGCGTCAGGGCCGCGCCCCTGCCGGTTTTCAACTGGACCGGACCGGCGTAATCGCCTTGCGCCACGTATTTCACGAACTCGGGCTGCCTGACCAGGTTCGCTATCGGCTGCCCGACGTCGGTGTTGGCGTCGATGCCGAAACGCGCCTCGGCCTTGCCGTTGCACCAGACGATGCGGTTTTCGCCATCCAGGATCACCACGCCGTCGGGCAGGGCGCGCCCCGCCTGCGCGTAGCGGACCACCAGGCGCGCGAGCCGTTGACGCTCCTGCGCAAGATGCCTCTCGCGCCGATAGAGCAGGGCAAAAGCGTCATCCCATACGCCACTCGCCTCGGGCACCTCGCCCGGATCGGGTCTGCGGAGCCAATCTAGCAGGCGGCGCAGATTCCTGGCGTGGTAGCCGAGTAAAATCAGTAATCCGCCGGCGAACAATGCCCAGCCGACATCTGCCCCGAATGCCAGGCGCCCGATCAATGCCGGAATAGCCAGCCAGGCCGCGATGATGAGCGTCCGCAGCAATACGCTGTTCAAGGTTTGCACGCACCTAACATGGAGATCGAATTATCGCACGGCTGTTTCCACACTCGTACGAGCAGCTACCGGGAATCAGTCGCCGGAACGGAACCCATAGCCGCTCCCGCGAACGGTCTGGATCAGCCGGTCGTGTCCCGACTGCGAAAGTGCCTGGCGCAGCCTCCGTATATGAACATCCACGGTGCGCTCCTCCACGAACACATGGTCGCCCCAGA
>Ga0315281_10005168_pt1 | contig 18725 bp, 17 predicted proteins | sample YL17G07_0_MG_FD_204540 | JGI IMG/M metagenome (GOLD analysis project Ga0315281, IMG submission 204540) | Sediment microbial communities from Yellowstone Lake, YNP, Wyoming, USA - YL17G07_0 | ecosystem: Environmental > Aquatic > Freshwater > Lake > Sediment | place: USA: Wyoming | collected...
CATCAAGCGCGAAAGTTCCCCGCCCGAAGCGATCTTCTCCAGCGGCCGCAACTCCTCGCCCGGGTTAGGTGAAATTCGGAACTCGATTTCATCCATGCCCTTCGAGCCGCCGCGATTTTCCGGCAGTGTCTCAAAAGAGACTTGGAAGCGCGCTTTCTCCATTCCGAGTTGGGCCAGTTCGTCTCGAATCAGTTTCTCGAGCTTTCGTGCGGCATCCCGGCGCTGTTCAGACAGGGCTCGCGCAGTCCTCTGATATTCGGCCGAAGCCTTTTCAAGTTCGCGCTGGACCACTTCGCGACGTTCGTCGGCGTGCTCCAGGGTGGCAAGTTGCTCCCGGACCTGCTCACGGTAGGCGCGGATTTCCTCAATTGTCTTCCCGTACTTCCGTTTCAGACGGTCGATGAGCGCCAAGCGGTCTTCCAGTTCCTCCAGGCGGTGTGGGTTGGCTTGGAGCCTGCCCAGGTAATCGCGGAGGAAAAGCGCAAGATCTTCCAGCGACGCCCGCGTTCCCGCCAGGGGCTCAAGATATGCCGCTGCGGCAGAGTCGTAGCGACACAAATCCTCCAGCGCCCGGCCAGCAACCGCAAGCCGGGCGCTCGCTGATCCTTCGTCCTCGTAAAGCTCACTGTAGGCGGTGTGCGCCGCGGCGCGAATCCTCTCCAAGTTGGCCAGGACCCGCTTCTCATCTTCCATTCGCAAGTCTTCACCGGGCGCGAGCTGGGTCCGATCGAGTTCTTGGGCCTGAAAGCTTAACAGGTCAATAGTCCGCAGGCGGTCCTGCTCGTTCTGGCTCAAGCTCACCAATTCGTGTTCGAGCTCACGGCGCCGCGCAAAAAGCTCGCCAACCCTCAGGAGGACTTCCTCCGCCGCGGCGAACTGGTCGAGCAGTTCAAGCTGCGCGTCGCGGGCCAGCAGAGATACGTGCTCGCTCTGGCCGTGAACCTCCACCAGTAAAGGCGCCAGGGCCTTGGCAGCCGTTAGCGTCACCGGCTGATCGTTCACCAGCAAACGGCTCTTCCCGCCCGCCTGAACTTCGCGCCGAAGGATGATCTCCGAATCGTCGCCACCCGACAGTCCATATTCCTCCAGCCATGCGCCCCAGGGGACGCCGGCGTCACTACGGAAGACGGCCGTCACCGTGGCGCGTTCCTGGCCGGTGCGAATGACGTCGGGCGAGGCGCGGCCGCCCAGCGCCAACCCCAGCGCGTCTACCAAGATGGACTTTCCCGAGCCGGTTTCGCCCGAAAGTACATTGAGCCCGGCGTGAAACTCCACGCTCAGGCTCTCAATAACCGCATAATTCTGGATGTGGATCTCATGGAGCATCGCGAAGGAATCCGACCGTTTCTCAAACAAGCTACCACATTCGGGCTGACTAGGATAAGGCTTGCTCTAGCTCGGAGAACAACGAAGTTGCGGAGTCGGGACGATCCGAAGGATCGAAGGCCAGGGCGCGCGCGAAAAAGTCCTGCCAGCTCGCAGGCGCTTCGGGCACATGAGCGGAAACAGGCGTGGCTTGACCTGAGAGCATCGCTGCGCCGGAAAACGGCCAGCCGCCGGTGAGCATCTCGTAAGCGATAACGGTCAGTGCCCAAACGTCCCACGCCGGCTTCACTGCCTCCCCACGGACTTGCTCCGGACTCATGTAGGGTAAGGTGCCCACCAGCACCGCGCGGTCGGTGCCTGCGGTCGACTGCGTCGCGGCGGGAAGGAACTTCGCGATGCCGAAATCGAGCACCTTGGCAGTTTCCCCCGATTCGCTGCCTGCCAGGAAAACATTCTCCGGCTTCAGGTCGCGGTGGATCAACTTCCGCCGATGGGCGGCTTCCACTGCGGAGCAAACGCCCTTCAGGATTTCGAGCGTGCGCGCGGCGGTCAGCCGCTTTTCCCGCTGGAGCTCTTCACGCAACGTGCTGCCCTCCAACAGCTCCATGACCAGGAAGGCGTGTAGGCCCGAAACCACGCCGAAATCAAAGACGGTTACGACATTGGGATGGGCGAAGCCTGCTGTGGCGCGCGCTTCCTGCCGGAAGAGCTCCGCGGCTTTCTCGCTGCCCACGAGATCTTCACGAATCACCTTCACCGCCACGCGCCGCTCGAGGGCCAAGTCCATGGCTTCATAGACGGTGCCCATCCCGCCCCGTCCACACTGTCGCTCCAGCCGGTAGCGCCCCACAAGCTGGCGGGGGAGGCGAGTCGCGACAAGGCTCGTACCCTCCTGGGCGCAGCGTCCAACGCCCGTGTCATAGCAAGCCCCGCACTGGGGGCACTCCTCAAACGCCTCGCTCACCCGCGCCGGGGCCTCGGCTGGCATGGCCATCAGCAGCGCCAGGCTCGCGGCGATGGCCGTCAGGAGGTCTTGGTCCTCGCGTGTGTAAGGCTCTTCCGAGCGCTTTGCGCCGAGCGCCATCAACGCCTCAGTGGACTGCGCCGTTGCGGCGATAGGCACTAACAGGTCAATCTCAGCCCGGCGAAGGAAGTCCGTTTCCTCATGTGGGAGTTGCTGCTCGAGCCAGCCCGACTCCGTGTGTGGCAGCTCGAGGGGTTTACCCAACACGCGAAGCAGTCCCATCAGTCTGCTGTCAGCGGGCAGAGGCGGCGGCGCGTGCCCGGAAGGCGCCGAAGCCAGTACGCGATAACTCGCCTCGAGCGGCGGCCGCACCATGATGGCTGCAAATTGGGCGTGCAGGGCGGCTTCGACGCGAGCGACTGCTCGGGGGGCCGCGAGCTCCAAGCTCCCCGCGTGGCGAGCTTCTTCGGCAATCTCGCGCAGCAAGAGCTGTGCATCATAGTGTTCGCGGAAGAAGCGCCGGTCAAGCGCGGAAAGCCACTGCTGTCGGCGCGCATGGGCCACCAGGGCCAGCATACCTAGCCCTCCGTAAACCCAGCCTCGGGCTCGCAGAATTTCAAGCAGGGGCCGCTCGCCATGAAGCAAGGCGTCTCCGAACATGCCTGCCACCAGCAACGGCACGAGCGAGAGCAGCGCGCCGCGCGCCACGGCGTACTGCAAGCCCTGGCGGATCAAGACGCCCACGTCGAACAGCCGGTGGCGCAGAATGGCGTAGGCGAATGAGAGAGGAAACGCCAGCCACAATAGATAGAGCAATGCTTGTAGGGCGAGAAGCCAGGAATCTACCGCCCGCCCGGCGCCGGCAACGACCCAGCCGACGACCCCCAGCGTACTGGCCATCACACCTGCCAGCATCACACGCACGCGACGCCGTTGGTTGACATCCTCCAGGCGTCGATAATTCAGAACCAAGACCACCAAGCCGGCGACGACGTACAGTGCACTTCTCAAAGAGATCGCCGAGAAGACCCATGCCGGTACGTCCGGGGCTCGGCCAGGTTGGTAGATGACCCGGTAAGCACCCATGATCCGCCAGGGCAGCAACGCCAGGGCCGGCATCCATATCAAGAGCCAGGGCCAGCGCGCGCTGAATATTTTTCGCGGGAAAATGGTAAAGAAAGTGAGGAGGATTGCGTCCGAGACGAATCTGCTGGTTCCGGGAATCCATAAGAACAGGCCCAGCCAGCCGGGCAGGTGCCGCCAGGTGGCAGCCCAGCCGTCGGGAAATCCAAAGGCGACCGAGGCGGTGGCGAGTACCCAGGCCCCAATTCTGGCGGTCGGGTCATAGGGTCGGCGGAAGGCGATGACCAGCCCGAGGGCCAATGAGGTCAGGATGAACGCGAGGTAGGGCAGCGCCAAGGCGCCAGAGGCCGGGAACCGTTCGCTCCAGGTAGGACGTGGAATGGTCACCGTCAGTTCCAGTTGCTCGCGCGCGCGTTCTATTTGCCAGCGCTCCGGACGTCCGATTTCGGCGTTGGCGCGGATGGCCTCCCAGTCACGGACATTGCGGATGGCCTGTTGGTCAACCGCCAGCACACGGTCGCCTTCTCTCAGCCCGGCCCGCACCTCCGGGGAGTTGGGATGGACTGACAGGACAACCATTCCTCCGCCCGTAAAGCGGCCCTCAAACCCGGGCAGAAAAAGAGGCCCCTCAAATAGCTGGTAGGCAAATAGGGCCAGGAAACCAAGATAGGAAGCTGCGACAACGTACATCCACCAGGGCGGGCGCTCGGACGGCATACGCGGGTCTCCACGCTGAAGGGGAAGACTGCGCGGATTATAGCAGAACCAAGGGGCAGGTTAATTCGCATGCCCGTGCTGTTTCGTTGACTGGTTTAGAGCGCTGTGCTAGTTTGGGTTGGAGGTCAGAAGTTCAGGGGATTCTCAATTTGGAGGAGGTTGGTTGGCCCTCGCACCGCTGGTCATCGTCCAAGGTGAAGTCTGGCAGTTGCTCGCCGATACAGGGCTTGTCGCTCGGATCGTCCTCCTGATTTTGCTGTTCTTTTCCGTCCTGTCCTGGGCCATCATCTTACGCAAGCATGGGACTTTCAGGTCGGCGCGGAGCGACTCGCGCGCGTTCCTCAAGATCTTTCGCCAGAGCAAGAAGCTCTCCGACATCCGCGCCTCTTGTCAAACTCTGAAGGCCAGCCCACTCGTCGAAGTCTTTCTGGCCGGATACCGCGAAATTGAGAACCAGGCAGTGCAGAGCGAGAATCCCGGCAAGCCGCGCATCCGCAGCTTGAACGCCGTTCACCGCGCGCTACAGATCGCCTCCTCCGCCGAACTCACCCGCATGGAGCAGTGGTTGAGCTGGCTGGCGACGACGGGCTCGATCACTCCCTTTATCGGGCTGTTCGGGACCGTCTGGGGAATTATCGATGCCTTCCGCGGGCTGGGGACTGCGGGGACCGCCTCGTTGCGCAGCGTCGCTCCGGGCATCTCGGAAGCGCTTATCACGACCGCGGCGGGCCTGTTCGCCGCCATTCCCGCTGTGATGGCCTACAACCAGTACGTGCAACGCGTGAAGGAATTCGGGTCGCTGATGGATGATTTTTCGCTCGAATTCCTGAATATGACGGAGCGGCATTTTACATAGTTGTGTGTTGTGAGTTGCTGGTTGTTAGTTGCGACAAACAACCAACGACGTACGACCCACCCCCGAGGCAGTTATGGCATTCACAACGCCCAAAGGTCGAACTCATACCTCGCTTTCGGAAATCAACGTCACGCCTTTCGTGGACGTGATGATGGTTCTGCTGGTGATCTTCATGATTACGGCGCCGCTGCTCGAATCCGGGATCGAGGTGGACCTTCCCAAGACCAAAACCGTCAAGGTGGTCACAGATGAGAAGGTCGTGGTGACGATCGACAAGAAGCAGACGATTTACGTGGGCAACGACCCGGTGAACATCCATCGGCTGGGAGCGTTCGTGCTCGACCACATGCAGGGCGCGAGCAATTCGCCGGTTTATATCCGCTGCGACCAGAATGTTCCCTTCGGCGCCTTCGCCCAGGTGGTCGATGCGCTCAAGCAAGCGAACCTCACGAACATCAGTATCGTTACGGAGCCTCTCTCGACCCGGGGCACGTCGTAGCCTGCGAACGCGCCGCAGGGCAGAACTGCGGCACTTGTGAACGATGAGCACAGCCACCTTCCCAATCTACTTTGACCGCCGCGAAACCCTGCGGGGAACGGTCCTTCTCTCTCTTGTCCTCCATGGGTCGTTGTTCCTCTTTGCCCTCGGTTATACCGTCCTGGGGCCACGGCTGGGAGGAAAGTGGGGGAGCAGTTGGGGAGCCGGCGGAGCAACGCGCGTGAGTGCGGTCTCTTCCCTTCCCGGCGTGCCGCTCCCCGCGCCGATGATGGCGACGCGGAGCACGCTCGCCACCGAGAACACCGGCCTCTATAAGAACCAACCTGAGGAGAAGGTTATACCGCCTCCGAAGGCGGCCGAGATTCCCAAGTTCCAGCAGGAAGTTGCGCCGGAGAAGGCCGTCCGCGTCAACAAACGGATTCAAAAAGAACCTCTGGAAGCTCCCGAAAATGCCGTTCCTTATGGCCTGGGCGGGAAACCCACCATGTCCTATAACCAGTTTGTGAATTCGGCCGGCGATGGCGGGTTGAGCTTCGGCGATGGCAACTTCGGCGACCGCTACAGTTGGTACGTGTCCGCGGTCCGCAACCGCATCTCGAGCAACTGGCTGCTCTCCACCATCAGCCCCAGCATCCTAACCGCTCCGCGGGTCTACTTGACGTTTGACATCTCACGCGACGGCACGGTGACGAATGTGCGGATTAACCAATCCAGCGGCCGGCCGGAAATTGATCGCTCCGCGCTAAGAGCTGTCCTGGCCTCGAATCCCCTGGGGCCTCTCCCACCCGATTATTCCGGAGACAAAGTTACTGTGGAGTTCTATTTTGACTTTCGCCGACATTGAAGGATCCGAGCTCAGACCTGACCTGCCGAAATCCGGCGAATCACGGGCGGAGACGCCTCGTCACGGGACTTAAAGCATCTTAAAAACTGGGAGCTTCTCATCGCATGAAATTTAGACTGTTCAGACATACATTGTGGGTCGCGGCGCTGGCGATTCCTTCCCTGCTTGTCGTGTGGCGGCCCAGCCAGAGCCAGGACTGGTTCGCCACCGGCATCAACCTGGGAGCACCGAGAATTCGTCTGGCCGTCTCAGACTTTCCTTCGAATTCGGTGGACCAGCAGCTTGTTAGCTTGACGCAGGAATTCAACCAGACCCTTTGGAACGACCTGGACAACGCCGGGATCTTCGACATGGTGAGCAAGAGTCTCTACCCCATCAAGGTTCCCCAGGAACCCGAGGAGGTGATTTTCGCCAACTGGACCGATCCTCCCGCCTCCGCCCAGATGCTGGCGTTCGGAAAAACGGAAGTCATCAACGCCAACCTGGTGATTACCGCTCGCCTCTTTGACGTGAAGAGCCCGTCAAGCCCCAGCGTGCTCGCCAAGCGCTACGTCGCCACCATGAACCAGGTTGCCACTCGCGAAGCCGCGCACCGGTTTGCCAATGAGATCATTCAGACGCTGGGAGGGGGCGTGCCGGGAATCAACCTGACGCGCATTGCGTTCGTGAGCAAGCGAACCGGCCACCCGGAAGTCTGGGTGATGGATTACGATGGTTTCAACCAAAGGCCCATCACCAGTTACGGTGCGCAGGCCCTTACTCCGCGCTGGTCGGCGGATAACACGCGGCTCGCGTTCACCAGCTACTTGCTGGGTAATCCCGACATCTTCATTTTTTCGCTGGAGAGCAACCGGCGCATTCCCTTTCCGCGCTACAAAGGCCTGAACACCACGCCCGCCTGGTCGCCGGACGGAAAGAAAATTGCTTTCTGTTCCAGTATGAGCGGTGATCCTGAGATCTACGTGTCCGACGTGAATGGGTTCAACCTGCAGCGCCTGACGTTCTCGCCGGGAGTGGATATCTCGCCGGTGTGGAACCCCAAGACGGGGAATGAATTCGCTTTCGTTTCCGACCGGAGCGGCAGCCCGCAGATCTATATCATGTCGGCGGATGGCACGAACGTGCGCCGGCTCATCACCGGCGGCGGCGACGCCAGCTCACCTTCCTGGTCGCCGAGCGGCCTGATGATGGCATTCTCCTGGCGCGTCACGGAGACCGGCACGTATGACATTTACGTGGTGGAGATCGCCACCGGTCGGATCATCCAACTGACCCACGACGCGCGGCGCAACGAGCATCCCTACTGGTCGCCGGACGGCCGCCACCTGGTCTTTGAGTCCAACCGCTCCGGGACGCTGCAAGTCTGGATGATGCTCGCCGACGGCAGCAACCCAAAGCAGTTGACCCAGGAAGGCCAAAACTGGGGACCGGCGTGGTCAAATTGAGGAGCGCAGTTACTGCCCTTTGGGACGGCCCGCGGCAGCCGTGAAACCTCCTCAAAAAGGCCTGCCACAAAAAATGTGAAGAACTTGTGTTTTTTTTGAATTTGGTGTTAGTATGACTGCCTTTGGCAGTCATTATCCCTTCCGCGATGGACAGGATGCTTCGCTCGACCCCGGGTCATTAGGAAGGGTTGGTTCCAAGAGAATTGAGCCCATCCACGGGATTACAAGAATTCGTTGCCGACCAAGGAGGAAAGAGCATGCGACAGAAGAAGCGCGTTATTGCGGTTCTTGTCGGAATCCTGGGAGTGATACTTTTGGCGGGTGCGTGCAAGAAGAAGGTGGTCGCACCGCCTCCCCCACCCCCACCGCCGCCACCGCCGCCGGCGCCCACGGTTACGCTGACGGCAGAGCCCAGCACGGTTGAGAAAGGCCGGTCGATTACTCTGAGCTGGGGCTCGGAGAACGCCACGGACCTGGACCTGCAGCCCGGAGTCGGGAAAGTACAGGCCACCGGTTCATCGACCGCGACACCGGCGGACTCGACGACCTACACGCTCACCGCAACCGGTCCGGGAGGAACCAACACCGCCACCGCACGCGTGACCGTGACGATTCCACCGCCGCCACCGCCGCCACCACCACCGAAGCCGGTCGAGGTGAGCGAGGAGGAACTGTTCGGGCAAAACGTGAAGGACGCTTATTTCGACTATGACAAGTCCGATATCCGTCCCGATGCCCAGCAGACTCTCACGGGCGATGCTGACTTCCTCAAGGCCCACCCTGGCATTAGGTTCACGATTGAGGGCCACTGCGACGAGCGTGGCAGTGAGGAATACAACCTCGGACTGGGTGATCGGCGCGCCAACGCTGCCAAGAACTTCCTGGTGAACCTCGGCGTATCTGCGGATCGGATCGGCACAATCTCCTACGGCAAGAGCCGTCCGACCTGCACCGAGTCCAACGAGGATTGCTGGCAGAAGAACCGTCGAGGTCATTTCCGGTTCGGGATGTAAGCGGAGTTGCAACTTTCTCGCCGGGAGCCTTCGGGCTCCCGGCACTCCCTTCCTTCCCGGCGGCTCACAGTTTGCCGACGGGTTGGGGGGAGGCGGGAAAGTGCCTGTCCGCCCGACCGGGACGCCCAATGCGCCGGAAGACGGCTCATTCTGCATTTTCACTTCCCTTGTCAGTTGACCTGGCTCGCAGCAAGAAGGTAAACTGACAAGGGTTTTTATTTCTATGAGTGAGGAGAAGCGAACTTTGAGAAAGTCGGCTATCTGTGCAGCGCTCGCAACCCTCTTCTGGGTGTGCGGAACCCAGCCCGCCTTGGGCCAGAAGAAGGACACTCTCCTCCTGATGCGCCAGCTTGACACGATGCAGCAGACGATCAACAGCATGCAGAAAACCCTCGACTCGCAAACCGCCGTTTTGCGGACCCTGGTCGAGCAGGCCAACGACAACGTGAATTCGATGAAGATTACGGTGGACGAGCTAAGGAAGGCCACGCAGCAAAACCTGGCCTCCAGCAACGCCCGATTCGATTCCATGACCTCGCAAATCCAGACCCTGAGCGAGAGCCTGGAGGAGGCCAAAGCCCGGCTCGCCAAACTGAGCGAACAGGTCGCCCAGACCCAGAACATCATCCAGACCTTGAACGCCCCGCCAGCGCCGGCCAACGGCACGCCAGGAACCGGTGCCCAGGGCGATGTCAAGCCCCCCGCAAGCGTTCCGGATGCCGACACGCTCTACAAATCCGGACTGAGCTACTTTAGCGGCGGGCAATACCAGTTGGCGGTTCAGTCTTTCCAGGAGTACTTGCAGTACTACGGGGATACGGATCTCGCTTCGAACGCCCAGTTCTACATCGGCGAGTGCTATTACAGCCAAAGCGACTACGCCCAAGCCGTCGAGGAATACAACAAATGCCTGGACCGCTACCCCAAGGGCAATAAGCTGGCCGCCGCCCAGCTCAAGAAGGGGTATGCCCTGCTCTCCATGGACCAGCAACAGGCAGGGGTCCGAGAATTGCGCTCGCTCATCCAGCGGTTTCCGAACGCCCGTGAGTCTGATCTGGCGCGGCAGCGATTGAAGAAGCTGGGAATCGCGGTTTCCGGGCGTCGAGGCGAATAATCCCGGCTCTGTTCACCGCGAACGCGGCGTCAATGGGAGCCGCGGAACAAGCACCGAAATCCTGTCAAACCACGCGAGGTTCCCATGGCTGGCTCGGTCAACAAGGTGATCTTGATCGGTCGATTGGGGAAGGACCCGGAACTCAAGTACACCCCCAACGGCGCACCCGTGGCCAAGTTCTCGCTGGCCACGGATGAGGTTTTCAAAGACCGCTCGGGCGAGCAACAGAAACACACCGAGTGGCACAATATCGTCGCATGGAACAAGCTGGCCGAGATCTGCGGGGAATACCTGACCAAGGGCAAGCAGGTTTACATCGAAGGCAGCATCCGCAGCCGGCAGTGGGAAGACCAGAGCGGAAACAAACGAACGGCCTACGAAATCGTGGCGCGCCAGATGACCATGCTCGGCTCAAAGGCCGATAGCGAGCGCGGCGCCTCGGAACGTCCTGCGGGCGACCGTCCTGCGAGCGATCATCCTGCCGAACCGGAGCCCACCTCCGAACCTGCGGCTGAGCCGGAGATCACCGACAGCGACATCCCCTTTTGAAGCACTCGTTGAAACATTTTGCCTTCCTTTTCGTCGGAGAAAGGGTTCGCGCGCGGCTACTTAAATGGCAGGTAGCGGCGGTGGAGTTCTTCCACCGTCATCGGGCCCTTGCGGATGAGCGAGGCAATTCGGATGGCGTCGGGCCCGCGGCTGGAAGCAACATAGACCGTGTCCCCGGAGCGAAGGTTCTTGAACTCGATGGCTTTCCCCTGCTCGTCTCGATAAGCGGTTTTTTCGTTGATCTGGACTAGCTCCGTCACTTCGGTTGGCCGTTTCAGCACAATCCGTTGCTTCTGAGCGTCGACCGACGAAATGATGAAGAACTCTTCGTCGGCGGGCGGCGCGGACTTCGACTTATCTTCCGAGCGCAACGGGAGTGCGACCAGCACAATCGCGAAGAGGACAGAAACGCGCGCCAGATTACTTGCTAGTGAATTTCCACATTTCATGGGCAATGACCGGACCTTTCCTGATCTGACCAAGTCTGCGTAACCTGTTTTCCTTCATTACAAACCTGTAGCGCCGTGCCGCGCGCGCCGGAACAGGCCGTGTCACTCATAGCGAAGCGCCTCAATCGGGTCGAGGCGCGCGGCTTTGCGCGCCGGGTAGTAGCCAAAGAAGATTCCCACCCCGGCAGAAAACAACACGGCAATGGCGATAGCCTGGGGAGGCACTCGGGTCGGCCACTGCAGGGCGCTGGTGACGGCCAGCGACGCGCCGATTCCGACCAGTACGCCCGCCGTCCCGCCGATCAGGCTCAGCACCAGTGCCTCGCTCAAGAACTGCATTTGGACGTCCTGCTCGGTCGCGCCCACGGCCATGCGTACGCCGATTTCGCGCGTCCGTTCGGTCACCGAGACCAGCATGATGTTCATGATGCCGATGCCGCCCACCAGCAGCGACACGGAGGCAATGCTGGCGAGGAGCAGGGTCATGATGCGGCCCGCCTGCGCTTGGGCATTTGCCAGGTCCATCGGGCTGCGGATGATGAAGTCATCGTCTTCATCGGGGCGCAGCCGGTGGCGCTGCCGAAGCAGCGCGCCGATTTGCTGTCGCGCGGGAGCGATGGCTTCCGGGGAGGTTGCCGAGCACATGATGAATTGGAGCCAGTCAATTCCCGAGATCTTTTTCTGCACGGTCGTGAACGGCATGATGACCGTGTCGTCCTCATCCTGCCCGAACGGCGACTGCCCTTTCGAGCTCAGCACGCCGATGATGCGGAAGGGAAGATTTTGGATGCGCACGGTCTTGCCCACGGGATCCTCGCTCCCAAAGAGGTTCTCGACTACCGTGAGGCCAATCAGACAGACGTTCGCCGCCGAATCAACCTCGCGCTGCGAAAAGCCACTGCCATTCAGGACCGGCCAGCGGCGGATTTCCAAATAGTCCGGGCTCACCCCCCGCACGCGGGTGCTCCAGTTTTGATTTCCGTAAACGACCTGGACCTGCGCCCCCACGCCGGGGGATAGTTTGCCGACCACGGGGATCTGCTGCTGGATGGCTTTCGCATCCGCCAGCGTCAGGGTCTTGGTGGCCGCGCTGCCCATTCGCACCCCGTTCGAACTCACGCTCCCGGCGGAGACGAATACGATGTTGTCGCCCAGGTTGCGGATTTGCTCCTGGACCTGATTGGAAGCCCCTTCGCCGATCGCCACCGTGCAGATCACCGCGCCCACGCCGATGATGATGCCGAGCATGGTGAGCGTGGTGCGCATCTTGTTGCGGGCCAGAGCTCTCAACGCCACGCGCACTGTGGCCAGCAGATCCATCAGGCTTCCTCCTCATCATCTTCAACCGCGGGCATGGTTCGCAGCGTTTCGACAGCGTCCGCGGGGTCCTCCACGGGAGCATCCCTTCGCACCTTGCCGTCGCGAAAGAGCACGACGCGGTGGGCGAAGCGAGCGATGTCCGGCTCGTGCGTAACGAGCAGGATGGTCAGATTGCGCTCCCGGCTTAAGCCCTGGAAGATGCCCATGATCTCCACGCTCGTCCGGCTGTCCAGGTTCCCTGTCGGTTCGTCCGCCAGGATGATGGAAGGACGGTTGACCAGCGCCCGGGCGATGGCCACACGCTGCTGCTGTCCTCCCGACAATTGCGAAGGGTGGTGCTCCTCGCGGCCCTCCAAGCCCACGGTCCTCAACGCCTCGCGCGCCCGCTCGATGCGCTCCTCGTGGTGGACACCGGAGTAGATCAAAGGCAGTTCCACATTCTCCATCGCCGAGGTCCGTGACAGCAGGTTGAAACCCTGAAAGACAAAACCGATCTTCCGGTTGCGGATGCGGGCCAAATCGCGTTTGGATAGGGTGGAGACGTCCTGGCCCTCCAGGAAGTAGTGCCCGCGCGTGGGCCGGTCCAGGCAACCAATCATGTTCATGAAAGTGGACTTCCCCGACCCCGAGGCGCCCATGATGGCCACAAACTCGCCGGCCTCCACCGTCAGCGAAACCCCGCGCAACGCGTGAACCTGCACTTCGCCCAGGTCGTAGGTCTTGTGGAGATTTTCGACCTGAATCAGGGGTGTTGGTCCCCGAGTGGGGATTTCGGTCTCGCGCTGTGACTCCAAGAGTTCTTCAGGCATCAAAGCCGGTTTTCCTCAGAACACGCGTTTTCTCGGCGGCTCGCTTCTGCACCCCGCCATTGACGCTTGGGTGTCGAACGCCCGCACGAGTAGTGTTACCTCTGTGGCCCGCCGAAGCGCGGCGAGCCGGGGATTTGCCCCGGCGATTGGGCAGAACTGCGCGACTCGGTCTGGCCGGTTACCAAGGCGTCGCCTTCTTTCAAATTCCCTTCCAGCAACTGCGTCGAGCTGTAGTCGGTGATCCCGCCCTTGACCGCCACGGGCTCCAAATTCTTGTCTGGCCCGACCTTCCAGACGATCTGCCACCCGCCGGAACGCAAACCGGCCGCCGCAGAAGGAATTTGGTAGCGGGCATACAGATCCTGAATCTCCTTGCGAGGCAATTCCGGCGTAAAGCGCAAGGCCGCGCTGGGAATCCGGATGGCATTTCGAGCCTCTCCCGTGGGAAGCGTCACGTAGGCGGTCTCACCGGGCAGGAGTTTCTCATCGGCGTTTTCGAAATCGATGATCGTGTCGTAAGTCACCACGTTTTGAACTGTGGTGGCATTCAAGCGGATGGCGCTGACGCGGCCGTGAAAGGTCTCGTTGGGGAACGCGTCCACTTGAAATGTCACGTCGCCTCCAATCTTGATCTGGCCGGTATCGGACTCATCGGTTTTGGCGTAGACCTGCATGCGCTTCAAGTCCTGGGCAATGGTGAAGACGTTGGGCGCCTGGAGTGAGGCCGCCACGGACTGCCCCACCGTGATATTGCGCGCCACCACGGTCCCGTCGATCGGCGAGACGATGGTGGTGTAGCGCAGGTTCGTCTCAGCCTGCTTCAGCGACCCCCGCATCACCTCCACCTGGGCGCGAGCCTGCTCCAATTGGGCGCGCGTCTGCTCCAGTTGGGCCTGGGACTGCCTCAACTGAGCTTCCGCCGCCCGAACCTGGGCGTCGGCCTGAAGAAGGTTGGCCTGGGTCAAGTCGTTCTGGTCCTGGGCCAGGATGCCTTGGTGAAAGAGGTCGGCGACCCGCGTGGCGTTGGTGCGCGCGTAACTGGACGCAGCCTGTAGGCGTGCGACATTGGCCTGATTGCTCTGCACGCCAGCCTGCATCGCCGCCAGGCTGGCCGCCAGGTTCTTAATGTTAGCTTCCGCGTTGGCCAGGTTGCCGCGCGCCTGCATCACCTGGGCTTCGTACAGGGCGGGATCAAGCTGGGCCAGCACCTGCCCGGCGACAACGCGGCTGTTGAAGTCGGCAAAGATAAACTTCACCGTTCCCGAAACCGAGGATCCCACCGGCACGGTCGTCAGGGGGTTGATCGTGCCTGTCGCCTGGACAACCGCCGTGATGTTGCCGCGCTTGACCGGGGCCGTCAGGTATTTGGGCGCCACGGAATGCGCGCGTAAGACCATCCCGACGGTAAACACCACGACGAGTGCGACAACAGCCAGAGCAACCAGCTTCCTGTGATGCTCGACGTACTCCCGAACTGCCATAGTTTCGTCTTTCCCTTCCTATGTGTCGTTTTGCTGAGAGTGGAATCCGCTGCCGACCAGCCCTGATGATCGGTTCAGCTGGGAGGCGGCCCCTGCTTACTCCGTCTTTCCTCAAAGCGCCGAACCATCTCGTTGAACTTCGTCAACTGCTCCGGAGTCAGGATTTGCCGGATGCGGTTGGAGGTCTCCTCGCGGATGGCCTTGAACTGAGGCTCCACCTGATCTCGCTGTTCGGCCGTTTTCTTGAAAGACTCCTCCATAATCTTGCTGAGTTGTTCGACCTGAGGGGGCGTGAGCTTCAGTTCGCGCGTCATGTGGCGAACAATCCGCTGGCTGTCGGGACGCCGATGCCAGTGGCCGCTATGCCAGCCGTAATAGAGCACGACCGATCCTCCGACGACGACGCCCAGCAGGAATGTCAGGATGAAATAAAGGTAGGCGCGACGCGTCATGGTTTCTTCTCGATTCCGCCATTCTCCGAAGTTCCGGGCTGAACCTCGAACCCCTCGGCGGGCTCATCCGCGAACAACGAATTGTTTCCCACGGTCGCACTTTCCGTCTGCGCACTGTAAAGCTCTGCGGCCGTTGGGCCCCGGAGGGGTCCCGAGGAAGGCAAGGCCAGTACGAGCAGGAGCATGAGCGCCAGAACCCCGGCGGCGTAGACCACACGCCGGCCTACCCGTTCAAGGAACCCCTCCGTGAAGGCCGCCTGGCCTGGCACTTCTTCCAGGCGCCGCAGGAGGCGCGCGGTGAATCCCCAAGAGGGTTCCGGCGTCGGCTCGCTGGCCAGCGCCTGGAAGCCCGCCCGCAACAAACCCCAATCGCGCGCGCAAATGCTGCACTCCGGGCAAGCCGAGAGGTGGCTGCGGATCGACTCAGGAGTATCCTGCGGCCAGCCTTCCAAGAGTGAACGGCGGACATCCTTACATTGCATGGCTCATTTCCCCCCTGACCACTTTCTGAAATCCTCGAGCATCCGTTTCCGGGCGCGGTGGAGCCGCACCTTAATGGTGCTCACCTTCTGCCCGAGAATCTCGGCGATTTCCTCCACCGACATGCCCTCCAGTTCTTTCAGTCCCAAAACGATGCGATCGTCCGCCGGCGCGCGTTCCAGGAGCTTCCCCACCAAGTCACGCACCGTAGCCTGCTGTTCGGGATTGAGGGATCTTTCCTCCGCCTTCTCCACATTCGTATCGAATTCGCTCGGGACCCCGTCGGGCAGCTGCCACTCGAAATTGGTGTGGGACGCACGCTCCCGGCGCAAGTAGTCGTAACAGTGGTTGACCGTAACCCTCGAAAGCCATGCCGCAAAGGACGCCTGAAAATTGTAGGTGTGGATGGCCCGAAACGCCTTGATGAAAATCTCCTGGGCAATATCCTCCACATCTTCCCGCCGTCGGACCAACCGGGAAACATGAAAGATAACCCGCCGCTGATAACGTTCCACCAAGGAACCGAAGGCCTCGCGCTTACCGCGCTGAGCGTCCCGAATCCACTGAACCTCTTCGGGTTCCTGGCCTGGTAGACCTGCCATCCGGGTGCCATTGGACTCGCCTTCCTCATCTCAAGTGACGAAGAAGGCTTCGTGGAGGTTACAGCCCCTACTGACCCTCCCCGCGTTGCCCACCGCAAAATCTGGTTGACCAAATCTGCACGGTATGAAAGAATACCATCATGGTTATCGGCACAAGATTACGGTCTTTACGCGAAGAAAGAGAATTCTCCCAGGGTGATATCGAGAAGCGCACAGGGCTGCTCCGCTGCTATATCTCACGGGTGGAAAACGGGCACACTGTTCCGTCGATCGAGACCCTGGAGAAGCTGGCGGCGGCGCTCGAAATCCCTCTCTACCAGTTGTTCTATGAGGGAGAAGAGCCGCCTCCCTTGCCGAATCTGAGCAAGCGGACAACTACGGAAGAGCTGGCCCTGGACGCAGAGGCGGTGAAGGAAAACCGCTTCTTCGAGAAGGTAAGGCGTCTTATGAGCAAGATCAACGAGAAAGATCGCCAACTCTTGCTCTACATGGCTCAGAAATTAGCCAGCCGCTAAGACCTTCCCAAGCCACCGGTCGTGCGGCCCGAGGGATTGTCACCTCCGCCGCCGAGAGGTGAGTTATTCCCACTCGATGGTGCCCGGCGGCTTGGATGTAATATCCAGTACCACCCGATTTACACCCTTCACTTCATTAACAATCCGCGTGGCAATCCGTTCGAGCAGAGGTGCGGGCAGCTTGGCCCAGTCTGCCGTCATCCCATCTTCCGATTCCACCGCGCGCACGGCAATCGTTGAGGCATAGGTGCGCAAGTCCCCCATGACTCCCACGCTCGAAACCGGCAAAAGCACGGCAAACGACTGCCAGAGATGGTGATAGAGGCCCGCCGCGCGGACTTCCTCCACGACAATCGCGTCGGCCTCACGGACCATCCGCAGGCGCTCCTCGGTGACTTCTCCGACGATCCGCACGGCCAGACCCGGACCCGGAAAGGGCTGCCGGCTTACAATCTCTTCGTCCAAGCCGAGTTCCCTGCCCACCACGCGAACTTCGTCCTTGAAGAGTTCGCGCAGGGGCTCAATCAGCTTGAAGTGCAGATCGTCCGGCAGGCCGCCGACGTTGTGGTGGCTCTTGATGGTCACCGCCGGGCCTTTGACTGAAACCGATTCGATCACGTCCGGGTAGAGTGTTCCCTGCACCAGGAATCCAGGATTGCCGAGTGTGCGCGCTTCCTCTTCAAAGACGCGGATGAATTCTTCCCCGATGATCTTGCGCTTTCGCTCCGGGTCGGTCACGCCGCGCAAACGGTCGAGGAACCGTCTCGACCGGTCGACGGCACGGACGTTCAGATGCGCCTGCTCGCGAAGTTTCGCCGTGACCAGCTCGTACTCGTCCTTGCGCAAGACTCCGTTGTCTACAAACACGCAAACCAGCCGGTCTCCCAGCGCTTTCCCGACCAAGGTTGCGGCGACCGCCGAATCCACGCCGCCCGAAAGCGCGCACAGGGCGTGTCCGTCGCCCACCTGCGCGCGGACGCGCTCCACCGTCTCCGCGATGAACGAGCGCGGAAACCAGTTGGGTTGGATGCCGCAAATGTCCTGAACGAAATTTTTCAGCATTTCGCTGCCGCGGTCGGTATGCCGCACCTCGGGGTGAAACTCTACGGCATACTGCCTGGCCTGGGGATTCTCAATCACGGAAATGGCGTTCTCCGTCCGGCCGGTGATCTCGAAACCTGGCGGCACCGCCGTCACGTGGTCGCCATGGCTGTTCCAAACGCGCAGCGGAGTCGGAATCCCCTTGAGAACTTCCGTCGCCCCTGCAATGTCGAGCTGGGCAAATCCGTACTCGCGCCGAGAAGCGGGTTCCACTTTGCCGCCCAGTTTGTGGCTCATCCACTGCAGGCCGTAGCAAATCCCCAACACGGGCAGATGCATCCTCAGCACGCGGTCGTCACACACCGGCGACGCCGGGTCGTACACCGACGACGGCCCACCGGAAAGAATCAGCGCCTGCGGCGACATCTTCACGAGCTGATCGAACGCGAGGTTGCACGGGACGATGACGGAGTAGACATTCATCTCCCGAATCCGCCGCGCAATGAGCTGTGTGTACTGGGAACCAAAATCGAGAACGACGATGGGATGCGGTTGAGTCATGTTGAAGACAGGATTCAGGAGTCAGGATTCAGAATAACATGGATTCCCCGTGGTGCGTAAAAGCGAAGGCCGGAAGCCGCGGTCAATGCGCGGGCGGAGTTGCTTGCGGGCTCGTGGGAGTTTAGGTTCGCTCTGCCTCGCAGAATCTCCAACTCATTCATTTTGAACAATATCGTAGGTTCGAGGAGTCTTTCATCAGTCCTTTTGTTTTCAACAACATCGTTGGTTCGCTTTGTCCCAATAATTGTAACGCGCTGATTCTAAAGGTCTGTCTAGCTTCGTGTCCTCCTATATATAAGGGACGCGCGAGTTGTGAAACAGTCATCCTGAGGAGTCCCGACGCTCTTGGTCGGGACAACGAAGGATCTCTGCATTTGGGTTTTATGAATACCGAGATGCTTCGCGGAGTTTACCCTGAGCAGAAACTGCAGACTCTTCGCCTGCCTGCCGCAGGCAGGCTTCGCTCAGAGTGACAGCCTGCGAAGGGCTCAGCATGACCGTTCTTCAATGAACTCCCCAGAATGTGACCGGCGGCCCGGCCGGCCCCCTTGCCCATCTACAAGTAGCTAGTCTATTAAACTTGTCTTCAAAAGTCAAGAAAACAC
>Ga0315281_10005169_pt1 | contig 18723 bp, 27 predicted proteins | sample YL17G07_0_MG_FD_204540 | JGI IMG/M metagenome (GOLD analysis project Ga0315281, IMG submission 204540) | Sediment microbial communities from Yellowstone Lake, YNP, Wyoming, USA - YL17G07_0 | ecosystem: Environmental > Aquatic > Freshwater > Lake > Sediment | place: USA: Wyoming | collected...
CGGTGGGTGCGCGATCACCTATCTCCCATCCGTGATCGCAACTCTCCCGATGGGCAACATCCAGGCGCAGCTCCAGCTCCAGCAACAGATCGCTGAGGCGAAGCAGAATGCGGCCCCCGGGGGCCATCCGCAGGGGCGGATCAAGAATCCCTTCCGTGGTTGACCTAGTTGACCCGAAGGCTGCGATCCGCGAGCGATTACTCCGACAACGTAGTCATCGAATGGGAGTCGAGCACATGAGCGATCCGAAAGTCCTGTCGAATGATGAAGTCTTCGAGATGCTCCGTCGGAAGGCGCAGGCCGACGGTGACGACTTCCGCATCCGAGTCTTCCGCAAGAAGGCGATCGGTCTCATGCCCGAGGGCATCCTGACCGTTGATGGCGCCTCGGTCATTCATGCCGTCCAGCCGGAGACCTGGCTCGCGAAGCTCTGTGGTGGCGGCCCCATCTTCCAGCTCGCCGTGTATCACACGAGCGATCCGTCCAACCCGATTGGTGGCTACATCACCCACAGCATCAGCGGTGACGCGATCAACGTGATCGATCATTCCATCGTCACTCAGGTCGGGTGGCAGGGACCCCGGAAGATCATCTACCCCGAGTCGCCCGCGAGCATCGCCGCGGGCGCGCAGCACACCTACGCTGCCCTCGGTGGTAACCCTCCCCCGGCCCTCGTCAGAGGCGTCGCGCCGCAAACGTCGATTCCGACCACGGGCCAGCCGGGGGTTTCCTCTAGTGAAGCTGCGGTATGGCAGCAGTTGCAGAGCATGAAGCAAGCTCTGGACCTTCGAGAGCGTCAGCTCGACGAAGAGAGAATGAAGATGCGCGAAGACGCCACTCGGCGCGAGACCGACGCACGCTTCGCGCAGATCGAGCGGCAGAACGTCGAGCTGAAGCAACTCATCGTGGAGTCGCGGACCGCCGCGAAGGCCGACCCCGTCGGCTCCATCGGTGCGGTGATCGCGGCTGTGGGGCCCATCGTCAGTCAGATGATGGCGAACAACAGTGCGCTTCGCCTCGAGATGATGAAGATGGATGCCTCCCGCGCCGAGCACCAGACGAAGATGCTCGAGGCGTCGCTCGCCCGTCCCCTGATCGATCCCGCCATTCAGCACATCCTCGACAAGTCGTCCAAGGACACGACGCCGCAAGCGGAGATGCTCAAGTCGATGGCGGCGGTCATGCACTCGATGACCGAGACGCAGATGAGCTACATCCGCACTCTCGCGGATCTGAATCTCGGTGGCGCGGACCAAGATCCCGTCATGTTGAAAGCTCTTCGGGAGGGCATGAAGGGTGTCCAGGCACTCGTGGACGGCTACCGCGCTAGCGTGACCGCCGGCTTGGGTGTTCGCCCGCCCGTCCCACCGCCCCACGCCGCGCAGGCGGCCCCAGCGCCCGCACTGCTTCCCGCGAAGTCCAACGGCGCATCTGCGAGGGGCACGCAGACTCTAGCGCAGGGCGCGGTCGCCACGGGTCCCCAAGTCCCCTCGTCGGCACCAGTGGCGCCCTCGGCCGAGAGTTTCCTCTCGACGATGGATACGCGGATCAAGGCGAAGGAGGACGTGGGGGGGATTGCTGACACCTTCGTTGACGCTCTGAAGGGCGATCACCCCAACGAGGAGTTGATCACCGCCCTCGAAGCCGTCGATGGCGACCCCCGAGAGCTGTTCGCGAGAAGGCTTGGGCCGTGGGCTACCTCAGACCTTTCCAATGTGCCCTACGCGAAGACGCTTCTCGACGCGATCAACGAGAAGGGATTGGCGGCTGGGATCTTCGAGCCCGACGGGCCCGAGAGTGCCGACGTAGCCGAGTAGCCCAAATGCGATCCGTGATCCCGAAAGACGTCGTCGAAGCCTTCATGCTCACGAAGGATGTTCTCGGTAAGGACTTGGAAGGCGCGTGCCTCGAGGCGGCAGTGATCATGGCCGATATCCTCGATCGCGCTGAAGTCCTTCGTCGTGAGTCCCCGAAGTATGGGGGGCACTGGACAGTTCGCGTTCGCGGGGTCGAATACGACCCGACGATCTGTTTCTGGACGGCCGGTGCTCCGGCCGACTCGAAGCGTGGTGAGCTATACGTCGTCGGTCCGAAGTCTCCGCATCGTGCTTGGCCGGTCACGGAAACGAGCAAGGACCCTCTGGTGTGGGCACATCTTCGCGAAACGATCGCGGAGATGGGTGTCGATTACGTCCCGGATGAATGGAACGGGTTCAATGCCTAGCTCGAACGTCAACCTCGTCCCGACGATCGTCAGTCTCATCTTCGGCTGCAAGCCGAGACGAGTTCTCGACGTCGGGCCGGGCCGGGGGAAGTACGGCCTGCTCACTCGGGAGTATTGCTCTCAGTGGCTCGAGCGGCTCGATGCCTGTGAGGCATGGGGTGGCTACGTCACTCCAATCCTGACAGCGATCTACGATCACATTCGCACGGGTGATGTACTTGGGGTATCGGCGAACGTCCTCGCCGACTACGACCTCGTCCTGATGCTCGATGTGATCGAGCATCTCGAGAAGGATGCCGGGCTCGCGCTTCTTCGACGATGCCCGCAGCGTGTGATCGTGGCGACTCCAATGGAGTTCTTCCAGAATCCCGAGGCCGACGCCATCCCACCAGAACGGCACCGTTCGCTCTGGACCAAGGCCGACTTCGGTGATCGGATCGAGAACGATCAGTCTGCCTTCGGCGGTATCGTCCTTCTCTTGAAACCCCAAGGGTGAACGATGCACGACGGGTTCAAGCACCTCGAGGAGGAGTGGAGCAAGGCCGCGCGTCGTGGCGATGCACGCAACGCCGTCGCTCTCTGCGACGGCACTGACGCCGGGTGGGACGCGAGTGGCGCGGCAAGCGCACAACGGCTGTTCAACATCGCCTTGCTCGCTGGCGCCTATGTGCTGGAGTTCGGCTGCGGTCTCGGGCGTGTCACACGGCATCTGTCGGCCGCGTACAGGCACGTCTGGGCCGTCGATCTCGCGCAGCCGATGCTCGATGCCGTCGAGCTGTTGAACCTCCCCAATGTGACCGCCGTGAAGTCCAACGGATCCGATATCGGAACGCACATCAAGCTCGGCACGATCGACGTTCTCTATTCGGACTATGTCCTGCTCCACAATCGGAAGCGTGAGGTCTTCGCTGTCTGGCCGAAGCTCATGGAGACGTTGAAGCCAGGTGGGTTTGCTGCCTTCCAGGTCCCTGTCTACGAGCAGGGTGCGTGCGACCCCCTCTCGTGGACTGACGTGGGGATCTGGTCCGTCGATGACATGACGATGCTTGCTCGGGCGTGCGGCTGTACCGCGGAGAAGGTCTGGATCAACCCGGGCCACTTTTCGTATGAAGCCATCGGGCCGTACCACTCGAATCTCCACATCTTCGCCAAATCGAAGTGAGGCTCGGGGATCATGCGCTACACACAATCTTCCTTCACTGTCGGACCGTCAGACGCGCACGCACTGCGCGCCTACGAGATGGGGTGGGAGCGGACCTTCGCTCCGCGAGCGAAGCGTCGTCGGGAGCTAGCGGCGCGCGAGGCGCGCACCCTTCGCTCCGAGCAGGATCATGGCAAGGAGCAGGCCGCCGATGCCGAGGCCCGCGATCCAGCCCCACTTGCCCACTTCGGGTGAGATGCCTGTGGGCTCCCCATACGGGTTGAGCTTGAACTCGCCCGCGTTGCCCCGGAAGATCAGCTCGGGTTGGATGATCTCTTTCAGAAGGCGATCTCCCCCCTCGACAGGCGCGCGCTTCAGATCGATCACGAGGGAAGGTGTCAACCTCGTGCGTACTTCGATGGTGTCGAACAGGAGCGCTATCAATGCCTGGGGCTCGACGTCCCCGCTGTCGCTGATCATCGATCCGTCGATGCCCTGGGACATGAAGGCGCCGCGGACGATCGGTACCACCGAGCTTGGGACGAGGCGGAAGCCGGCATAGTCAGACTTGACAATCATGGTGAAGGGGAGATTACGGCGATGAGGCGTGGACCGCAAGAATTCGAGACAGACGGCGAGCCAGGCATCGATCACCGCATGTTGCGGAGTGAGGCGGTGCAGCTCCTGATGAACGCCGCTCTCGACGGACGGAGAGTGGATTGGGCTATCGCCGACTCTCTCCGAGAGGGCCTGAGAGAGACGATGGCTGAGATCATCGATCTCTACTACCGTGCGACCTTGTCTCCGGGGGAAGCTGTCGCCCGCGCTCGCGGCCTCGTCGATGCCGCTCTCTCCTTTCGCCTGACGATGGTCGCCACTTCGCGCTACGCGCCCCCCGCGAGCGGGGACGGCCTGAAGTGTGAGTAGTGTGAGCGCGGGGCGCCTCGCGTAGACCTCTCTGGCATTAAACGGAGCCCCCAAATCTTGACCTCCCTAACCCATCATCGGTACAAGTCAAGCCAGCGGCGCACGTCCCTGAATTGATAGGTCGGAGTCTCACTCAACCCCCGCGGAGAGGGTTTGTATCTCCGACAGTAGGTACGAGTGAGGCAGATGCGTCTACGGGCCTTTGACGTACCCGATCAGCGTGCCTCGCTCCACGAGCTTGCGAAGCTCGTGGAATCTTCGATCCCGAATCCGCGGGTGCGGCAAGCCGCACTGTTGATCACGGCGGATTGCCCCGCGCGTGACGACATGGCGGAGCTGACTGCCATCTTCAACGCAGTGAAGTCTGGGGACTCACGAGTAGCTGGGCTCGAGAACGGCGTCAGGTATGTCGCCGACCCGAAGATCCTCGACTTCTTCACCGCGCCCCCAAGACTCCTCGAGCAGTGTGCGCGTGGTGCATGCGCTGAAGATTGTGACGGACAAGCTGCACTCGTCGCGTCTCTCGCTGGGTCGCTTGGCTTCGAGGTTGGCCTCCGGGCGTATGCGCCCGAGGGTACGGCTCGAGGGCAGTACACCCACGTCTACGCGGTCGCCAACGTCCCGAAGCGCGCTCCGCGCGAGACCATCGGGCTCGACACGACGGTTCCAGATTCCAATGTCGGTTGGCAACCGCCGTCAGGGATCGTCCTGACCGCCTGGGTTCGATAGTTATTGGAGATCGAAATGATCGTTCGCGACCTACGAGGATTCGGCGCCGAAGGATCGATGCTCACCGACGAGGATGGGCAGGGCACCTCGGCTGGTGGTGACGAGTGGGTGTCACCGCCGTCTGAGCCAGCGTACTCGCCGCTATCGGCCCCGCCATTGGTCACCGTCAACGGTGGCGCCGGCTACATCTACACCCCACCGAGCACGTACCGCGAGCCGAGTGGAAGCGCCGGGGGCACGTCGATCTGGGAGAGACTCCTCGGGACTGTGGTCGGCGCCCTCGTACCGAAGGCGCCCCCACGCACGACTACGACAGTTCAGACGGGGATCAGCGGCGGGACGATCGCGTTGATTGCCGTCGGTGGGGTCATGGTGTTGACGCTCGGGTACTTCCTCCTGCGTGGGCCAAGTGGTGCCCCACGGAGTCGGTATGCCGGCTATCGCCGTGGGCATCGACGGGGCCATCGTCGCTAGGTCGATCTCAATGATCATCCGCGACCAAGGACTTGGGCGATTCGGGCTCGTCGAGTTGATCCCCGCCATCCTGGGGCTGATCACCGGCGCGAGCACTGTCTCTACACCGACTGAGCAAGTGGCGCCGCCTCCCCCGCAGGGGATGGGCGTCGCGGGCATCGCAGCGATTGCTCTCGGTGGGATCCTCGTCGCGGGATTGGGTGCCGCGCTCATCCTGCGCGGGGGCGCGCCCGCGCCCGCACGTTACAGAGGGCGACGATGATTGTTCGGACCTCGGGTGTTCGTAGGTTCGGTAACGCGGCCCAGGATGCCGCTGACGCTGCAACTGCCGCGGCGGGTGGATCCGTCTCCCCAGAGGGTTGCCCCGAGAAGGGCTCTTGGGAAGCGTGGTGTGATTGCAAGTTCCCGGCGGACAAGGCAGTCAATGCTCGCTGCAAGGCGAAGGGCTGGAACGTCGTCGCGATGGCCCACCCCCCGTGGGACATGGCTGGCGCCCAGGCGCGGAACATCCCCTTCACCGGGAAAGAGACCACCGAAGGTTGGGTCGGTCTCGTCGGCGCGAAGCTTCTCGACCCATTGAATATTTTTGGGATCAAATCTGACACGAAGGGCGCTGCGACGGGATTGCTTGGCGCGCAGTATCAGGCGACACAGAGCCAGGGGATCTTCGGTCTCCCGACGATGGTGATCGGAATCGCTGGTGGTGTCATCGCTCTCGGCATTCTCGGTGCGGCCCTCGTCGCTCGATCACGGAGATCGCAATGAGCCGTCGTCGGGCACGCTCACGCCCACACGAGAAGTTTGGGTCGATAGACACCCGGCATCTCGCCGAGGCCCGTCGAACGACTGAAGCTGCGCGCGAGCTGACACATGCCGCGGAGCGGAACCTCCGCGGCGGCGACTGCAAGGTTGCCGGGGGCCAGATCGACTCCGCCTACTACATGGTGGGTGTATCGGCGGCCCACATTGCCTCGATCGAGGTGGCGCCGGCATCGACAGTGGCGAATGAGTCCCGTGCCGTCCACAAGGCACTGCGCGCCGTCGATCGTGTGTTCGAGCGTCAATGCGTTCGCCGTCATCCAGGGGGTGAATGAGTCATGCCGCAGCGAATCGCGATCCTCGAAGGCTACGGGCTCCCGCGTCGCTACGCCGATCCCGGTGCGGCGCCTGTGGCGCGTCGTTCGCGGCGTGTGAAGGCGAAGCGCACGCGTTCGCACAAGGCAGGCCACTCGCTCACGGGTCGCTCGAAGGGCGCTTGGCGCCACGAGTTCGGCTCCTGCGTGAGGAAGTGCAAGGGCACGGGGCGCTATCGGCGCTGCATGTCCGAGTGCCTCGAGAAGCTCGGTTCCAAGCGGCATCGCGTGAGGAGAGTTCGCTGACGGAATCAAGTTCGGGCGGGCAAAGCCGCCCGGTAACGGCGCATGGGGCGCCAAGGAAACCGCCTCCCGGCGGGTCCGAAAGAAGGGAGCAACACAATGTCGAATCGAGTGAAGGTCGGGCGGCGCTGCGCCGAGTACAAGAAGGTCTACGGTGAGAGTGGGGTCGTGGATCGGTGTGCTCGCTACGCCCACGAGGGCGAGGTTGACGAAGGCTCCGATGGCGCCTTCGGTGACTTCGACGGTGCGGTCTCCATTCCTGGGCTCGGCGCCCTGGATTGGAACCTCAACGGGATGGACGTGATCGTCGGTGGTGGCGCCGGCATGATCGGCGGGGCGATCCTGAAGTGGGTGATGAACAACGTCCTGAAGCAGGAGATCCCCGCGTTCCTGCAGAACCTCATGCCGCTCGTTGGCGGCATCGCTGTCGGCTCCGCGCTCTACTTCTTCGAGAAGAAGGGGAACAAGAGCCGGGCGAAGGGTCACCTGTTCGGCGCGATCGCGCTCCCCGGCGCGGTCAATGCGTGGAACATGCTTCGCGTGCAGTTCCCCGACTACTTCGGCGACGTCGTCGCACTGAAGTACGGTGGGTACGGCATCCACGTCAACGAGGCGACCCCTCGGCTCGGGCCGGGTGGCTACAGCGGCCTCATCGTCAATGAGCCAGCTCGTGCGTTGTCGGGCTTCAGCTACGGCGATCAGGCCGGCATGGCTGACCTCGCCGCGGTCTCGATGGGCGACGACTGCGACGGTGACACCGACGTCGAGTACCTGATGGGCGCCTGAGCTGGATCCACGCGCTCGTGAATCGCGTGAATGCGCCGTGAATCAAGCGGCCCCCTGTTGGCGGAGTGAGCTGTAGACAGGGCTCGAGTTTGGGGGCCCACCGCAATCGTGTGGTGGGTCCTGCATCGACCGAGCGGATCAAATTCGCAGCACAAAGGGCTTCAAGCCCGCTCGGAGAACTTCAATCATGGCAAAGATGCTCCTCCCTGATGCACGGTTCCGTTCCCCCACGGCGGTCGAAGGCAAGGCCGACATGCGGGACGAGAACGTGTTCAGCGCGATCGTGCTCGGGCACGGTGGCGCCGGACAACAGAAGGTCTTCACGGTCCCCCAGGGCCAGGCGATCCCGCGGCTGGTTGGCGCAGGCATCGTGCCGACGGCCGCGCACCAGCTCACCTACTGTGAGCTGACCACGAACCTGACGAAGGCCGGAGAGCTTGGCAGCTCCCTGGGCGACGCCGCGATCCGTGGAATCGGGATCACCATCGAGCAGGGCGCCTACGCCAGTTCCAATGTGGTGCGCGCTGAGTTCGGTGCCACGCAGTTCGAGATCAGCGACATCCTGAGCAAGACGTTCTTCCAGCTCAAGATCGCTGGCAAGAAGCAGATCGAGGGCGCGACCTTCATGTTCCCCGGCGTCGGAGGCCAGTTCGGCTCCATCGGCGGTGGGGCGGTCGCGGCAGTCTCCTCGATCACCACGAACGGTTGGCCGGGGGCCCTGCGGCGCCTGAAGCTCCCGATCCTCATCGCTCGGACGGACACGCTCGAGGGCGTGGTGGGCGTGGCGGCCGGTTCGGCGCTCGCGTTCTCGCAGACCACCGGGACGGGTCAGTGCTCGCTCGTTTGGTACTGCCTGCACGTTGCTTTGAAGGGAGATGTGCGTTAACACTAGGGTTTTTGTCCTAGTGGGAACAGCACTTCAGGGTAACGTCTGAGAGTGGTAAGGTGCCTCCGGAGCATGAAACCGGAGGCACCTACCATGCGGAATCGGAAGCAGGTCGAGGCGGCGATCGCAGCACGGCAAGCGGACGCAGAGGATCTTGGGACGATTCGACGGCGGTTTCTGGGGATGATCTCGATGGCGGATCGGCAAAACCAAGACGGCTGTTGGATCTGGCAAGGTGGGCATCAGTCTGCCGCCGGATACGGCATGTTCTGGTATAGGGGTCGAACGATCGGAGCACACCGCGCTTCGTGGCTTATCTTCAACGAAGGGGAGATCCCTCCGAAGCATGTCGTCATGCACAAGTGCGACGACCGCATGTGTGTGAATCCGCGTCACCTCCGGCTTGGGACGCACCGCGACAACATGCAGGATGCGGTGGACAAGGGGCGTATCGCGTTCGGTGGGCGTAGCGCCCGCACGAGTCTCGATGAGATGACGGTTGCCGCGATGAGGGGCGAATTCATCCCGGGGCGGTACGGTGAACTCACCCGGATCGCGAACAAGTACAACGTCAAGCTCTCGACTGTCTCCATGATCATCCACGGGAACAACTGGAAGTACAGCAGGGTGACTCTCGGCTCGGATCCTTCAAGCGATCCGGCTCACAAGAAGGCCGCCTCCGGCGCCAACCACTACAAGGCCAAGCTCACTGAAGAGAACGTGATCGACATTCGCACGGCCTTCGCCCTCGGCCAGTCCTATGAGAAGTTGGCACTCCAGTATGGAGTGGCGAAGCCGACGATCGCCGGCATCTGCTCGAACCGGACTTGGACCAACCTTCCCTCGACTCCACGCAGGGGCGTGGGGCCTCAGTTGTTCTCGTCGCAGGAGATCCATGTCGCATGATGAACTCACTCGACGCCAAGTGCTGCAAGGCGGAGCCGGCGTCGCCGTCGGAGGCGCCGCCCTTGTAGCGTGCGCCCACGATGGAATCTCGGGCCTAGCCGCTAGCGGGCCGGAGGATCCTGAAATGCCTGATCAAGTTGCAGCTCGATACACTCCCATCACCGACCCACTCCACCTCACGGCCATCGCGACCGTCCCGTCCAATGCGGACGCGGGCGTCAACGCCATCGCGTTACAAAATCCCCTCGGGCTCCCGATGGAGATCCTCGAGATCAAGTGGGCGTTGCAAGCTGTCGGTGTCACAGGGGGCAACTGCCCTGGGCTCACGGGCGGGACGATCGCCTGCAAGCTAGACCTCGGGAAGATCCCAATCACCAACGGGCACGTCCCCGTTTGGTCGATGTGCCCTGGCCGCTTCGTCGGTCGCGAGATCGCGCTCATCGACGGCGCCGCAGCGAGTGATGGTCTCCCCCGCGCCGCGTGTGAGTACGCCTGGAAGCTCCCCCGCCCTCTCTACGTCCCCGCGGGCGCTATCCTCGTGCCCACCTTCCACCACAGAGGGCTCATTCAGGATGACGTAGCTGTTCGGATCAGCTACTCCGCTCGGAACTTGATCGCAGGGGCCTCACCCTCGAAGAGACTCGCGATCCCGTGGGCAGCGGCCTTCACGTCGAAGAACTTCACCGTCTTCTCTGCAACCGCAGACGCGGATGGGTCCCACGAGACGGACCTCGTGAATCCCCACGATGAAACGGTCTTCCTCCAGCGGTTCGTCGGGCGCGTTGGATCCTTCGAGTTCGGGACCACTCCGACGGTCCCCCCTTCGGTGTTCTCGAGTGACACGCTTGATCCCGACTTCGCCTACGACTTGTTGAGGCTGCGGATGCGGTCCTCGCTTGGGTTCCCGCTCGTTCGGGATCCACTCCGCTTCAATGCGGTGTTCGACCCCACGACACGATCCTGGGAGCTGCCTGGGACGGAGATGCCCCCGAAGTCCTACTACAACGTCGCCCTCTCGAGCGGCATCTCCGCGGTCCCTGCCGCTGATCAGCAAGCCCAAGTCTTCATCGGCCTGACCGGATGGCGCGAGATCGAACGCGGAGCGGGCATAGGGGGTGCCGCATGAATCCCGCGAAGTTCCAGTTCGGTGGCGTCCCTGCGGTCTTCGGTGCGGATGTGGCCCTCACCGCAACCAACGGCACGGCGATTGTGGACACGGGTGCCTTGGCGTCGCCGTTTAGGGCGCCATACCTCTTGGATGAGATCCGATTCCTCGTGCGGGTGAATCGCTTCACCCAGATCGCCTGGTACTACTACCCCCTCTTCGGGAACGGGATCACCGCGAAGCTCCAGATGGGGCGGATCAACATCACCCAGGACTTCGTTCCGATCTGGCTCTTTGGCACCCATGTCCAGAAGCTCTGGATCGCGGGCGCAGGCGTGATCGACGCACAGCACTTGTATGGCTACAACGAGTATCGCTGGAAGCTCCCCCGCCCTCTCTTCGTGCCGCTGGGGAGTGCGATCACAGTGAATCTTCAGGCTACCCCCTTTCTCACCGCAGCCGCCCGCGTCTCGGTCTCGTTTGTCGCCCGCGCCCTGCCGGTTGGGACGAAGACCCCACCCAAGATCGACGTTCCCTTCGTGACCGCCTACATCCCCGATCTCCAGACCAGCACGAATGAGCGCACGGCCCAATCAAGTGAGAAGGATCTCGTCAACCCGTTCCTCGTCCCGCTGCATGTGCAACGCTTCATCGGGCGGCAGTCCTACAACGGAGGTTACCCGGCCGGTCTCGTGTTCGAGGTCGGAGACGACGGCACGATCGCGTTCGTCGGGACGGATATCAAGCTCGCTGACTCGATGGGGTACAACGTCACCCGCGACTTCACCCCGTTCGACAGTGTCTTCGAGCCCGGCCGCCGCGCGTGGACGTTCCTCCGGCAGCTCAACCCCAAGGAACGCTACAACGCGGCCTTCCGGATCACAGGCACGTACCGGGCGAAGCTGAACCCGCAGGTAAGCCTCGTTGGCTTCCGCGAAGAGGTGATGGCATGAACTCCCCCATCTTGCTCAGTGGCGTGATCACCCCGCCGGGGATCGGGGCGACCCAGGGTTTGGCTGATTCCTCCCTCATGCAGAACCCCTTCAACACGCCGATGTGGATCGACGAAGTGAGGATGCGCCGAGTCTCAGGAAGTGGGAATTCACTCGATACCCATCTCAAGCTCACTCTCGGGCGGATCCCTGTGACGCATGGCTTCGTGCCAGTGGGAGCACTTGGGAAGCGCCTCGCTGGTTTCACGTCGAACGGCGATTTTGACGACCCCCTCTACCTGACGTGGCGGTTGCCTCGGCCCCTGCTCATCCCGGCGGGAGAGTATCTCGTGCCGATGCTGTACGCCGCGTCATCTGCGTCAGGGTGGCGCATCTCCTACGCGGGGCGGTCGCTCCCAAAGGAGTTTGCCATTCCGCCGATCGTCCAGGTCCCCTACGCTACTCCCTTCGTCGCGGCAACGCGGGTTGATCCAACCGATGACACGACGCAGGTCTCGCATGAGACGGACCTCGTGAACGTCTTCGACGTGCCCCTCTTCGTGCAGAGGTTCGTGGGCCGTCTTCTCGTGGACTCCGCGTGGAACGCATACGCGAGCAGGGAACTTTTGATGCTGCGGATGTACGACTCCATCGGCAAGATCCTCGTGCGGGATGAGACGCCCTTCGGGCACGTCTTCAGCGAGCTTGAAGATTCGTGGACGGTCCACACGCAGCTCGCTCCGAAGGGCTTCTACACCGCGACCCTGCTCGAGAACTACTCCCTGCTCGCGCGGGGTGCTGGCGCCGTTCAAGCTGCGATTACGCTCGTTGGGCACAGAGAGGTCGATCTCCGATGACTACCGTTCGGCGCTTGAGTGGGTTCAACGCCTTCGAGGATGCGGCGCGGGGCGCCTCACCTGAGGTGAGCGGTGCGCGAGAGCCAATCCCCCTCGTCCCCGAGTCCTTTGCGCCCGCAGTCCAGATTAGTAGGTTGTTCCCCTTTTGGAGCTATCACTCCACGACGCTCGGCGTGGACGCCATTCGGCCCCAACCCCCGAATGACCCCATCGTCTCAGTGACCGAGAAGGAAGATCAGATTTCCGGGTACGCGGTCGGCCTGCACCCTAGCTCTGAGACGCCCATCGCCATCGAGTTCAGGACCGGGGGTCAGCAAGGCTCCAGCGCGGTCCACATCCTGAAGCCTGGGGAGATTCTGCGACCCCACGGCCTTCCTCGCGGCCAAGCCGCGGGGTCTTTCAGCGGCATCCGTTGGGGCCTCCCGTTTGGGTGGCTCGGCGGCGGGCTCGTGACGCTCGTCGTGTTCCGTACACCAGACAGTGATGTTCTCTGGCACGGCAATAAAGAGGTCGTGTTTCATCGTCTGACGCTCCCTGTCATTCAGCCGGCCGCGGTGCCCGCGTCGCTTGGGTACAACTGGCCCACGCGGTTCCCGTGGCCCCTGGCGATCAACGATGCCGTCAACGCCCAGGGCGGCTCCGCAGTTTTGCATGTCGAGCCCACCAGGCTCGTCATGGCCCTCCGCCCACCATCCGATGTCCCCCTCGTGGCGCCGATCTCGATGAGGATCCTGTATCAGGCCACGGATGAGTTCGGCTTCAACGCCTACGACGTCGCCACGGCCCAAGTGCAGTTCGTGGATGAGGTATGGGGCTCGTGGAGTGAGGCGGGCATGGCCGGCGCAGCGATTGCCGCGCGCCCGATGATGGAGATGCCCTCTCTCGATGGTCGGATTGGGGCCAACGCGGGCGGGATCACCCTCGTGGACCTCAGCGGCACGGCCGCTCTGTCTGGGGCCTACGTGGATATCGTGAGGTATGGACGACTGTAGAGTGAGAGGATGACTTCGATGACACCCGCTCAAGTGGTTCGAGCATCCAGCATGACGCGGGCCGCGTTCGACGCGCGGGCTGGCGCGCCCCTCGGACGTCGCGCCCTCGGAGAGGGGCCCGCTGGGCTCTCGCCCACTCAACGCGACGCGGTCGAAGCGACGATGTCGCAAGCGATCGACGCGCTCGACAGCATCGCCTCGAGCGCCCGAAGCGCTCTTGCGGAGAACGGCGGGAGCCCCGACCTCGACGCGGCGATCGCGCGGGTCGAAGAGAACACCGCGCAGTACGCCTCGGCGATCAAGCTCGATGCGCTCGACTACAAGAATGGCCGTAGCCCTGCAGCCTGGGCGGCGGACGTGAGCGCGTTGGCTGATCGACTCGCAAGTTTGATCGGGCCTCCTTCGATCGTCGGCGATGAGGAGGGTGCGAATTATCTCCGAGCGCAGGCGAAGCAGACCTCCGAGGACATCGCTAAGATCACAGGTGAGAGTGTCTCGCCCTTCGCGAAGTTTTTGATTCCGGGCCTAGTGATCGCTGGGATCGCTGTCGCTGCGATTGTGATCCCACTCTTGCTTCGGAAGAAAAAGAAGAAGTCTCGCTTCGCCCACTTCGACGAAGGCGACGAAGAAGATTCGATGGACGAGTTCGACGAAGGCGACGAAGAAGATTCGATGGACGAGTTCGACGAAGGCGACGAAGAAGATTCGATGGACGAGTTCGACGGTAAGTGTCCCTACGCAAATAGTGAGGAGTGACTCAAATGATCGTCACTGACTTGAGAGAGATGAGTGGATTCGGCGCCCGCCACATTGGGCGCCGTCGCGCGTTGTCGTACGCGGACTTCGGTTTGACGATCAGGGGTGTGAAGGGTGGTGCCCCTGACGCGCTCGACGCGAAGAGCACTGAGACTACGACCACCGGAGTCGATCCAGGCACTACGTCCACCGATCCCAACGTCGGTTCGACTAGTCCGACGACGGGCGTCGATATGACGCCAGTCACACAAGCTGAGGTAGACGCGAACACCAAGGCGTTGAAGGACGCGGACGCTGAGCTGAAGCCACTTCGGGCCGAGTACGACGCGAAGAAGAAGGACTACCTCTACTGGCACGACTTCCTGTACCCGAAGTTCTCGGGCAAGAACGCTTGGGACTTCAAGCCCGAGGATTGGCACGAGTACGGCCGACAAGTGATGGAGGCACTCATCGCGCGTTACGGCCCCATGAACAAGTGGAACGTCTACGGCGGCGCGGAGTTCCCACTCGGTGAGTGGACTGACGCTTTCAAGAACGAGCTGCTCAACTTCGTCAGCGTCTCCGACGCCTGGTATGAGGCCGAGCCACGTCTCACGTCTGCGATCGAACAGGTGAACAAGGCGATCAAGAAGCTCACCGATCGGCAGAGCTTCATCGCCGCAGTGCTCGCTAGCAACAAGGATCTTCTCACACAGCAAGCCATCGCCGCCCAAGCCGCGAAGAATGCGGTGGATGCGAAGGCCGCTGCGGACAAGCGCGAGAAAGAGGCCGCGCAGAAGATCGTCGAAGCCGAGACGGCCAAGGCTGACGCCCTCGGGAAGATCGCCGCCTCCGCGAAGTCTGCGAAGGACGCCCAGGATGCCCTCGCGGCACAGGCTGTCGCGAGTCAGAACGCCCTCGACGCCCAAATCGCGGCGGACGCTGCCGCACAGTCTCAAGCCCTGAATGAGGCCGAGTCGAAGCGCTTGAGCGAGGTCACTCAGGTCAGGGGGTCGATGGCTCTCCAAGCGACCGAGCTTGGCGCGAAGATCACCGCGGCACTGAAATCTGCGACTGAGGCCGAGGGCACTGTCTCGACAGAGAAGAAGATCATCTACGGCCTGGGGGCCGTAGCTGTCGCGGCGATCGGGTACGCCTTCCTGAAGTCAAGGAAGTAGACAGGGGTTGATCGATCATGTGGCTCTACATTCTGGCCCTCGGTGGAGTTGGTGGCGCCTACGTGATCAAGAAGCGTCGAGATCAAGCGAAGAAATCAGCGGAGGCAGCGATGGCTCACGATCAACGCTATCTCGGGCCCCCAATCAAGATTGAGCCCCCACCGACCGTGAACGCAACGGTGATCGACGTTCCCGCGGGCGGCGAGCTGACACCTGAGCAGAAGGCGACGATCGCCGACCTCGAGACGAAGGGTGTCATCTACTCGGTGAGAGTGGCGGGGGCCCCCAGCACTGAGGGAGCGACGGGCATCGTCCCGACCTACGAGAATCTACCGGGGGGTGGCTCCGTCGGCACAGGATCTAAGTTCGTCGATCCGGTCACCAAGCTCACCTATCCGATGGACTCGATTGAAGCGACGATGTTCGTCGAGTGGGACAAAGCGCAACGCGGCGGAGGTGCCTACAACGAGCAAGAGCTGGCGAAGGCTGACGGGAGTGGGCGCCAGATGTTGACTTGGCCCGAGTACATCGCGCTGAAGCGCGATGGCGTGAGGCCGTCGTGGGCGTACCCCGTCACCCCGCCCGGTCCTCCTCCCGCGGGGACCACAGTTCCCGCGTTCCCGCCGGGTGTGAAACCGCCTCCGGGCGCAGTGAGTGGCTTCGGCCGTTACAGCAAGCGGAGGTAGATCAGAGTCATGCCCCAAAAATTTCAGATCAACTTCGAGGCGATCAAGCATGGGATCCTGGCCCTCGGGGAAATCGCATTCGGTGAAAGTGATTCTGAGGGACCGCGCTCTAGTGCGGGCGCCGACGCGATCCGTCGTGCGACGCAAGGCACTAAGTCTCGCCGACCTTCTTGCTGCATGGGGAAGCGGAAGGTGCGTCCTCTGTCGGGCCCCAAACGCGAAGGGTGAGGTAGGCGTCGGCCCGATCTACGTCAAGGTCTGCGACGACTGCGCGGGGTCGATGCAGGAGATGATGAGAGGGATCCAAGCGGCGACGGGGATGCTGAATCGAGTCAAGCGATGATCATCAGCTACGCACAAGACCGATTCCGCGACGTGCCCCTGGGCCCGATCGTTGGTGCGAGTGTGACGTCCGCGTTGGATGCAACCCCCGCCGACGTGCCGTTCCCCTGGCGCACAGTCATCATTGGGACGGCGACAGGGACGCTCGTATTCCTCGTCACGAGGATTCTCGATCGGTGGCTCGATCTCAGTGGGGCTGGGCGCAAGCGAGGGAGCGGACGATGATCGAGATGATCAAGGGCTACGAGTTGCCGAAGAGCGAGGACGGCCACGACGGCGTCGGTTCATTCGAGCGTTGCATCCCCTGCGGTCAATACGGCGCCTACGGCGCCCTGAACATCTTCTGTGGCGACCTCGACGTCGTCCTCGATCGCCTCAAGCTCGCCCTCGCGCAGAGTGAGCAGATCGGATCGCCTGTCACCGAATCCTCGGCCTATCTCACTGCGCGGAGCTACTACGACCGCGCATCCGGGTTCTTCTCTGGCGCCGTAGTCCTCATCGGCTCTGCCTGCGCCGATGCTCTCTCCGAGGCGACCAAGCGCCTTGTGGAGTTGAACGATGTCAATGTCGCCTACGGCGCGATCCCCATCGCTCCCCCACCCCCTCCCTCTGAGTCCCCCATTACATCCTGGGAGAAGTTCATCGGGTGGCTCCCTTGGATCGCAGTCGGTGTGGGTGGCGTCGCGGTGATACTGATCGCGAAGAACATGAAACTGTCCGATTTGATACCGGGTCTCGGTCCCGCGCGCCGCGTCAAGCGCGCCCTAGGGAGGTAATTCGATGAGCGCCCTCGAAAAGAAGCTCGGGATCACTTGGACGGGCCTGTGTCTCGTGGCCTTCATCGCGGCTAGCGCCGGCCTCGCTTACGCCGACTCGAGAGTGATCGCCGATCAGGGGAAGCCTGGGAACCAGGGTCCCTGGCCTGTCACTGTTTCAGGGGGCGCGGGTGGTGCGGTCTCCGTCACACCTGCGGTGTGTGGCTCGCCGACCCACAAGATCACGAGCGTTGGCGTTGCTGCGGCGGTCACGCCTGCAGCGCAGCTCCCCTCCCGCCGCTTCATCACCTTCTGCGTGAGCCTAGAGAACTCCGGGAACCCTACGGTGAAGTGTCGCATCGACGGTACGAATCCAGTGCTCGGGAACACCAACGTCGGCGATGTCCTCGGCGTCGGGGACTGCATCACCTACCCGATCCCCGCGGGGGTGACTCCGAAGTGCATCGCTGACGCTGCGGCGACCGCGTTCACCTCGTTGGAATGCACATGATTGTCTCTGCGCCTGTGGGGTCGCCCATGCTTCGTTCGATCCTCATCGTTCTGGCCCTCGCCTTCGGTGTTGGCGCGTTGGCGGACGGCACTGCCATCGTGGCGCGCGGTGACGTCTTGAAGCACCGGCAGTTCCAGACCTACGGGTCCCAGACGTTGTACGTGGACTCGACTGGGAACGACGGGAACCTCTGCACGAGCGCAGGCGCCTCGGCGTGTCTCACGATCCAGGGTGCGGTCAACAAGCTCCCGAAGCATCTCCGCCATCGAATGCTGATATCCGTGGCCGCGGGGACGTATGCCGGCGCGTTCATCGAGGGCTTCACCTGTGAGGCGCAGTCCAATACGGCGACAGGCTGTGGCCTCGTCATCCAAGGCACTCTGACGAATGCCACGCCCACGACGGGCGTAGCCTCCGGAACCTTCGACTCGTGTACCGCGGGCTCCGGGAACGTCTGGGGCACCTGTACGCTCGCGACGGGCGGGTGGACGGCCGATGATCTCCGAGGAAAATTACTCGAGATCACCTCAGGGACCGGCGCCGGGAACATGATGGCAATCGCGTCCAATACGAACACGGTGATCACCATCGCGGGTGCTTGGAGCGTCTACGGGACCCCGGCTACGCCAGCCGCCAGTGGCTTCGCGATCCGCACTTGGAGCACTCTCATCGCAGGCTCGTTGAATCTCCCCGCGTCCGTGTACCCCGACCCCACTATTTTCACTGCGACCACGGGACCGTCGGCCGCCGCCTCATATGCGGCGTTCATCGTGAGCAATCCGGGTGGGGGTCAATCTGGAGCACCAGGATCCAACGGATCCTTCACTCCACTCCCATCCTCACTCGTCACGTTCGCGAAGCTGGGATTCACTTCAACCAATGGGAAGGCCATCGCGGCGCGCTTCAACTTCGGTGGCCTCCAAGTGACGTGGTGCAACTTCAATGGCGTCTCGCCCGGCTACACTGTCATCGACTACCTTGGCGGAGATCAGATTAGAGTGGCGAGTAACTCGGCCACGCTCGCGGCGGGATCAGTCTTCATTGGGTCGCTGACGGCGGTCGCCGCGCGCCTTGGCTATCTCGCTGCACCTGGGAATGTGGTGACAGGGGGCGCCGCGTTCATCGGATCCGGCGCCTCTCCTTCGGCGAACGCCGGTGCGGACATGGTGATCGTGAGGCAG
>Ga0315281_10005170_pt1 | contig 18716 bp, 20 predicted proteins | sample YL17G07_0_MG_FD_204540 | JGI IMG/M metagenome (GOLD analysis project Ga0315281, IMG submission 204540) | Sediment microbial communities from Yellowstone Lake, YNP, Wyoming, USA - YL17G07_0 | ecosystem: Environmental > Aquatic > Freshwater > Lake > Sediment | place: USA: Wyoming | collected...
CTTCAAGTACATCATCAAGAACGTGGCCAAGCGGAACGGAAAGACGGTGACGTTTATGCCGAAGCCGCTTTTCGGCGACAACGGCTCGGGCATGCACACCCACCAGTCCATCTGGAAAGGCGGCAAACCCTTGTTCCACGGCGACCAGTATGCCGGCATGTCACAGATGGCGCTTCACTACATCGGCGGCATTCTGAAACATGCCAAGGTTCTTGCGGCGTTCACGAACCCGACCGTAAACTCCTACAAGCGTCTTACTCCGGGATTCGAAGCTCCGGTGAACCTGGCCTATTCGAGCCGGAACCGCTCGGCCTCGATCCGCATCCCCATGTATAGCGCAAATCCGAAGACAAAGAGGATTGAGGTCCGCTTCCCTGACCCGTCCTGCAATCCCTATCTCGCTTTCGCGGCCATGCTGATGGCGGGCCTCGACGGCATTGAGAACAAGATCGATCCGGGTCAACCGCTTGACAAGGACATTTACGATATGGCGCCGGAAGAGCTGGCGAATGTGCCGTCCATGCCAGGCTCGCTTGAAGAGGCGCTCGACAATCTTGAAGCCGACCACAGCTTCCTCATGAAGGGTGATGTGTTCACCAAGGACGCCATCGAGAAGTGGATCGACTACAAGCGGACCAAGGAAGTGGACGCGCTTCGTCTGCGGCCCCATCCCTACGAATTTTTCCTGTACTACGATATTTAACAGAAAATGACGGGCATAATGGATGAATGGCAAAATCCATCATCCATTATGCCTAAAATAAACAGGTGGGCACAACTATGAAAATCATGTCATACAACACTCTGTTCGGCGGCTTCGATGGGAATGACGCCAGGCGATTCGATGCACAGGTGAAGTTGATCAATGAGGTGAACCCTGACATTCTGCTGGTCCAGGAGGCCAAGAGTTTTCTGCAAAACGGTATGAGCCTGCTCTTTAAAATGGAAGAGCGAATCAACATGCGCGGCTTTATCGCCCCGGCTGTTCACACGGGACAAAACACGGGGATCTTTTTAAAACCCGCTTTCAAGCCTGTCTCCGTAGAGATTGACTCAGAACATTTTCACCATGCTGTTATAGCGGCAACGATTGCCGTGCCGGGAAGCGCAAAACCGTTGACCGTGATCAGCGCCCACCTCTGCCCGTTCGGTCCTCATGTGCGCATGCGCGAGGCCGCCTATCTCGTGAATTATGCCGATGACAACGCATACACTCTTGTGGCCGGAGATTTCAATTCCGTTTCGTCCCATGATCCTGATCCTGCCGGCCTGGCGGAGCTGCCTTCGCGCTTCAGGGCTCGCTATGTAACACCGGATGGCGCGACAGACAGAAGTGTGCTGAAGACGCTCTATCAAGCCGGGTTCGTAGACATCGCTTTCAAGTTCGGCAAACACATTGAGCCCACGGTTCCGGCCGTGGCCTTTAAAGGCACGGAATTCGTTCCTTTTCGCTCGGATTATATTCTCGCAACGAAGGCCCTTGCCGCATCGGCGACATCCTATTCCGTGATCAAGAATCCCCTAACGGACATGGCCTCCGATCATTACCCGGTGCTCGGGGAATTCAATCTTTAACAGCAAACTCTTTTACGGTTCAGAAAGGGATGGCATGAATAAAGAGAAAAAAATATTCGGCTTCGGAAAGAATGTGACCATTACCGGGTTCGTGAGCTTCTTCATGGACGTAAGCTCCGAGATGATCTATCCACTCGTGCCGTTATTCCTTGCAAACACGCTCGGCGTCAACAAGTCCCTCATCGGTCTTATCGAAGGCATCGCGGAATCAACCGCCAGCCTGCTCAAAGTCTTTTCCGGCTGGTACTCGGACCGGATCGGCAACCGCAAGTGGCTCATGGCTGCCGGGTACGGTATATCCACGCTCAGCAGACCGTTTGTGGCCCTTGCATCGGGCTGGCATCAGGTACTGGGATCGCGGTTCCTGGACCGCTTCGGCAAGGGGGTGCGCACCGCTCCGCGAGACGCCATCATCGCGGAGTCCACGGAAAAAGCGTATCTCGGTCGGGCCTTCAGCTTTCACCGCTCCATGGACACCATGGGCGCGGTTGTGGGGCCGGCCCTGGCCTTTTTCTTTCTCGGCATCTTTTCGAATGATTACCGAAAGATCTTCTGGCTGTCCATGATACCGGGCATCTTTGCAGTGCTCCTGATCGTCTTTTTCATCACAGAAAAGGGAAAAACTCCTGTTGCCCAGGTAGAAAGGCCGAAACTGACACTTGCGCATTTCGACTGGAAGTTTAAGTTCTTTGTCGTGATCGCGACGCTCTTCGCTGTCGGCAACTCAAGCGACGTGTTCCTGATCCTTCGTGCTCAGCAGGTCGGGATTCCGACGGTCACAATTCCCCTCGTCTACCTCCTGTTCAACCTCATCTATTCGCTTTCCGCTGTTCCGGCAGGGATGGCTGCGGATAAGTTCGGAAAAAAGAGGATTATTCTGCTCGGATTCGTACTCTTTGCTATTCTCTATTATGGCTTTGCAGTCGCATCGGGCACAAAGGCCATCTGGATTCTGTTCGGGTTCTATGGCCTCTTTATGGGGTTGACCGAGGGAATTCAGAAGGCGTTCCTTGCCACGATCATCCCGCAGGACTTCAAGGCAACGGCCTTCGGCGTGTATACCACTGCCGTAGGTCTTGCCATGTTCCCCGCAAGCCTCATCGGCGGCTGGCTTTGGGACCATGTTTCACCGGCCGCCACGTTCTATTTCGGCGCACTCACGGCAAGCGCATCAGCGGTCCTGTTCATCGTCTTCATCATTGCCGTCAGGAAAGATGGTTCAACGTAGAAAATAACGACGCATCACGAGGAGGCATTCATGTCAAAGATAAAGACAATAACAGCACGGGAAATACTGGATTCACGGGGCAATCCAACAGTCGAGGTTGATGTCATTCTGGACAACAACATCATGGGCAGGGCAGCGGTCCCCTCAGGCGCGTCAACCGGGAGCAAGGAGGCCGTGGAGCTGCGGGATGGAGACAAAAAGCGTTACCTGGGCAAGGGTGTGCTCAAGGCAGTGGAGAACGTCAACAAGGTTATCGCTCCTGAGCTTGTCGGGAAGAACCCCGAGGACCAGAGCACTATAGACGACCGCATGATCAAGCTCGACGGCACGGAGAACAAGGGCAAGCTCGGCGCGAATGCGATCCTTGGCGTCTCGATAGCCGTCGCTAAAGCGGCAGCGCAGAACAGTGGATTGTCCATATTCCGGTATCTCGGTGGCGAAGCGGCGCACCGCCTGCCGATCCCGTTCTTTAATATCCTGAACGGAGGCAAACATGCCGACAACAACGTGGATATCCAGGAGTTCATGATCTCGCCTATTGGCGCAAAGTCATTCAGCGAAGCTCTCAGGATGGCTGCCGAGACGTACCATACCCTGAAATCGGTTTTGAAGTCCAAGAGCCTGAGCACCGCTGTTGGTGATGAAGGCGGATTTGCGCCGAACCTGGCTTCCAACGAAGAAGCGATTCAGATCATTATGGTCGCCATCGAGAAAGCCGGATATAAACCAGGCAAGGATATTTCCATTGTGCTCGACCCCGCAGCGAGCGAATTTTACCATGACGGCAAGTATGTCTTGAAGGCGGATAACAGCAAATTGTACTCAAAAGAAATGGTCGGCTACTATGCGAACCTGATCTCGAAATACCCGATCATATCCATAGAAGACGGGCTTGCCGAAGATGATTGGGACGGATGGAAGATCATGACGGACGAACTCGGCAAGAAGATCCAGCTCACGGGCGACGATATATTCGTGACGAACGCGAAGATACTGGCAGAGGGGATCAATAAAGGCATCGCCAATTCCGTGCTGATCAAGCTCAATCAGATCGGAACACTCTCCGAGACAATGAAAACCGTGGAGATGGCGAAAACAGCTGGTTACACCTGCATGTTCTCTCACCGCTCGGGAGAAACGGAAGATTCCTTCCTTGCGGACATTGCCGTTGCCACGAATGCGGGCCAGCTCAAGACCGGCGCACCCGCCAGGTCCGAACGGCTTGCAAAGTACAATCAGCTGCTCAGGATCGAAGAGGAGTTGGGTGCAAAAGCTATTTTCAGAGGAGACTTGCATTGGTAAAGAAAAGGTGTGCACGCTCAATATCAGTTCTTCAAAATATGTTCGTTGTGGCTCTACTGCTTCTTGGTGCAAATATCGTTTATGGCTCAACGGACGAGCCGGTTAAGCCGGCGGATAGCGTTTCACAGGAAAACCAGGATGCACACGATCGTACACACGCCGGTGAGGTCAAGCTCAACAAAGAGTATTTCAAGGGATTCATTACCGACACGGAAGACATTATTACGTCTCCGGCACGGTGGGGAAAGTCCGATTGGATAACTGCATCATTCATGGCCGGTATAACCACGGGATTGTACATTTATGATGAAAAAATTCAAACCTGGGCACAACGGAACAAGAACAACACTACGGGCGACATCGTAAAAGCCGACAGACGTATCGCCGCGATTTCAATACCTGCATTAGGAGCATTTTATCTGTACGGTTATTATACGGACAACGACAAAGCTCAAAAAACAGTGCTGCTCAGCGCGGAGAGCGCCATAATCACCGGCGTTTTCGTTCAAACGCTGAAGCATGCCACTCATAGACACAGGCCCTATACCGGTGATTCGCACAGCACATGGGATGGCCCCAGCCTGGAGAACTCAAACGAGCATTTGTCCTTTCCTTCCGGCGATGCATCAACGGTGTTCTCAGTGGCAACGGTAATCGCGTCAGAATATGAAGATAATTTCATTGTTCCGCCCTTGGCATACGGCATAGCGACGGTGCTTGCCCTCGGACGGGTTCATGATAATGCACACTGGTCTTCTGATGTTTTTGTAGCCTCCGCTATCGGATATTTTACCGGCAAGGCGGTCGTAAGGTCGCATGCAGCCAAACAAAGCAATATTACTCTGATTCCGATAATAGATGGCAAAGACATGGGTTTGCTACTGACCTATCAGTTCTAAAAACGGTCGAGTCGCAAGTTCCCCTATTGTACCTTTGAATTTAAATACGCACACTGGATGGGGAGATAAGCATGCTTGAGATCGATATCCCAGGATTCGGCCCTGTGAGGCTGGAACACCTGGTTTCGGACTTCACCGGCACCTTGTCCGTAAACGGGCAACTTATACCGAAGGTGGACGCCAGGTTGAACAAACTTGCGGAGTTTATGAAAATTCACATCCTCACCGCCGATACCTTCGGCAAGGCGCAGACTGAACTAAAAGGCATTAACTGCGAGATACGTATTCTGACCGGGGAAAACCACGACATACAGAAAGAAGAGTTTATAGTGAAACTCGTAGCGGACAGCGTCGTCGCTTTCGGGAACGGAAACAACGACCGCAGGATGCTCAAGGCCGTGCGGATCGGCATTGCTGTGTCAGAGGGGGAAGGCTGTTCTGTGGATGCAATCATGGCGGCGAATATCCACGTGCGTAGCGCGGTGGAGGGTCTCGACCTACTGCTGAATACGAAGCGACTCATGGCGACATTGCGGTTTTGACGAGAGGACGGCACCATGACCACATGCCCTTTTTGTACGATAGCGCTAGAAAAGATCATTGCTCAGAGTGCACATACTTTTACAGTGAGAGACACTCTCCCAGTCTCTCCCGGCCACACGCTGATCGTGCCGAAGCGTCATATCGCCTCGATATTTGAGGCCACGAAGGATGAAGTAGCTGCATTATGGCAATCCTTGGAGAATGCGAGAACCTCCTTGTTCAAGGAATTCTCTCTCGACGGCTTCAATATAGGCATCAACGACGGTCTTGCATCAGGTCAGACCATTCTGCACCTGCACATTCATCTTATTCCCCGGTACAATGGTGATATGCCCGACCCGCGAGGCGGCATCCGGTGGATTTTTCCGGACAAAGCGGTTTATTGGAAAGACTGAACATCCATCAGGTTAGAAGAATCTTATTGCAGGCGGAAATATTTTTTGCTAAAGTAGTGAGCGAGGTTTTTGAATAATGAACTATCTAATCATCGGCGCCGGCGGATTCGTCGGCGCAATTACCCGGTATATACTCGCTGTCTGGATCGGTCAGCGCTGGGGCCGGAGTTTTCCGCTCGGCACGTTCGTCATCAACATCACCGGCAGCTTTCTCATCGGACTTCTCATGACCTTGATGGCGGAACGTTTTACGGAAAACCCACAGTGGCGGCTGCTGCTCGTCGTCGGTTTCCTCGGGGCTTATACGACGTTTTCCACGTTCGAATACGAGACCGGCGGGCTGCTCCGCGATGGAGAATGGCTTTACGCGGGCATCAATGTAATCGGAAGCGTGTTCGTGGGATTCATAGCGTTGAAACTCGGAGAAGTTCTCGCCAGGAGTATTTAGAGGAGATGATATGGTAAAAAGCGGCCCGGCAAAAAAACTTACAATCTACGTTGACGAAGGGGACAAGCTCCATGGAAAGCCCGTCTACGAGATTCTCCTGGATATTTTCTTCAAACGTAAAATTGCGGGCGCAAGCGTGTTCCGTGGCATCGAGGGTTACGGGAGCGACGGCGTGTTTCACTCCGCTAAAATCCTTGAACTCTCTACGACCCTGCCGGTCAAGATCGAGGTCGTGGATTCGGAAGACATGATCAACGACGTGCTGCCGGATGTGATCTCGATCGTTGAAAAAGGGCTCGTCGAAGTGAGTGACACGAACGTCATCAAGTGCTGCGAGCGGAAGAAGTAGCGCACTACCTGCATGAATATCCAATCCCTGGACACCCAACTGCTGCTCCTCATTAACCACGGCACTGAAAATAGACTGTTCGATATTTTGATGCCGGCACTCTCCCATCAAGGCTATCTCCTGGTCCTCCCCTTCCTTCTCTATCAGTTCGCAAGAGGTCGCACTCGGAAAAATGTCCGGGGAGAAAGATTTCTGGCGGCGGCGCTCTGGACCATGGCGATCGCCTGCTGCGCCGCGTATTGTGCGGGATGGGCGGAAGACGTCATAAAGGTCGCGGCCGCCCGCATAAGACCGTGCAGGGCAATCGATACGATCAGGCTCATCACCGCCTGCCCCAAATCATATTCCATGCCTTCGGGCCATGCGATAAGTTCTTTTGCCTTTGCCGTGCCCCTGTTTTATCTTACCCGGGAATACCTATCAGCAGCGTGGAGAATGTATCCACTTATCCTCGCGTCGTTGATCGCATTTTCAAGACTGTATCTTGGGGTCCATTATCCTACGGATGTTCTGGCGGGAGTATTTCTGGGGTCGATGATCGGGCTGGCTCTCTCGATACTGTATCAGGTAATCGGCACGAAAGCGTTTATGAAGCGAAAAAAATGACGTTTTACGATTTCACTCCGCACTCCGAACTCCCCACTCCACACTGCCGCGCATTACTCTTTCCACCCATGATTGCCGATAAGGGGCACGAACACACAGGGGACACTCCGCTCAACGATTGTCCCGTCAGCTGTTTTGGTCACTTTCTTAAGCTCCTGTCCGTACCGGTCTCCCACGGGAATCACCATTCTGCCGCCCTCTTTGAGCTGTTCCACAAGCGGCGCCGGAATGTCGGGCGAGCCTGCCGTCACCATGATGGCGTCGAAGGGCGCCATTTCCTTCCATCCGTACGTGCCGTCGTACACCTTTATTGCAACGCTTTTATACCCCAGGCGGTCCAGTGTCGCCCTGGCCTTGTCAGCCAGCGTCTTGATGCGCTCCACGGTGTATACTTTTCCGCACAACTCCGCGAGCACCGCGGCCTGGTACCCGGAGCCGGTGCCGATCTCAAGCACCCGCTCCGCTCCCGTGAGGCCGAGAAGCTCGGTCATCAGAGCTACCATATAGGGCTGTGACATGGTCTGACCATCGCCGAGCGGCAGCGCGGAGTCTCCATATACCATCCCCCGGAGGGCCTCGGGCAGAAATTCATGCCTCGGCACCTTGCGCATGGCGGCGAGGACCCGTTCGTCCTTGACCCCCCGCGCAACGATCTGCCTGTCCACCATCAGGGTGCGTTCTTTTTCGTAATTGTTCACTCGTCGCTCTTTTTGGCCGGCAATTGCCCAAAGGACAGCGTTTCCAGGGATTTCAGCCTGTCGAAGGATGCGTAGTCGGTCATGTCGAGGTGGAGCGGCGTGATGGAAACCATTTTGCGGTCGATTGCGTCGAGGTCCGTACCCTCCTCGCGCTCCCAGTCAGGTTCTCCCCCGCCGATCCAGTAATACTTTTTCCCGCGCGGATCAATGCGTTCCACCGTCATCTGGTGATAGATGCGCTTTCCAAGGCGGGTAATGCGCGTACCCAGCATTTCAGAAAGAGGAAGGTTCGGAACATTGATGTTGAGAAGCGTGCCCGAAGGAAGTCCCTGCTCCATGACCCTCCGGGCGGTGCAGAGAGCGACCTCCGCCGCATCGGCAAAACGGAAGTCTTCCCGTCCGTTCATCGAAATGGCAAAGGACGGGATCCCGAGGAGAATGCCCTCGATGGCCCCGGCAACGGTCCCCGAATACGTGACATCGTCCCCAAGGTTGGGCCCTTTATTGATGCCTGAAACAACGAGGCGCGGGGTCTCTTTGAGCAAACCCTTGACGGCAATATTCACGCAATCGGTCGGCGTACCGTTCACGCTGTAGACCTGGTCCCTGATCTCCTCGATCAGGAGCGGCCGGTGAAGCGTCATGGAATGGCCTGCCGCGCTCCGCTCGCGGTCGGGAGCAACGATAACCACGGTGTCCAGTTCGCGCAGACGCTTGGCCAGCATCTGAATGCCCGGTGAATATACTCCGTCATCGTTCGTTACGAGGATCATATGTTATCAACCTCTGACTAAATTATGTGTTTGTTCTCTTCACGTTGGTTATACAATAAAAAGACGGGAATTGTAAAGCGGAAAGAGGGACAGGTTGAAACAGACTGTCAACGGATGTGACGATACTGTGCAGAATCGAGTGATTGCGCCTTGCCGCCGCCAAATTGGGTAATGATCGTAAGTGCCGGAGCAATGCCGTATTATTATCTCTTCTTCTTTTTGGCTCGCTTTGCTTTACTTGGCACACCTGTAAGGGAACGAATTCTGCTTTCAAAATCTTTATACTCTTCTCCAACGCCGCTCGCTATTTGAGACAAACGATAGAACCTATTTGTGGAGGGGGATTCTTTTTTCGCAGTCAACATATCTATTCGGTCAACATTGACAACAGTCCAGCACTCGGAATATCCATGCGCCTTGGCTTTTTGATGGCTCTTTTCCGCTTCGCCGATTCGGTTGTGAATGTTCGAAAAATCAGTTCCACCTTTTATTTCAATTGCAATGATATTCCGAAAGTCATCGACACCAGGTGTCAATTGTTCTCGGATAATAATGTCTGGGTCCGAAGCAAATTCAATAAATACTTTTCTTGACGCCGCATTCAAAATTTCAATTACTCTCGAAGACGTACTGGTTACATTATCATCAACTATTTCTTTGACGGCATCAAATACAAGAACAATTCCCCGAGCGCCTTTTTTTACGTTAGCCCCGCCTCTTAACTGAGGACCGAGTGTCAGAAGGGTCAAGTCATCCAGGAAGGACTTCGTCAGGGAAGTATCGAGAATGGAATTCAGCAAGTAGGACGCCGCGTTATTCAAACCCACGCATAAATCTTCAAGCAATTTTTCACATGCAGGCGATAACTGGCCCGTTTCCTCCATTGCTTTGAATTTACCACAGCCGGTATCCGCCGTATAAAAGGTTTTTTGGCTATAACCCAGCAGTAAGCGATAGTAGCCGAGCAATTGAGGATTTGATCGAAGTATGGTTGGAGTGGAAAATATTATTTCCCCGCGAAGTCCCTTTGAGGCAAGGAGAGACAGATCGTCCTCAGGCGCCAATCGAGATAGTTCTTTGTCCAAAGAACGTACTGTCAGCTTCTTTACAGTAGAAAAAAGGGCCTCCTGTAGATAGGTATCCCGCAGCTGCACAAGTGCAGCTGCAAAATCCACTTGCAGGTCAGGCTTATTTAGAGTTATTGCCGCCATTTGTGCCGTTATTCGAAGCTATCCTTTTCTCCGCCAGTGCTATATATGCCGGATGCAATTCAATTCCTATGTATTTTCGTCCAAGGCGATGACAAACAACTCCGACCGTTCCCGAACCAAAAAATGGATCAAGAATATAATCGCCTTTTCGGCTGCCAGCCATAATGCATGGCTCTACCAGCTTTGAAGGAAAAGTCGCAAAGTGGGCATCTTTAAATGGCTCAGTATTTATATCCCAGACACTGCGACGGTTTCTTTTCCCTTTACCATCATCGCGTAGTTCTTTTAACGATTCATAATCGTAGTAATACTTTTCATTTTTTGAAAACATAAAGATATACTCGTGTGATCGCGTAGGACGATCTTTGACGCTCTCTGGCATCGCATTCGGTTTATTCCATATGATATCACTGCGTAAAAACCAGCCATCCTGCTGTAAAGCAAGTGCCAGCCTCCAGGGAACGCCTATTAGATCCTTGGGCTTCAACCCTTCTGGTGTATCCGGCCTTGTTGACATCGCACGTGCTGGGTTCTTCTTATCTGGCGCCCTCCAGCCGCGATTGCCGCTTGTGTAACCGTCACCAATATTGAGCCACACTGTCCCAGTCGGTTTGAGGACACGATAAATTTCGCGAAAAACAGTGACCAGCCGATTAATGAATTGCGGTAATGTCTCCTCAAGCCCAATCTGACCTTCGATATGATAATCCCGCAAGCCCCAATAAGGAGGAGATGTAACAACGCACTGAACAGACTCTTTAGGCAATCGTGTGAGAATAAGATGAGCATCGCCCTGGAATATAACAGAATTCTCCAGTTTTATTTGAGGAAGGTACTCTCGTGCCGTTTCTCTAATGACAAGCGCTTTGGCCATTTGTGTCAATATCCCGATTTCTCGTTACAGGATGCAAAGCTGATTATGAAAGGAATCAATCAAGGCTATTTTGCGTTAGATTATTATATAGACACTCAATTTATTGTCAAGTGGAAGATTAAACCCGAACAGCTTGCAACTTGAACCAAGCACGGTAACGATCACTATATTTGCGACAGTGGCGTATCTAACATAGTGATTTCCTTAATGCTTTCTCACTGGGCTACTGATGTAATTCTGATGCACTCACTATCGCTGGACAAAAAGCAAAAGCCCATAACTTTTTCAAGTTATGGGCTTCAAATATGGTCGGGGCGAGCCGATTCGAACGGCCGACCACTCGCACCCCAAGCGAGTACGCTACCAGACTGCGCCACGCCCCGATTTTCATTTTAATAGCTCAAGAATCTCCCTGAGTTCCTTCTTTGCCGTCTCGAGAACCGGCTCAAAAACATCCTTGTCCCCTTTGCCGTTCAGCTTCTTTCGCGCTCCGGAGATCGTATACCCCTCTTTATACAGCAATTGCTTTATCAGGAGAACAGCATCCAGGTCTTTTTTGCTGTAGAGCCGCTGTTTTGACTTCCCCTTATCCGGCTTGATCTGGGGGAATTCAGTTTCCCAGTAGCGCAGCACGTGTTGTTCCAGCCCGGAGATGCGGCTCACCTCGCCGATCCGGTAAAAAAGCTTATTCGGCTGCTGCTGTTGTTGTTGGGGATTCGATGACATGCTCTTTGAAAATCATGCTGGGCCTGAAACTGACAACGCTCCGCGGGGTGATCTCGATCTCCTGACCCGTCTTCGGGTTGCGACCCTTGCGCGAATTTTTCTTCCGGACCACGAAGTTGCCGAACCCCGAAAGCTTCACAGTTTCCCCGTCTTTCAGGGTCTGCTTGATCATGTCCAGGACCATCTCCACCAATTCCTCAGCATCCTGCTTCGGCAGGCCAACCTTGTCAAAAACTTCTGAGATGATATCTGCTTTCGTCATACAGACCCCCTCTTCGGAACATACTATAGAGCACAAGCGCTTCAAAGTCAAGGCAAAATTCAAATTTATCAAACCAGAACTGAAAGGTCCCCGGCATCCAAATGCTTGACTTTATATGCCTCTGTGATATTCTCATTAGTATGAATCCGCTGCCCGCAAACACGATCGCGCTCTGGCCCCTTGGAATATACTTCCTCGCCGTGGTTCTTATCGTATCAATCATGATAACGCTCTCATCAATGCTCGGTGAGCGGCACCGCGAAAAGCAGACAGACGAACCCTATGAGTCCGGCATCGTGTCCACCGGCACTGCACGGGTCCGCTTCGACATCAAGTTCTACCTGATCGCCATGTTCTTCGTCATTTTCGACCTTGAAGCGGTCTTTATTTTCGCCTGGGCCGTATCTGTCCGCGAGACCGGCTGGCCAGGCTATGGTGAAATGATGATTTTCATCGGAATCCTGACCGCGACCCTCGTTTACCTCTGGCGGATCAATGCGCTGGAATGGGGGTCGTTTGTAAAACGAGTCAGAAAACCATGATCATCTGTACCGGGTTTTCCGCTCCTTTGTCCCGACTACGAACTATACTATATGAACTATTCTCTTAACAAGCCTGACCATGCGTCCGCCGAAGAAGCGGTGCGTCAAAGCCTGGTCCTGACGACGATGCAGGACATGCTCGCCTGGGGCAGGAAAAATTCTATATGGCCTTTCAATTTCGGCCTTTCCTGCTGCTATGTGGAGATGGCTACCAGCCTCACGAGCAAGTACGATCTCGCGCGCTTCGGCGCCGAGGTGATCCGCGGCACGCCGCGGGAAGCGGATATGATGATCGTCGCGGGCACGGTGTTCATCAAGGTGGCGCCGGTCATCAAGCGGCTCTACGAGCAGATGATGGCGCCGCGCTGGGTCATTTCCATGGGTTCCTGCGCAAACTCCGGCGGCATGTACGATATCTACAGCGTGGTACAGGGCGTGGACAAATTCCTCCCTGTTGACGTCTATGTGCCCGGCTGCCCTCCCCGTCCCGAAGCATTCATGGAAGGGCTGCTGATGCTGCGCGAACAGGTCGGAAAGGAACGAAGACCTTTGAGCTGGGTCGCGGGACCGCAGGGTATCGTGCAGGCCGACAAGCCGTGCATGCGGGACCTGAAGCGCGAGGAACGCCGGAAATCGACGATTTTGCGATCGCCGGATGAGGTGTAGCCTTTGATCATCGACGATCTCAAAAGCGCCTTCGGCGAATCCATCCTCGCCGTGCAGCAAACGCGCGACAACATGCCCACACTCTGGGTGGGCCGCGATAAGATCAACGATGTTCTGAGACACCTTAAAACAGGTGTAGACCGTCCCTATTCCATGCTCTATGACCTCACGGCCATTGACGAACGGGTGCGAACTCATCGGGCAGGTCAACCGGAAAGCGATTTTACCGTTGTCTATCATCTTCTTTCTTTTGACCGGAACGAAGACATCAGAATCAAAGTCCCGCTGCTTGGAGAAGCTCCCTCCCTTCCCACCATTACCGGCATCTGGCAATCGGCGAACTGGTACGAACGCGAAGTTTGGGACCTCTTCGGCATAACGTTCAACAATCATCCGCATTTATCAAGAATACTGATGCCGCCCACCTGGAAAGGCCATCCCCTGCGCAAGGACCATCCCGCGCGGGCCACGGAGATGGGACCGTTCCAGTTGCCTGACGAGAAAGAAGCGGCGGAACAGGCGGCGCTCAAGTTTAAGCCGGAAGAATGGGGAATGACACGCGAGACCGGGGACACGGACTTCATGTTCCTGAACCTCGGACCCCAGCACCCCGGCACCCACGGATTGATCCGTTTCATCCTCCAGCTCGACGGCGAAGAAATCAGGGACTCGGTACTGGATATTGGCTACCACCACCGGGGCGCGGAAAAAATGGGCGAACGCCAGTCCTGGCACACCTACATACCCTATACCGACCGCGTTGACTACCTGGGCGGAGTTATGAACAACATGGCCTACTGCCTCGCTGTTGAGAAGCTTGCGGGCATCGAGGTCCCTGACCGGGCAAAGACCATCCGAGTGATGATGGCGGAGCTCTTCCGCATAGCCAGTCATCTTGTCTGGTACGGCACTTTTGCCCAGGATGTTGGCGCATTGTCTCCAGTCTTCTATATGTTCACTGACCGCGAACGCATCTTCGACATTGTCGAAGCCGTCTGCGGCGGACGCATGCATCCGGCGTGGTTCCGGATCGGCGGCGTGGCCATGGATTTGCCAAAGGGATGGGACGGGCTTGTGCGCGGCTTTTTGAAGTACCTGCCTCCGAGGCTCAAGGAATACGACAGCATCGTGATGCAGAACAGCATCTTCAAGGCCCGCACCAAGGACATCGGCGCCTATACGAAGGAAGAAGCCATCGACTGGGGAGTGACCGGTCCGGGTCTCCGGGCCTGCGGATATGATTGGGACTTCAGGAAAAAGAGGCCCTACTCCGGGTACGAGAACTTCGAGTTCGACATCCCCACGGCAACGCATGGCGATTGCTATGACCGGGGCGTCGTGCGCGTTGAAGAAATCCGCCAGAGCCTGCGCATTATCGAGCAATGCGTGAACAATATGCCGTCGGGACCGTACAAATCCGGACATAGGCTCACGACTCCTCCACGCAAGGAGCGCACCATGCACGATATCGAGACGCTCATCAACCACTTTCTCGGTGTAAGCTGGGGCCCGGTGGTCCCGGCCGGCGAAGCGTTCATGGGCATTGAGGCAACCAAGGGAAACAACGGATACTATCTCATCAGCGACGGCAATACGATGTCCTACCGCACGCGCATCAGGACCCCTTCGTTCGCCCATATGCAGATGGTTCCGAAGATCAGCAAAGGATTGATGATCGCTGATCTGCTCGCGATCATCGGGAGTGTTGATTTTATATTGGCGGATTTGGATAGGTAAGGGATAGTACAAAGTACAGGGTTCAGGGTTCAGGGTTCAGGGTTCAGGGTTCAGGGTTCAGGGTTCAGGTTTCAGGGTTCGGAGTTCGGAGTTCAGGGCATCCTTATGTTGTCAGAACAAGTAAAACAGAAAATCAATGCCGAGCTGGCACACTGCGTGACGAAGCAGTCAGTGGCCATCGATGCGCTGAACATCGTACAGCGCCATCAGGGCTGGGTATCGGACGAGGGCCTCCGGGAAGTTGCGCGAATGCTTGAAATGACGCCTGTTGAGCTTGATGCCGTTGCCACGTTCTACAGTTTCATTTTCCGGAAGCCCGTGGGCAGGCACGTGATCCTCGTGTGTGACAGCATCAGTTGCTGGGTCATGGGACACAACCCGTTATTGGTTTATTTGAAGACGAACTTCGGCATTCGGTTCGGAGAAACAACAGAAGACAAGCGTTTCACACTCCTCCCCGTCTCCTGCCTCGGGGCCTGCGAGCGCGCTCCTGCCATGATGGTGAATGACGATCTGTACGGACCGGTAACCCCTGAGATGATGGAAAAGATACTGAAGAAGTACGTTTAAATATTTGACAGGATAACATGATTGACAGGATAAAATCTTGCGTTGTTGTTCATCCGCCTTTATCCTGTAATCCTGTCTAAAAAGGTTTTAACTCTTTTATGGATAAACCATTAACCAAGAATATCCGTCCCGGCCAGGAACCTCTTTCGTTAAAAGAGTACGAGAAGGCAGGCGGCTACCAGTCCGTGCGTAAAGCGCTTGCGATGTCCCCTCAGGACGTCCAGAACATCGTCAAGGCATCGAACCTGCGCGGCCGCGGCGGCGCCGGCTTTCCCACAGGCGCGAAGTGGAGCTTTGTGCCCATGGGGAAAGATGCGCCGCGGCCCAAGTATCTGGTCGTGAATGCCGACGAAATGGAGCCGGGAACGTTCAAAGACCGCATCCTGCTTGAAGGCGACCCGCACCAGATCATCGAGGGTGTGATCACCAGCGCCTATGCCATTGAGGCGGAGCAGGCATTCATCTTCATCCGCTGGGCATATAAACTGGCGGCGCGCCGGCTTGAAGCGGCCGTAGCCGAAGCATATGAGCACAACTATCTCGGCAAGAACATCCTCGGCTCGGGCTTCAATCTCGACCTCCGCATCCACGTGAGCGCGGGCCGCTATATCTGCGGCGAAGAAACCGCGCTTTTGAACGCTCTTGAAGGGAAACGCGCCACACCGAGAGCAAAGCCGCCCTTCCCCCAGGTCTGCGGGCTCTTCGGCAAGCCGACGATCGTGAACAACGCGGAAACGATCGCGAACATTCCCCATATCGTGAACAACGGACCTGAATGGTTCAAGAGTTTAAGCACAAGTCCTGATGGCGGGACCAAGTTGTACGGCGTCAGCGGCAGGGTAAAGAAGCCCGGGGCATGGGAACTGCCCATGGGCGTCACCGTCCGCGAACTGCTTGAGAACCATGCAGGCGGGATGCAGGACGGCTACACCTTCCGTGGCCTGCTCCCCGGGGGCGCTTCAACCGACTTTCTGGTGGCCGAGCATCTTGATGTGAAGATGGACTTTGATTCGGTGATGAAAGCCGGCAGCAGAATGGGCACCGGAACCATGATCGTGCTCGACAACAGGACCTGCCCTGTCGGGTTTGTCCATAATCTTGAAGTCTTTTTCAGACGCGAGTCCTGCGGCTGGTGCACGCCCTGCCGCGAAGGCCTGCCGTGGATAGAGAAGCTGCTCCGTGCGATCGAGAACGGTGAAGGAGAGCCCGGCGACATCGAGCTTCTGGCGCAACAGTGCAAGCTGCTCGGTCCCGGCAATACCTACTGCGCGCTCGCCCCGGGAGCTGTGGAGCCGCTCCAGAGTGCGATCAAGTATTTCCGGGAAGACTTTGAGAAGCACATACGGGATAAGAACTGCCCGTGGACAAAGGCTCAGACAGGATAACAGGATTGACAGGATAAAGTCTTGCCCGTAGTTCATCCGCATTTATCCCGTTATCCTGTCAAAAAGGTTTTATGCTGACAATTTACATCGACAATAAACCCCATCAAGTTAAGGAAGGGCAGAACCTCCTGCAAGCCTGCCTCTCGCTGGGGTTCGACCTCCCCTACTTCTGCTGGCACCCTGCCCTGCACTCCGTGGGCGCGTGCCGTCAATGCGCCGTCAAGGTATTCAAGGATGACAAGGACACGCGCGGCAGGATCACCATGTCCTGCATGACCCCGGTGGCTGAGGGTATGCGATTGTCCGTTGACGATCCTGATGCGCGGGCCTTCCGGTCGAGCGTGATCGAATGGCTCATGTTGAACCATCCCCATGACTGCCCGGTCTGCGACGAAGGGGGCGAGTGCCATCTTCAGGACATGACGGTCATGACCGGCCATAATGAGCGTCGGACGCGATTCAAAAAACGCACGCACCGGAACCAGGACCTCGGCCCCTTTATCAATCATGAGATGAACCGCTGCATCCAATGCTACCGTTGTGTCAGGTTCTATCGTAATTATGCGGGCGGCCGCGACTTTAACGTCTTTGCATCACACGATAACGTTTATTTCGGAAGGCACGAAGAAGGCGCGCTCGAAAGCGAGTTCAGCGGAAACCTGGTCGAAGTCTGCCCTACCGGTGTTTTTACCGACAAAACGCTTAAACAACACCCCACGAGAAAGTGGGACCTGCAGACCGCACCGTCGATCTGCGTTCATTGCGGCATCGGGTGCAACACGATCCCGGGTGAACGATACGGCAAACTCCGCAGGATCCTGAACCGATACAACCATGAGATCAACGGCTATTTTCTCTGCGACCGCGGCAGGTTCGGATATGAGTTCGTGAACAGCGGACGCAGGATCAGGAAGGCACTTCTCAAAACAACAACACAGGAAGGCCAAAGACCTGCGGAGAAGACCGTTGCGATCAACAAGATCAAAGAAATGCTATCCCAAAGCAAAGGCATAATCGGCATCGGTTCTCCCCGGGCATCGCTTGAATCTAACTTCGCCCTTCGCACCCTTGTCGGTCCTGACAACTTCTATTCGGGCCTGTCCGATCAGGAACATAAACTCGCGGGGATCATCATTGACATCCTTCAAAAAGGTCCTGCCCGAACACCATCGCTGCATGAGATCGAGTCTGCAGATGCTATTTTTGTTCTTGGTGAAGATGTGACCAATACAGCTCCGATGCTCGCACTCTCTATCCGTCAGTCAGCGCAAAACAAACAACACGAGACCGCGGCTTCTATGAAAATACCTGTATGGGATGACAATGCGGTCAGGAATGCAGGACAGAACACAAAAACACCGCTCTACATAGCATCCGGTGTAAAGACGAAGCTGGATGATGTGGCAACAAAAACCTATCAAGCTGCCCCCGATGACATCGCGCGGCTCGGTTTTGCGGTTGCTTATGAACTGGACCAGAATACTCAACCGGTTCCCGATCTATCACCCGATATCATTGCTCTTGCCAGGGAAATAGCAGCCGCGCTCAAGAACGCAAAACATCCCGTCATCGTGAGCGGCGTCGGATCCATGAACCAGGCGATCATTGAGGCAGCAGCCAATGTTGCATGGGCTCTTTGCTCGATCGGGAATCAGGCCGGGCTCTGCTACACGGTCCTTGAATGCAATACCATGGGACTTGCTCTGATGAAGAGCAAGAACATGCAGGCGGCATTCAAAATCATCCTGGACGGTCAGGCCGATACGATGATCATCCTCGAAAATGATCTCTTTCGCAGGGCTGACGCAAAGATCGTCGATGAAGCATTGGATCATGCAAAGAACATCATCGTTATTGACCACCTGATCAATCCGACATCATCAAAAGCGAATGTCGCCCTTCCTGCGGCGACCTTTGCGGAAGCCCA
>Ga0315281_10005171_pt1 | contig 18715 bp, 20 predicted proteins | sample YL17G07_0_MG_FD_204540 | JGI IMG/M metagenome (GOLD analysis project Ga0315281, IMG submission 204540) | Sediment microbial communities from Yellowstone Lake, YNP, Wyoming, USA - YL17G07_0 | ecosystem: Environmental > Aquatic > Freshwater > Lake > Sediment | place: USA: Wyoming | collected...
ACCTATTTTAGGGAAGGCTCAACACTCAAAATTAATGAAAAAGGATGGGTTCCCATATTATTCGACACCATAACTGGCACTAACGGGCCACCCTATATTTTTTCCTCGCTTCACCGAGAATTGCTGGAATTTTATCCATCTCATTGCTAAACCCCCTTTTTTGTGTTATAAAGAATAAAAAATGACAGAGGTTTTTCGGAACCCGCAATCTTATCAGAAGAGCCAAAAAGGGTAAAACCTTGGAGGCTGGTATGATAAGAGACCAAGGAGTAAAGGCTCTTTGGACAAAGCGGGCTTCGAAAAAAAGGAAGCCCGCAAAGAGTGAGTTTCCCTCTTTGACGGGTTTTTTATTTTAACTCAAGTTCAAATGGAGGTTATTATGTCAAGAGGACGAGTAAAGTGGTTCAACGATCAAAAGGGCTTTGGATTTATTGAAGTGGAAGGAAATAAAGATGTGTTTGTTCACCACTCGGCAATCACGGGGGAGGGGTTCAAATCCCTGAAGGAGGGTGACGAGGTTGAATTCGAAACCGCCCAGGGCCCCAAAGGCCCTAATGCCACTGAGGTAAGAGTAGTTTGATTAAGTAGAATTGATATTTTTTGAGCCCTCAAAGAGAAGCCAGCGGATGGGTTGGCTTCTCTTTCTTTACCCCGTTAGAAAGTAGAAGACTTTCTAACGGGGTTTACAAAATTTTGGGCATCCGTTTTCCATCTTTCAACAGAACTTACCTTTAAAAAAAATTGGTGGGAGGTAGATTCTAAAGCATTTTAACGTATTTCTCTACATTTGCCGCTTCTTTAAAAATGACCAACCGATGGCAAGTTGTTTCAGGAACAACGTCCCTTTCTTAGTTCCAACGGGAAAAATCAGCCGCCGCTGGAAGCGGTTATGTTTATTCTTTGAGCCGTTCAATTTCCTGTTTTATCTCGGCAATTACTTCTTTGTTTCTAATCCCTTTTTTTCCCAACCTTGGATGAGAAAATGTAGAAAACCTTGCCGCCATATTGCTTTGTAAACTTCTCATGAGTTTTGAGCTGTAGTTCCTTTTCTTTAAAAATTTGTGATAACTGTATCCCTTGATTGACCGGTTTTATTTGTATCCCGATATAGTTGTCTCTGATTCTTATGAAGAAATCGACATTAAAAAGTCTGCCCCATTCATCAGGAGCAGGTTCAATCTTAACCTGGAGTTCTTTTCCCAACTGTTCGTAGATGGTCTTGATTTCGGTCATGTAACCATCGAATGTACGTTGGTTTCCTTGCTACAACATTTATTTTTATGTTGCTGCATCGAAATAAACCTTTATTGAAAGTTAACCAACCACTGATTAATATTTTTCATTGCTGAAAACGAAGAAATATTTTCGTCTCCATCCTGTGGATTGTTGGTTGGAATATACATATTTTATGAGAATTGGTCAACTGAAACTTTCGGAAAGAAAAAAACATTTTGAAATGCCCGATTAAGCCCTCAGTATTGGATAGGAGAATGGGAGAAGATAACTCCCTGGTTATCCAGTCGTTGCCTTCATATCGTATAATATCTTGACATTTTATACGATGGTATCGTATAGCGTTTTCCATTGAAGATATCCTTTACCGCTCACGATGTGGAAAAACAAATGTTAAAATATTGGCCCCCGAAAAGGTTTATGCTGCCGATTTAGGGGTAAGAACGCTTTACACGGGTTTCAGAGACATCGGCAGTTTGTTCGAAAACTATGTGTATCTGAAGATTAAGCACTTGACCCGTGCTATGTCTATAAGGATGGGTCAGAAATTGATTTTCTGACTTCGGAAAAAACATTGATTGAGGTCAAATATCATAGTCCGATGACTAAGAAGCAACAAAACCTCTTCAACACTTATCCGCCTAAAAAAAGGTGACCCTTGCCGGCATCAAGGATCTGGAGGGACTCAAGCTTTGAGAGGTGAAAAGATAGGAGATGGGTGCCCCCCATCTCCAGGAAGGAATAGTTACTAATGGGTCCATAATAGAGCAGACATACACTTAGAAAATCTCTGTTAACCCCAATGCCGTTCAGTTAAAAAAAGTCCGGTCACCCTGAGCCTGTCGAAGGGTGGGCCATTCCCGTTCATGCTTCGACAAGCTCAGCACGAACGGTTTATGGGACAACCAATGTCTAAACAATTATGGACTGACTAATAAGAAGGGATGCTAACCTTTGAAGTTGACGATGACTGATAGAAAGCAAGCATAAAGAAGCCTCAGATGAACTGTCAGGTGAAGCAACAACTTTTACACCTGATCACCCTGTCTCTTCTCAAGAAATATCCTGTTGACCTCCTACCACTAATTCGGGAATCCTCAGAGTGGGTTGGGCATCGGAGACCGGAACGCCTTGACCATCTTTTCCACAGGTTCCGATTCCAAACCCGAGATCATTGCCGACCATATCAATGTCTTTCAGTACCTGCGGTCCATTGCCAATGAGAACTGCCCCACGGACCGGTTCTCCAACACTTCCTTTTTCAATCAAATATCCCTCATTGATCTCAAAGATAAAATCTCCATTGACGGTATTGACTTGTCCACCGCCCATCTTTTTCACAAACAATCCCTTTTCTACAGAATGAACAATCTCTTCAGGCTTCATCTTTCCAGGAAGGACCATTGTGTTGCTCATCCTGGGAATAGGCTTATGTTGGTAAGACTCTCTTCTTCCATTTCCACTCGATTCCACCCCATCTTCCAAAGCGGTTAGCCGATCATAAAGATATCCTTTCAAGATTCCTTCCTCCACCAGGATTGTCCTTCGAGAAGCAACCCCTTCGTCGTCAAAGGCATAGGACCCTCTTTTTTGAGGAAGGGTAGGATCATCTACCACAGTGATAAGAGAAGAACCAACTTTTTCCCCAATTTTCTTGGAATACACAGAGAGCCCTTGCTGGGCAAGATCTGCCTCCAATCCATGGCCAATGGCTTCATGGATCATCGTCCCTCCTGCTTTGCTCGATAAGACCACCGCCATTCTTCCCATCGGTGCTTTTCTGGCGGAAAGCATGAGGAGAGATCTCTTTGTGGCCGCCTCAGCCACTCCCTCTGGAGGATGAAGATCGAAGAGTTCAAAGCCCATCGTTCCTCCTACCGGTTCATATCCGGTCTGAACAACATCTCCTTTCGCAGAAACGACCTGGACAGAGAAAACGGTCCCTGCCCTCTCCCCTTCTATTAAAATCCCCTCTGAATCCGAGATGGAAAGCTTCTGATTGACATCCCGATAGAGAACTTTCACCTGCTGAACATGTGGATCGAGCCTCCGAGCCACTTCATTGGCTCGCTTCACCACCGAAACCTTTTCATCCATCGAGACTCTCTCAGGATGCTTCTGAATCGTATAAAGAGATTTGGAAATCGGACGAGACGAAAGTGTAGTTCGAGGTGACCGCGGGAGGTCAATGACCTTTTCCCCTCCGCCTTCTTTTGCAGACCGACTTATCCTTCTGGCTAAATCGAAGAGAGAATCCTTTGAGATCTCTGTTGTAAAACCATAAAATGTCTTCCTGCCAAAAAGGAGCCGAAGTCCCACACCCATATCCAAACCTGAAATGACTTTCTCGATCCGATTTTCTTCACAGATGATCACTACCGAATAGGTCTGTTCAAAAAAGAGATCTGAAAACTCCCCTCCTTCTCTCAGGACCTCACGCAGTACCTCTTGATATGGAATGTCTGCTATCATTTTCCCCCAAGCACGTTTGTAGGGGCGGCTCTCCCTGCCTGCGGTAGGCAGGTGTGGCCGCCCAATTTTGCCTGCACGCCGGTAGGCAGGGAGCCCTCGGAGAGGCTCCCCTACGTTTCTTTAAACCGAATATGGTTACGATGTGTCATTCTCGCGTAAGCGGGAATCCAGAAAGAAAGCAAACATTTAGATTCCTGCTTCCGCAGGAATGACAAAAAGGATCTAGTTAACCCGCATGAACAGAATCATCTTATCTTCTATTAATGACAAGGATACGAAGATAAGGCTTCAATCGCCATTTCCTCGCGAAGGCCTTCTAAAACTTCCTCTAAATCTTTTTCCCATCCCGGAGCCACCATCAACTCCACGATCGCCTCATGACGATCTTTAGTCCTCACGACAGCCATCCCTTCATAGGATTCGATGATGAATTTAAAATAGGCGATATCCTCTCGGCGCACCCTGAAAAATTTTGAGTGAGTATCCATCTTCCCTATTGCGGATTTCGGATTGCGGAGTTCGGAATTAAAATCCATATTGCATTATCGTTTTATATTTTTTATTCCGCATTCCGCAATCTGCATTCCGCATTTGTATCATCTCTGAGTATTCTTAATTAACGTTCCCTTGACATCCCCGAAGAGGATGACATCTTTGATCGTCCCCTCCGTGGGATAAAGTTCTTTCGATAACCATCCTTCAATGAGACCTTCTTTCGAGTGAGTGATTTCTGGATCCAAATAAAGTTTGACGAAATATTCTTTTCCATCTTTTAGCTTCTCAGATTTTTTTCTCTTCTCCTCTTCCTCTTTTGAAGCCACCCTCACTTCATAACTGGAAGGGCCTTTCTTGGGAAAAGTGGCTACCATATACTTTCTACCCCTCTCAATCCCCCCATAAACACCATAACGAAAATTATAAGCGGCGGTGAGGAAATCATCATAGACCATTCCTGGAGGAATCTCCTCTTCTGTCTTCACTTTGGTGCCATCCTTTCTTTGCTTCACCTGAATCCATTTTCGCTTTTGATAATCGAAGAAGTGGGTTCGCCTCCTCAATTTGTTCCCAATCTTCACACCTTCTTCGAACGATAGGGATCGGAGGCGTCTCCCCCCATCTATTTCTTCCATGATGGAGCGATAGGTGTCCGCTCGATAACGAGCTACCCATCCCAGGACGCCCAAGGTCTCTCCTTGAAGGGTGGCGAGATAACGGCCCTTTCCCCCCATTTCCTTGAAGCTTAATTTCCCCAAAGCTACTTTATTAAACAACCAGACTCCAATTTCGTAGGAAAGCTCCTCCCCTTTGAAGAATTCGCCAATGGAGTTTTCCTCTTTTTTTGGAAGAACAGGGGGATCTGCCCATGTCTCCCGAACGTGGAGGGGAAAAGAGGAGAGGAGAGGAAGTCCCAAAAGATATCTTAAAAAAAGTCTTCGGGTCACAAAATTCATCGTTTTCTTAACCATGGAATGATGGAATGTTGGAATACTGGAATAATGGATACTAAATCTTAACTTCTCTTAACCCACTATTCCAATTTTCCCTGTCTGCCGACAGGCAGGCATTGTTCCAATATTCCGCGAAGCATCAGATATGCAGTTCAATCACATCTCCTTCGTTGACGAGATAATCCCGCTTAGCCATTTGTCCATCGAATTTTCCAGAACCCCATATCTTTGCATATCGAAGTTTGGCAACGAAATCTTTATGGATAGAGAGGGCAACGTCTCCCACCGTGCTACCCTTCTTAAGAATCACAGGTTCCGTCAGATCTGGTTCCTTTCCGGGAACCTTTGTATAGACCCGGATGATGTCGAGGATTTGATAAATCTCCTTTTTCAATTCATCAAAATTCATTCTTTCTTTGGCAGAGATGGGCAGGATGGGGAAGGTGTTTCTGAAATAGTCCTCAAATTTCTGATAAGCTCCCATTGCTTTTTTAGCATCGCATTTATTCCCGACAAGGAGTGCCCGCAGAGAAACCCATCCCACCTCCAAAGAGGGAATCGGTCCTTTCCCGACCACCTTTATTCTCATGTCACTCAACTTTTCCAAAAGGATCTCCATTTGGAAGACAGGGTCTTCCGTTAGATCAACCAAGAGAAGGAGGGCATCTGCATTTCGAATTAGGTTTGGGAATCCAGGTTCGATATGATCCAATTGAATGGGAGGAGTATCCACCAATTGAATCTGCAGATTTTCAAACTTCATCATTCCGGGAATGGGCTTCTGGGTTGTGAAAGGGTAGTTACCCACCTCCGAAGAGGCATTGGTGATTTGGGAGAGAAGGCTTGATCTACCGGAATTGGGAAGCCCCAAAAGAACGACTTGATCAGCTCCCTCTCTTTTAATATTATAGGCTTGCTCTGCCCTCCCGACGGTAGGTCTCTTCTGGAGTTCCTCCTTTAATTTAGCCATTCGGCTTTTCAGTTGCCCCCGAAGTTTCTCAGTCCCTTTATGTTTTGGGATGATGGCCATCATCACTTCGAGAGCTTTTATCTTCTCTGGCGTGGTTTTGGCCTGCTTGAACTTAAGCTCTGCCTCTAAATATTGGGGGGTAAGATTCGCTGGCATATCTTTTAAAATTTACCGATGGGCGACGGAAGGCCGCTTCACCACTTGCAGAGAGATGAAGGACGACCGTTCACTTCGCTCACTAAGACGATAGACGACCTTATTTACAAAAAGTATCTGCTCTTCGTTCCATAGTAATGAGCATTGCAAAGATATGTTCGTATTTGTCATCCAATTTTTCGAAAATTTGCTTATTGATATAATTGCACATCAATGCGAATTCTAACCATGTTTGGGTTTCTGCTGCCTCTTGTTCTGCATCTGATAATTTATTGATGAATACTGCCTTGTACCTCCGTTTCCGCCATCCCTCCGCGAGATTCGTGCATACAGATCTCGAAGATCTTCTGATCTGATCGGTTAAAGAATATTTTTCCTCTACTGGGAAATTTTTGGATATCTCGAATATTTCCATCGCCGTATCGAATGCAAGTCGATAAACCTCTAACTCTCTTACACTCCCTATCCTTTTCGTCTTTCGTCCTTCGTTCGTCATCCTTTAGCTTTCCTTTCTTCGTCCTTCGTCCCTCGTCTGTCGTCTATCATCCTTCGGCCATTAGATCCCTTGAACCCTTTTCATTCAAAAATCACAACTTATAAAGTTTTTCTTTCAAAAAGATCTCCAGCACCTTTGGGTCGAATTGTTTCCCCTTGTATTTCTCCAATTCCAAAAGAATGTCCTCAAGGGACATGGCCCCCCGATGGGGTCTTAGACTCGCCATCGCATCGAAGGCATCTGGAACGGCGATGATCCTCGCCTCCAAGAGGGATGCCTTCTCCCGTCAAACCATCTGGATATCCTTTCCCATCAAAATGCTCATGATGATTACGAATCATGGGAATTTTATCCTTAAAAAATTCGATCCCCTCCACAATCTTTACACCGATCAATGGATGCTCCTGAATCGCCTGATACTCTTCGGGGGTTAGGGCCCCAGGTTTCCGGAGAATCTCGTCTTTAATCCCAATCTTGCCGATGTCATGGAGGAGCGCTCCGTATTCCAGGATCTCCATCCTCTCCTCTGTAAATCCCAATGAAGTGGCGATCCGCAAACTCATTCGTCTCACTCGATCGGAGTGGCCTCGGGTGTAAGGATCTTTGGCATCGAGCGCCTCTGCAAGAACCTTGACCGAATCTAAATAGGCCTTTTTCAAAGTGCGATAAGCAAGTTGAAGTTTTTCAGTCCTTTCCTCCACCAATTTCTCCAGATTTTTATGGTAGACATCAAGCTCCTCCTCCAACCTTTTTTTCTCCAGGGCCTTTTTAACACTAAGGGCGACCAATTCCAGGTCGGCTGGCTTGATAATTAAATCGTAGGCCCCAAGGCGCATGGCCTCCAGGGCCAGATCGATCTCGGGATAAGCAGTAACGATGATCACGAGCATATTGGGGTGCATCGCCTTCACTTTCTTTAGAAGTTCAATCCCATCCATCTCCGGCATTTTGATATCGGAAATGATCAGGGAAAAACTATCTTTATAAAAATAATTGAGGGCCTCCTTCCCATTATGGGCCGTCATACATGAATACCCTTCTCGGGTCAGCCTTCGTGCCAGGATACTACAGATAACCTCTTCATCATCTACAACCAAAATTCGGTCTTCCAAGGATGCCCCCCTTTCTTTTGCTCCTCCACCTCTCACAACGATATATTTTATAAGAAATTGCCAAACAGTCAACCCTGTTGGGAGTTTAGAATGAGAAGAACTCAGGAGAAACTGATTCTCATTGATTTAAATCCCAATTTTTGATAGAAATACCTTTCAAGGAGTTACCTATGGAATCTATGAAAATATTGGTCGTCGATGATGAAGCCCTCATCCGGGACATGATTAAAAGAGGTCTTTCCCAGATGGGAGGATTTAGTGTGGAGGTCGCCCAAAGTGGTCCTGAGGCCATCGAAAAGATGGAAAAGGATGTCTTCGATTTAGTATTGACCGACCTAAAGATGCCGGAAATGGATGGCCTCGAACTCCTGAAGACGATCAAAGGAACAAGGCCGGAAATAATGGTCATCATGATGACGGCTCATGGATCAATCGAAACGGCTGTCGAGGCGATGAAGATCGGAGCGGATGACTATATTACCAAGCCCATTGACTTTAATGACCTCCTCCTCCACATCTCCAAAGTCCAAAAAGAAAGTCTCCTCCTCAGAGAAAATCGACTTCTGAGGATGGAGGTGAGGAAAAAATTTGAGTTCAACAATATTATTGGAAAAAGCAAGAAGATGCAGGAGATTTTCTCTCTGATCGAAAAAGTTGCCCTTGGAAGCAGTACGGTGATGATCTATGGAGGAAGTGGAACCGGCAAAGAACTGGTGGCGAAGGCCATCCATTATAACAGCCCAAGGGCGGATCGGCCTTTCATCCCTTTCAATTGCGGAGCGATCCCTGAAACGTTGGTAGAAAGCGAACTTTTTGGCCATACCAAGGGCGCTTTCACTGGAGCGATCCAGGCGAAGAAGGGTTTGTTCGAAGAGGCCAACGAAGGGACACTCTTCCTGGACGAGATCTCCTCGATCCTCCCCTCTGTTCAGGTCAAACTCCTAAGAGTCCTTCAGGAGAAGGAGTTGATGAAGGTGGGGAGTACAGAAAGAACAAAGATTGATGTCCGAATGATTGCAGCCACCAATGAGAATCTGGAAGAGAATATGAAGCAGGGGAAATTTCGGGAAGACCTCTTCTATCGTCTTCATGTCTTCCCTATTTTTCTTCCCGATCTGAAAGGCAGAAAAGAAGACATTCCTTTACTCGCTTACCATTTTCTTGATCGCTACTCCAAAGAAGCAAAAAAAGAGATCAAGGGTATCTCAAAAGGGGCGATGAAACTTCTTTTAGAATATCATTGGCCGGGGAATGTCAGAGAATTAGAAAATACCATCGAAAGGGCTGTGATCATGACCGATCAGGATACCTTGGTGCCCAATGACTTCCCCAAAGACCTGATGGAAGGATTCTCAGAGATGATTAAAAGAGGAGTGAAGGATCGTAAATCTCTTGATGATATCAAGTCCGAATATATAAAAGAAATACTAAAAGAGGTCGGTGGAAACAAAAGAATCGCCTCAGAAATCCTTAGGGTCAATCCGAGAACCCTGTATCGCTTCGAGAAAAAGGGCCAGCCTAATTGAATCCCCAACTTCATTCTCTATTTAAACCAATGGATAGATCAGGGTGGTCTGTCATATGAAGGGAATGCGACTACTCATGACTTTGTTGTTAGTTTTGCCCCCTCTCTTTTTCGGGGACTCCTTGGCCCTCACCAATGAAGAGGCGACTAATATTTTAAAAGAATTAATTAAAACGGAATTTAAAATCTTGGAAATCAGGGAAGCTCCTTTGGAAGGGTTCTGGGAGGTTGTCAGTGAGGTAGGTCATGAGAGAATGATTATTTACCCCGTTGTTGCATAAAGATGTGGTTGAATCAACTGCATGCCTCCATCAAAAGGCTGTTTCTACCTTTTTGCCGCCGGCCCAGGCTCCGCCCCAGAGGGGCTTCTGCCCCGGAGGGAGGGCCTCATGGCCCGGAGGGAGGATAACTTCCCCTGTGGAATAAGAATCATATTCGATAGCATCACGTATTATTTGCTCCACTATTGGGAGTTTTATCTTTCCAGAGAAGATGTAAAACCTCTTCCACAGGGTCACTCTTGGATTGATCCAGGTGACGACATTGATTTGACAGCCATCCCTCTCTGGGTAAGGGTTTGATGAATCTAAGCGCCGAATTTAATGCAACAACAGGGTTAATATCCATAAAAACTTGAGATTCATGATTCACGGACAGATATTGGATCGCCAAATCAAAAAAAATCTTACCCTGGATAGATTAAAAGATTTCCGAAGGGTGGATCCCTCCGGCCTTCCACTCGAGAATGCCATTCCCATGGGAGAAGGGAAACGAAAACTCTATGTATTTACTGATCCTCAATGTTATTTCTGTTTCCAGCTACACGAAGAGCTTAAACAGATCAAAGATCTCCAGACTTTTTTCTTTTTATACCCTTTATTACCAAGAGCACAAAATAGTTTACATTTCGTACTGCAAGGCTTCAGCCTTGCAGTAAGCAGGCCTAAAGGCCTGCCCTACAAAAACGATATATTTCGATGTAAACAATATTATGCTCCGCTTAATAACTCCGGCTTCCTATGAGAAGGCTAAGTCCATATGGTGTTCCCAAGATAAAGTGAGGGCCCTGGAAGAAACTTACCAAGGAAAAGAACTAAGATCCCCTTCTTGCGATACCAGCCCCATTGATAAAAATATGGAATTTGGAAAGCGTTTGCTCATCGATTCCACTCCAACCCTTCTCTTTCAAAACGGAAAAATGATAGAAGGTTTTGCCTCTCCGAACACTTTGGAGAATCTTTTAAAATCAAATTCCAATCTTTGACACCAATCTTTGACTTTATGGTCAAAGTCTGTTATTCATTAAAAAATGAAGCTACTTTTAATGAAAGCCTTCGTTATTTTTTTATCTCTATTCTTTCTGGGGGCTTGTGCGGGAAGACCTGAATTTCAAAAACTAGAAAAAGGCCCGCCTTCCATTCAGCCCACTCCAACAAAACTCCAAAAAACTCAAAAGAAGTCCCTTCCTTCAAACCCCCGTGCCTATTACTACTTTCTCCTCTCCCAGCTCAAATTAGGAGAGGGAAAACTCGATGAGGCGACCGAGGATCTCAAACAAGCGATCGCCCGTGACCCCAAAGAACCTTCCTTGCACGTTGAATTGGCCACCCTTTACATCCATAAAGGTCTTTTAAACGAGGCGATCGAAGAGTGCAACACCGCCCTCGTTGATGACCCCGATTACCTACCTGCCCATTTGCTTCTGGGCGGATTATATTCCATCCTCAAAAAATACCCATTGGCTATCGCTTCTTACAACAAGGTATTGGAGATCGACCCTCATCATCGGGAAAGTTACCTCTTTCTCAGTTCCCTCTATGAAGACATCCAGGAATATGACCAGGCGATCAATGTCCTTAAACGGTTTCTCAAGATCGAACCCAACTCCGTGATGGGCTTCTATGCTCTGGGGAGAATTTATATCAGGACAAAATCTTATGAATTGGCCAAACAAAATTATTTAAAGGCCCTGGCTATTGAACCCAATCTAATCTCTGTCCTGATGGATCTGGGGATGACGTATGAGATCCAGAATGAGCCGGAAAAGGCAGCCGAGGTTTACAAAAAGATCCTTAACCTCGATCCGGACAATAAAAAGGCGAGAAACCGGCTAGGGCAAATCTTCGTTAAGAAGAAGAAGTTCGATGAGGCATTGAATCAATTTCGGGAGATGCAAAAGTCCGATTCAGAAGATCTTAATATCCGAACGAAGATGGGCTTGATCTATATGGAGCAGGGGAAATTGGATCAAGCGATTTTGGAATTCAATTTCGTTCTCGCTGCCAATCCCAAAGACGACCGGGTTCGATATTATTTAGGTGCCGCCTATATAGAAAAAGACGCCTTCGATCAAGCCATCTCAGAATTCAAGAAGATCCTTCCTGAATCACCTCTCTTCGCGGACTCAAGAAGAAACATCACCCTGATTTTAAGAAAACAGAATAAGATGGGAGAGGCGATTCGAATCTTAGAGGAAGCGATTCAGGTCAAGCCGAGCGAGGGAGACCTTTACCTGATCCTCGCGGCCGTCTTTGAAAAAGAGAACCAAATGGAAAAGGCCTTGACCACCCTGAAGAGGGGGCTCGAGAAAAATCAGAATGATGTTGAAATTCATTTCCAGTTAGGTGCGCTCTACGATAAGATGGGGGATTTCGATAAGATGGTGGCTGAGATCAAGGAGGTTCTCTGGCTCAATCCCAACCATGCCGATGCCCTCAACTATTTAGGCTATTCGTATTCCGAGCGGGGCACCCATCTGGAAGAGGCTCTCAAACTCATCCAGAAGGCCATGGAATTGAAACCCAATATGGGCTACATCACCGACAGTTTGGGTTGGGTGTATTATAAACTTGGGGACTATGAGAAAGCGGTGACCGAGCTCGAAAAAGCAAACCAATTAACTCCAGACGATTCCACCATCACCGAACACCTGGCTGAGGGTTATCTCAAACTGAGCCGAATTGAAAAATCCATAGAGTTTTACGAAAGGGCTTTAAAATTGGATCCCAAACCAGATCAGGCAGAACGGCTGAAGAATAAACTGAAAGAGCTTAAAGAAAAACGGAAATAATAACCCGCCAATTTAAATCCCAAGCACCAAATCCATTCCGATTTCAAATTTCAGATTTTAGCAGGTTGCTGAAAAATTCAAAAAAAAGGTCTAATATGTCATGCTGAACTTGGTTCAGCATCCTATAAAATCGACGACTTACCAGACCCTAAAATCGTTAGATCCTGAATCAAGTTCAGGACCTGCTTGAGGGTGACAAGTAAGTACTTTTTCAGCAGCCCGTTAGATTTCAGATTTTTCAATCTGCCACCCGCAATCTGATTACCCTCCTGCGACAGGAGGGAAGATGCTCAGGACATCGCCCTCCTTTAACACCTGCTCCTTCTTTCCATGAACGCCGTTGATCAAAATGATCTTGGGTATTTCTTCGGGTATTTTAAGCCGAGACAAAATATCCTGAACTCGGGTAGAACCATCGACCTCCATCTTACAGGAAAACCGACTGCTTCCCTTCGGGAGATAATCTCGAAGCGTAGCGAATAATTTTACTTCAATCTCCATCGAATTGAATCCTTCTTTCTTAATCAGATATCCCCCCTCACCCCCGGGTAGAGGGGGGGTGAGGGGGTCACTTCCAGGTCTCAACCTTCTTCACAGCACTTGAAATAACAAATATCCTCAAGTTATTGCTATCCTTCTCCATGGGGATAACAAAAAAACCTTCTCTTTCAGGAGTATATCCATGCGTTGTCCCCACTAATATCTCCCCATCAAAAAATATGATCCTCACCTTCATCAAACTCGGCGCTTCCAATTTTTCTTCCATCAGTCCTTTGAGGGAGGGAGGGCCTTGTCTTCCTTCAAGAGATTTTACAAAAAAGACCGCTTTTAACTCTGAAAGGGAAATATCAAAGATCTTTCCATTAACCGTTCTTCCATGCTTCTCTACAGTGCTCACATGGAATACTTTTTTCTGGGGTCCAAAATCATGGGTCACTCCCCTGATCATTTTTCCATCCCGATACCGTGCCACTACAAGATTCTGGCCTTTAGGGATTGTCTGAAGTTTCTCCTCCATGGAAGAATGAATTATCCCCTTATCTGATTTCTAAGGATTGTCTTTACCTGCTTGAGATGAACAAACAGAGTTGAGTGTTTAAGGTGAGGTTTCCGAAAAAACCTAAAATCTTTATCAGAAACCTCTGATTACACAGATTTCAAAAAGATTACAGAGATTTTTTACGGAGTAACTAATCTGTGTAATCGTCATTTAATCTTTTAATCAAAGAACTCTGCATATTTTTAGATTTGTTCAGAGCTCTCAGGTCCTACTAAAAACCGCACCCATTATATTGGAAAACCGCCCTCCTCGCAAGTGGAAAACGCAAAAAAAGGGGATTTTTATTCAGGAGGAATCAGAGGAGTCGAATCTTTCCGCGAGGCTCTTCCACCACTTCCCCGACGATGCAGGAATGAATGTGCCCTTCTTTTTTTAGACTCGCCACCAGTTTCTCTGCCTCATTGGAAGGTAGAGAGATGAGGAGGCCGCCGGAGGTTTGAGGATCATAAAGGATGTCCACCAAAAGATCAGGCACATTGGAATGAACCTCCACCCGGCAGGAGAAAAAATCTCGGTTTGAATACGTCCCTCCAGGGATCAATCCCAATTTCGCGTAGTCCAGGGCCTCAGGGAAGATCGGAATAACTTTTGATTGAATCACCATCCCCACCTGGCTGGCCGTCGCCATTTCTAAGGCATGGCCGATGAAACTGAACCCGGTGATATCGGTACAGGCGTGGGCTCCAAATTTTTTCATCCATTCCGACGCTGTTCGATTAAGAGTCACCATGCTCTCCACGATCTTCCGGACAGCCTCCTTAGAGGCCATCCCGCCCTTGAGGGCTGTGGAGATGATCCCTGTGCCAAGAGGTTTTGTCAAAACCAATTTGTCCCCTTTCTTTGCTTTGGCATTGGTTACGATTTTATTCGGATGGACCACTCCTGTCACAGCGAGACCATATTTAATCTCTGGGTCTTCGATCGAATGCCCTCCGACCAGAGCCACGCCAGCCTCCTCCATTTTTGAAAGCCCTCCAAGAAGAATCTCTTTCAAAATAGAAAGAGAGAGGGTCTTGATGGGAAAGGCCACTAAATTCATACCGGTGAGTGGAGTCCCTCCCATGGCATAGACATCACTCAGAGCATTGGCCACAGCAATCTGGCCAAAGGTGAAGGGATCGTCCACAATCGGGGTGAAGAAGTCCACCGTCTGAACCAGGGCCACCTCATCATTTAATTGATAAACCCCCGCATCATCCGATGTATCCAGTCCCACCAGAACTTTCGGATATTTTGGAAGAGGCAATGCCTTTAAAATCTGATCCAGATCCTCTGGACCCACTTTAGAGGCTCACCCTGCTTTTTTAACTTTTGCCGTCAGGCGCACTTCATCCATTTTCTCTCTCCAACTTTAAGTAATTTTACGAATCACTTTTTCAATCTGCTATTTGCTATAAGCTATCCGCCATTCATGGTTTGATCACACGATCAGCCTCCAGCATGGATTGGAGGATATCATACATATTGGAAATCACTCCAACCCTCATCTTTCCTTTTAACTCATAAAAATCGATGCAGGTTCCGCAGCAGACAATCTCCACCCCTTTATCCGACAGCAACTGGAGTGTCTCCAAAGCCTTGGAATCCTCTGCGGTCAATTGGACACCACTGTTGAGCAAGATCAAACGACTGGGCTTTGTCTCTAAATCGAGGAGGGTCTTTAAAAAAGCCTTCATCAAGAACGACCCCAACGCCTCGTCCCCCTCTCCGAGGAGATGAGAATTGATGTAAACGACAACCTTTTTTACTTTTTCGTCAGGCTGAGTCTTTTTCTCTTCACCCTCACCGCTGGTCCTTTGAATGTGGATATAAAAATCTTGGTCATTCTCCTTAATTTCCACTGAGCATCCCTGACTCCGAACAAATCGTTCCACATTATTACAGGAGGAAGCATTGTCCACAATCACCATCAATTCCCCCTCTTTAAGTTGATCCAATGCCTGTTTGGTGGTGATGACAGGTTGGGGACAGGCAAGACCCCGACAATCAATCACTGGCATTTTTCTTTTCCTCCTCTCAACTATCTTAATGGCTAAAAAAAAGAAGTCAAATCGGTTTTTCCAATAAAATCTTTGTTTATTCATAAAGATTCTCTATAGCTTCTTTTCGGTTGCCTTGGTGAAGCAAAATTGATATAAATTGGAATACTGGGATAATGGAATGTTGGAATATTGGAATGATGGGTGATAAAATGTAATAATTCTATCCTCCCATTATTCTATTCTTCCTTCATTCCAATTATAATCTTTTGTAGGAGGTGGGGTATGTATAAAAAGATTTTAGTTCCATTGGATGGTTCAGAATTGGCCAAATCGGCCTTAGGCCAGGCCGAGAAATTGGCCAAAACCTTCGATGCTGAAATCATTCTGTTCCAAGTGGTTCCCTTTATGCCCATCTACGGTTCGCCGGAGCTGGTGACGCCTCTTATCATTGATGAAAAGCAGAAGGAAGCGGCTGAGAAGTATCTTGCCAACCTTGCCGAGGAATTAAGAAAGAAGGGTCTGAAGGTGGCGGCGATGGTGAGAACCGGGCAGCAGGTGGCTGTGGAGATCATCGACTTTGCAAAAGAGACTGGGGTGGATCTGATCGTGATGTGCACACACGGCCGCTCTGGAATTAGCCGGTGGGTTTTAGGGAGTGTTGCCCTCAAAATCTTAACCCGGAGTGAAACACCCATCCTTCTCATCCGTTCAAAAGGATAATCGATTCGACATAAGGATAATAAATGAAACGGGAACATATCTTTCTCATCTTCATCCTCTTCCTCACTTTCCTCTCCATTTATCTCCTTTATCAAATCCTCTCCCCTTTTCTATCGTCCATCATATGGGCCATCCTCCTGGCCATGATCTTTTATCCTCTCTTCCAAAAACTCCAGCGCCTCCTGAAGAAAAAGGAATTCCTTTCCGCCCTCATTATGACATTGTTGGTGCTCATTGTCATCGTATTGCCCTTCACTCTTCTGATGGTCTCTTTAGCCAGCGAAGTGGTGGACGGTTATCATCAAATGGAGGAAATGATCAAGACCGGTCAACTCCAGGCTTATTTGGAGAGAATGAAAGAGATCCCTATTCTCACATGGATTCTGGCGAGGTTAGGCCAATATATCGATCTTTCGCAAATGGACCCTCTGCCACTATTATTGAAGAACCTCCAAAAGATCAGCACTTTTATCTTTAACCAGACCGCAACCCTCTTAAGGGGATTCTCTACTTTTATTGCTGGGTTCTTCTTTACCCTTCTCTCACTCTACTATCTTTTTAAAGATGGAAGTCGTTTTTTCAATGGATTGAAGGAGATCATCCCCCTTTCGTCTAAGGAGAAGGACCTTCTCATCCAACGGTTCAAGGACATGATTTATGCAACCATCTATGGAGGGATTCTGATTGCCATTATTCAGGGTCTTTTAGGGGGGTTATCTTTTTGGGTCCTTGGACTTCCTTCGCCTATCATGTGGGGGACAGCGATGGCCCTGCTTTCCTTCATACCCATCGGTGGAACTGCTCTGATCTGGGCTCCGGCTGGCATCCTCCTATTAATTGGAGGGGCTGTTTTAAAAGGACTTCTCTTGCTCGGTCTGGGAGTATTTGTCATCAGTATGGTGGACAATTTTCTCAGGCCATTTTTTATAAGTGCCAGAACCAATATTCATCCTCTGCTCCTCTTCTTTGCGGTGCTGGGAGGGATCCAGGCTTTTGGATTGATCGGTGTGGTGGCAGGACCTTTAGTCGCCACCCTCTTTCTGACGCTGATCGAAATTTATATTCAAGGAACCAAGTGATTTTAGATTGTGGAATGCGGATTGCGGATTTAAATTCCGAATTCCGAAATCCACATTCCGCAATTTAAAGGTTGGGCGCCTCTACAATTTCGACTTTAAACTCTTTGGCTTGGCTGGGTGGGTCCTTGAAAATTACCATAAAAGGAGTGGCCTTCCCCGAGGGCGTGGCCATCTCTTGTTTCGTTTGAGGTTTAATCATCATCTCCCCTCTAAAAAATTCCACAGGTTGTTTCTTCAATTCTCCACGACCGATGATGCGACCGCAGATCGCTTCTTTCTCAGCCACTTTGAGTTTGTCTTGATCAAAAATGACGACCTTTATTTTGATATGCTTCTTGGTAAACTTGGATTGATTCTTTACCTTTCCCTCGATAATAAAGAGTGGGGTCTCTCCTATCTTCTCGTCATATCCACTTAGATCTCCTACGATCAGATCTCCTTTCTCTATTCCCCAAATCTGGCTCCAAAGCTCAGTGGTCTTTTTAACTGGATATTCTAAATAGGGGGAGAGTCTGCCACCAGAACTCAATTCCGACCATACATAGAAGATACCGAAGACCAGGAGGACCAAAACGACGAGTAGGGCAAAAAATCGAGAGGGGCCTTTCCTCTCAGCACGCATCAAACTCTTCGGTTTGGAGGGTTTGGTTTCCATCCTCTCTTCCATAACAGGTTCTACAGGGGGTAACTTCTCTACTTTTTCTGGAGGAGCCCATTCCTCCACTTCCTCGGGAAGAACCAATTTCTCAGCTTTCTTTGAGGGAGCCTTTTCAGAAAAGAGGAAGGCTTCTTCTTCCTCCTCCTCTGGCGCTACCTCCTTCTTTTCGACTTTTGCCTCTTGAGGAGCTTCCTCTTTTTTCTCACCTGGGCCTATCAATTCTTCATGATATTTGGCAAAAGATTCGAAATCTTCAATAATTTCCTCTTTGGTCTCAGGAGGAAGGACGACATAGAATACATGTTTGCATCGTGAGCAACGGACCTTAACGCCCTTGGCCGAAATTCGAGAGTCATCCAAATTAAACTTGGTTAAACAGGAGGCACACGTGATGATCATAGAAAACCCCTTTATAATGAGAGCTCTGAAAAAATCTAAGAATATGCAGGACTCTCTGATTAAAAGATTAGATATCGATTACACAGATTAATTACTTCTTGGAAAATTTCTGAAATCTTTTTGAAATCTGCGTAATCAGAGACCCCATAACAATTTCTTGACATTATGATGAAAGGAATAGGAAAAATCAAGAATAAAATGGAGAAAGTTGCGATTCAGACACTACAAGAGTATGGGGCGAACAGAGAGGCAGTTGGAGAGTTCCTGCCCATCCAGTGGGCGGACATCGGTTACGGCGTTAAAGAGATGTCTGGGGGTGAAGTTCCTTGAGAACG